>Ga0247609_10001488_pt1 | contig 27746 bp, 30 predicted proteins | sample 172DNAGHGlowgp2_FD_193487 | JGI IMG/M metagenome (GOLD analysis project Ga0247609, IMG submission 193487) | Sheep rumen microbial communities from Palmerston North, Manawatu-Wanganui, New Zealand - 1728 DNA GHGlow gp2 | ecosystem: Host-associated > Mammals > Digestive system > Stomach > Rumen ... | reverse complement strand
CACTTATCGGAGTTTATGAGCGCAACGTACTTGGATATTCAAGCACAGCGGTTCTTCCTTATTCACAGGGACTTAGCCGTTTCCCTGCTCATCTTCAGCAGCTTGATATGGAGTCAAACGGAAAGAGCGTAAACCGCTTCGGTGAGCCTATTAACTATGTAACAGGCCCTATCATCTTTGGTGAACCGGGAACAAACGGACAGCACTCATTCTACCAGCTCCTTCACCAGGGAACAGACATCATTCCTCTTCAGTTCATCGGCTTTAAGAACAGCCAGCTTCAGAATGATGTAGATATCCAGGGAAGCACAAGCCAGCAGAAACTCTGTGCAAACGTAGCAGCTCAGATCGTTGCATTTGCATGTGGTAAAAAAGATGATAACCTCAATAAGAACTTCAAGGGCGGACGTCCTTCAAGCATCATCGTAGGTGATGAGCTCAATCCTAAGTCTCTCGGAGCACTTCTTGCTCACTTTGAGAACAAAGTTATGTTCCAGGGATTTGTATGGAACATTAACAGCTTCGATCAGGAAGGTGTTCAGCTTGGTAAGGTACTTGCAAAGAGAGTTCTTGCACATGAGACAGAAGGCGCTCTTACTGAGTATGCTAAGCTTTTGAATATTTAATTGTTGACAAGACGTTATAACCTGCTTACAATAGCAGTAATTTAATAAGAGCTTCAGGGCAGGGTGTGATTCCCTACCGGTGGTTATAGCCCACGAGCCGCAAGGCAGAATCGGTGTGATTCCGATGCCGACAGTATAGTCTGGATGGAAGAAGTATGCAGAGCACTTAGTGATAAGTGAGATAAGAAATCTTTGATTTCTGTGATTGAACTTAGTTCCGGCGAGGCATTTATGCCGAGAGCAGAACATCATTAAGTAAAGCTCAGTTGAATAAAAAGCTTATAAGCACCCTGAACAAATTAAATTGTTCAGGGTGTTTTTTTTGAGCAGAGCACTTAGCGAGGTATTAACGAGCTTAGTGCGAGCCATGGGGATGTACTTAATGAGCTTTTTTCGAATTTAGTACATATCCCATACAGCAGTAGTTTATTTTAAGCCCTGAACATTTTTGGTTCAGGGCTTTTTTTTGATAGAAAATTCCTATCAAAAAAAAACGCTCCGCGATGGATGCGACCGATGCGCAGAAGTATTATGCAAGCTAAAGCTTGCGCGCATCGGCGCGCAAAGAGTTGCTTTGCAACTCTTTGTTCCAGAGCACTTAGAAGTTTTAGTACATATACCACAACAGAGGTCAACAAATGAATGATGAATTATACATGAAAAGAGCCATTGAACTTGCCTTAAAAGGCACAGGCTTTGTCAATCCCAATCCGCTTGTCGGAGCTGTCATAGTAAAAGACGGCGTAATTATAGGTGAAGGATATCACGAAAAATTCGGAGAACTTCACGCAGAGAGAAACGCACTTAAGAACTGCAGTGAGTCTCCTGAAGGAGCGACTATATATGTGACTCTTGAGCCGTGTTGCCATTATGGCAAGACACCTCCATGCACAGAAGCAATCATAGAAAGCGGGATAAAAAGAGTTGTAGTTGGGGCACTTGACGTAAATCCACTTGTAGCAGGTAATGGCGTCCGGATATTAAGAAATCACGGAATAGAGGTTGTGACGGGAGTTCTTGCGGATAAGTGCACCGCAATGAACAAAGTTTTTAATAAATATATTCAGAAAAAGAGACCCTATGTGATCATGAAATACGCCATGACGGCGGATGGCAAGATTGCGACAGATACAGGTAAATCAAAGTGGATAACCTGCGAAGAATCAAGGAAAGAAGTACATGTCTTGAGAAACAGACTTATGGGAATAATGGTCGGAGTATCTACGGTCATTGCCGACGATCCGATGCTTAACTGTCGCCTTGATACGCCGCACAGAGATCCCGTCAGGATAATCTGCGATACAAACCTAAGGACACCTCTTGATTCAAAAGTTGTTCAGACAGCATATATTGCTAAGACCATAATAGCTACCGCTTCAGAGGATAAAGAGAAGCTTTCCGAATATGAAAAAAAGGGCTGCGAGATAGTAAACGTTCCCATGAATTCTGAGGGAATAGATTTAAACATCCTGATGAAAAAACTTGGAGAACTTGGGATTGACGGAATACTCCTTGAAGGCGGCGGAACTCTTAATAACAGTGCGCTAAGAGCACACATAGTTGATGAAGTGCATACATATATGGCGCCAAAGATATTTGGAGGAATGGGAAAAAGTCCTGTAACAGGCATTTTTATAGATGAACCGGATGAGGCAATAGAACTTAATGTCATAGAGATTTCTCGAGTCGGAGAAGATCTGCTTATAGAAAGCGAGGTTAAGTATAAATGTTTACCGGAATAATTGAGGAAATGGGGACAGTCAAGAGTATATCTAAAGGCTCTAAGGAAAGCACCCTGTGCATATCGTGTAAAAAGGTTTTGGAAGATGTAAATATCGGTGACAGTATCGCGGTAAACGGCATCTGCCTTACCGTTGTAACTTATACCGAAAGCTCTTTTACCTGCGATGTTATGAATGAAACCTTTTCAAGATCGAGCCTTATGAAAATCAGAACAGGAAGTCCTGTAAATCTTGAAAGAGCCATGAGCGCCTGCGGCAGATTTGGCGGGCATATGGTCTCGGGACACATAGACGGAACCGGCAAGATAGCTTCGATAAAAAATGACGGTAATGCGGTGTGGTTTGAGATAACAACTTCAGAAAAAATCCTTGGAGGAATTGTAGAAAAAGGCTCGATAGCAATAGACGGGATAAGCCTTACGGTTGCCGGGCTCAGCACTTCATCATTCAGCGTTTCCATAATTCCGCACACTTTAAAGGAAACCATTTTAGGCGCGAAAAAGGTTGGAGATGAAGTAAATCTTGAAACAGACATCATAGGAAAGTACATAAAAAAATTTTGCGACACAAATAAGGATAACGGAAGAATCACAAAAGAATTTCTTTTACAGAATGGGTTTTATTAAGAGGAGGTTATAAGAATGGACAAGAAGCTTTTAGAGAAAGCACTTTCCGACTTAAGAGAAGGAAAAGTCATCGTAGTTGCCGATGATGAGAAAAGAGAAAATGAAGGGGATCTTATTTGCGCTTCCGAAAATGTAACGGGTGAAGCTGTAAACTTTATGGCAAAGTACGGACGCGGGCTTATCTGCATGCCGATAAGCGAAGAAATCGCAAACAGGCTCTGTCTTAATCCTATGGTCAATAACAACACGGATAACCACGAGACGGCATTTACCGTTTCAATAGATCACAAGGATACAACTACAGGAATATCGGCAGATGAAAGAGCTTTGACGGCAAGAATGTGTGCATCTGATGATTGTGATCCATATGATTTAAGGAGGCCGGGACATCTTTTTCCCCTTGTTGCCAAAAGTGGTGGTGTTATAGAAAGACAGGGGCATACGGAAGCAACAGTGGATCTTCTTAAACTCGCAGGGCTTAAGGAATGCGGACTGTGCTGCGAGATTATGAAGGATGACGGCTCAATGATGCGCGAGGGCGATCTTAAGGAGTTTGCAAAAGAGCATGACCTTACGTATATAACAGTTGCTGATATCGCCGAGTACAGAAAGATTTACGATAATCTTGTAGAGTGCGTTTCAATCGCAAACATGCCGACTAAATACGGGAAATTCATGGCTCATTGCTACATTAATAAGATAAACGGTGAGCATCACGTGGCGCTTGTTATGGGAGATATTTCAGACGGAGAGAATATCCTTTGCAGAGTACATTCCGAGTGCCTTACGGGGGATGTCTTTGGTTCGATGCGATGTGACTGCGGACAGCAGCTTGATAAGGCGATGAAGATGATCGCTGAAGAGGGACGCGGAGTTCTTTTGTACATGCGTCAGGAAGGACGCGGAATCGGGCTTGTAAATAAGCTCAGAGCCTACAAATTGCAGGATGAGGGAGCGGATACCCTTGATGCAAACCTTGCGCTTGGATTTCCCGGAGATATGCGTGAATACTACACAGGAGCACAGATTTTAAAAGATATTGGAATTAGGTCGCTTAATCTTTTGACCAACAATCCTGATAAGGTATATCAGCTTGAAGACTATGGCATGAAGATAACAAAGCGTGTTTCGATAGAGATAGAGGCAAATCCGTTTGATATGTTCTACCTTCAGACCAAGAAAATTCGCATGGGACATATCCTGAAGGTGTGACCGATTCGGAAATAGCGATTATATTGAGATTTTAATAAATGGGACCACAATGAACTCAGGGGCTAACATAGTTTTTGCAATTGATAGAGTTTAGTCCCTGACAACATTTAAATACAAATTCATAAATATTGATAAGGAGAAAAATATATGAGAGTTTATGAAGGAAATCTGGTATCGGAAAAGATTAAAGTAGGTATTGTAGTAGCAAGATTCAATGAATTTATCACGTCAAAGCTCCTCGGTGGTGCGGTTGATGCGCTTAAGAGAGAGAATGTAAATGATGATGACATTGAAGTTGCATGGGTTCCCGGAGCATTTGAGATTCCTCTTATCGCTGACAAGATGGCAAAGAGTGGCAAGTACGATGCCGTTATCTGCCTCGGCGCAGTTATCAGAGGATCGACATCGCACTATGACTACGTTTGCGCAGAAGTTTCAAAAGGAGTTGCGCAGGTCAGCTTAAACAGCGGTATTCCCGTTATGTTCGGTGTCCTCACAACAGACAATATCGAACAGGCAATCGAAAGAGCCGGCACAAAAGCAGGAAACAAGGGCTTTGAATGTGCACAGGGCGCTATTGAGATGGTTAATCTTATCAGAAATTTGGGGTAAAAGATATACGCGAGAAAATCCGGGATGTAAGAGCAATGTCATTAAGTTAACATTGGACTTGGGGGCAAAAAGAATCAAAGAGGATGTTGGAATAGTTCCTTCATCCTCTTTTTCTATGTCATTTCCACGTCAAAAAGACGGATTAAAATCCGCCTGAATTTAACGTGTAAAATTCAAAGCTTTATGCTACCCTATAGAGGAAACCTCTGAAGATTCTTGCAGACTGGTATCTTACCCGGTGCCTGTCTGATCTAATAGGTACAAGATTTCTTGAAATGATGGTTTCCAGATTAGGTGGAGATGTCGTGCCGCGGTAATACTTTCTGCACATGTGAGCTGCGACCGAAAAATTGGCTTTATATGTATATTTTCTTTGCTTTTTCTTAATGACTACGTGCGAGGTAATCATTTCCGCAAAGTTATACATTATAAGATGTGCATATATTTCCTGCTGTATGCATTCCACCTTTTTTGAATGAAAATCAAGCATTCCCATGGTATATTTCAAATCCCTGAAAGATGTTTCGATTCCCCATCGTGAAGCATACAGTTTCTTTATTTCTTTTGCTGGATATTTATCTGTTGGAAGATTCGTTATGATTGTTTCATTTGTCCCCTCGGATATAGGAAATCTCACAATTCTGAATGATAGTTTATAGAATCTGACCGAATCACTTTTTCGACTTTTGGGCGGAAGGTAATCAAATACCATGTCACTTGGAATCCACCTGTAATGATTTCTGTCTTTTATCAATTCCTTCACTTCTTTTGTCTGCTTCCGAGTGAGATTAAGTTCAAAACTGATATCATAAGAATCTTCATCTGGCAATGTCAGCCCTTGTTTAATGCCATAGTCGCCATCTTTAATTCGAAACAAAAAATACCAACCCTTTTCCTGAATGTGAGCAAGGTTGTTGTAACTTTCATATCCTCTGTCAGCCATCAAAAGAGCATTGCGCAGTAAAGAACGATCAACCATCTCTACAAGAGCAAGATGTTCATTGGCTGACTTAATCTTTTGAATAATCGCATCCTGATAGATTTGATGCTTGAGGTCATATAGAGCATTCAAATGGAGGAGATTGTAGGGTTTATGACCATTTGACCCAGGCATTAAGGAATCTACATCATCTGGATTAGTCGGGATTTGGATCTTTGAACCATCGACAGCCAGTACAGGTAACTCATCATCAAAAGAATCGCATAGCTTTTTTGAAAAAAGTCGAAATACTGCTTCAAAAGCCTCTACAGTAATCTTGGAGCGCTGTTGGCAAAAAGCAGACGAAGTTGGAGTTTCAGGACTATCATTAAAAAAATCCAGCAATTCATTTGTAAGGCTGCCACTTCCCATACCAATGATTCCGGTAATGATTTTTTCCATAGTCAGTTTTCTTTTTCTTGAGAAGTTCCTCTCAGCATCGATACAGAAAGACTTGGCATTAGCAGCAATTGTTTTGATCTGAGACATCAAAAGATCCTTTACTATTTGTGGTTTCATGTGCACCTCCTTGAAATTGAGAAATATGCTTACAATTTCAAGGGCCGCTTTCGATACCTCTAAAAACAATCAGTAGCGAAAGCGGCCGCACTTTTCGGTGTTGCTGTCAACCCCTTCTTTGCAGAAAAAAAGACCCCTGCATCATTTTTGATGCAGAGATCTTTTAAAGTCCCTCTTAACTTAATGACATTGGATGTAAGAGTCCCGGTTTTTTTTGTTTTTATCATATATACGTTGACGTATATAATTAATGTTGACTGCTATATACGTTAGCGTGTATAATTTGGGTATGAGATATATACGACAACGTATATAGTGAGTGCGAGGTAGAGGATATGCTTATAGATGAGTATATAAAAAATAAGAAAATATCTTTATATAAGTTGGCAGAATTATCCGGAGTATCATATCCGACAGTATATAATTTGGTGAATGGCAAATCTGATATAAATAATTGTGCCTTGGGCAAAGTTTTGCCAATAGCAAAAGCGTTGGATTTATCAGTGGAAGATTTAGTCTTTTTATGCAATCAGAAATATACATTCACATTATTCAAGAGTGAACAATGCCATTTGGTGAATCGTATGGGCCAGGTCGAGTATGTTATTGAGGTTCTGGAAGATAAGAAGATAGATCGCTTTTGGAGATTATGTTGCTACGCTGAGGCAATGTATATGGTTGCCATGGTTGATTATCTCAGCAGATTAAATGATATCCCAAAGTGTACAAATTACAATTACATCAGAAATCAAAAATTAAAAGAGAAAATCTATCCAATTGATGCGGTTATAGAGAAAAAGCTGACCAATAAAAATTCGCTTCTAAAAAAGATGGAAAAAGATGCTATCCCTGAATTTTTAGCATTCAACATTGTCGAGGGATATGTGATACATGACGAGGAACGTAGTGGCGAAAGGAAAAACTTTCAGATTCTTAAAAACGCAGAAGCATATGGAGAACAATTATCTGCTGATAATTTATCAGATGTACTGGAAAGGGCAAAAAAGATAGCATCTGAGAGAAAGTAGAAATAAATTACATTATTATCTCAGAATCATAATATTTTTCTGTAAACAGGACTTTCTCCCATATTTGCTCTTTTGTGAAGCTCATCTCAGGTGGAGCTACTACCCATTTTTCTTCAACATCGTTTTTTCGATGGATAATAGCAATAACTTTACCGGTAAATTCTTTAACAGGAGTCTCCACGCCTAGTATGTATGCGTCTTGTTCCTCACCGTCAGGGGCAATTATATTTTCAATGTATCCATAATTGATGGGATAGTACATATCTTTATGTTTGGGATGGTAGCTACCAAGTGGACGATCGACTGTAACTTTTACAATTTCTCCAATCAAAGTGAGTCTCCTTGTAAAATCGATTATGTTAATAATTCTTATAGTATCCTCGATAAAAAAATGAATTTCGAGGCATCATCAAAATAAGTGTTGAATTTATAATATCAGAGCCGGCAATTATCGAATTGATCCATGCAATATACTTAAGATATATGCCAACATGTTCAGAAACCAGATAAGAGCTCAAACCCAAAAGGCAAGTAAGCACAAGAAACGGTAAAGTCATGAAAAACCAAAACTCTCGCTTGGACAAAATAAAATCAGGTGTTAACCACAAATATATACCGGAGTGATTTAGGTAAATATCGCCTTTTCTAAAAACGGTCACTATATGTAGCAACTCATGTACCACATATGTTATTGCAAAAAGAACTAATTTGATCATGAAGTGTCCTGCACGTAGCCTTCCCAGTGATAAAGCCGTTATGAATAGTAAAAACATCAATCCATATGCAAAACACATATAATTTCTGCGGAACCATTCACGCCGGATAAAAGGTTTATACTCATTTTCATCAATATCCATTTGGGGTAATTCTTTGCCAATATAAAGCATGTTTATTTGCTCCTACTTATTGTAAGTCATATTGCATCTATATTTTCTTTATCATGATCATTTCCATAGGCTGTTCATAACCCGGAATATCTACGATAAATCCGCCACAATCCTTGTAACCAAGCTTGCGATAAAAATGTTGAGCATCCTCATCGACCTGCGTAGATGTCATGATCATTCCGTAGCCTTGTGATTTCATATCCTGTTCCCAGTATTCAATCATCTGCTTTCCGTAGCCTTTACTGCGATAAGTAGAATCAATAAAGAGCATTGTGCAAAACGGCGTATTGTCCCAGAAAAGGTTATATCTAAGCACACCGATAACCTTTTCATCTTCAACATAAACATACCCCTGCTTGCATGCTACCTTTTCATCAAATACCGCTTCAGGTAGATGCTTATCGAGGGAGTACCATGATTCTTTATCTTTGAGTTCAACGAGTCTTATCATAGTTATCCTCCGGAAAAAATTATCTCAATTCATTTTTTACGAATACATCAAATCTGGGCAAAGTAAGTTTTATCATTCCTCTGCCTGAAACATCGATAAGTCCTTTATCTCTAAGCCTTTCCCTGTACTGTGAGAACTCGTTTTTCTTTTGCTTGGTTAGTTCAAGCAGTTCGGAAACAGGCATGACATCTTTTTTCACTATAAATGACATAAACCATTTGTCCTTTTCGGACAGCTCTGACCACATCTTCTTATAAACATAGTGACTAAGTGCTACATCAAATTTTATAAGTACAGATTCGGTTAATTCATGATTTTTTTCTTCCCAGATGTATTTACCCAAGGCTTGATAAGCAAAGGGATAGCCCTTTGTAATAAGTGCCATATCCATTGCTTTTTCTCTATCGATTCCGAATACCTTTGAATACTTCGCAGCAATTAAAGTAAGGTTAAGCGGCTCCATCTCATATTGCGGTGTTCTGTATAAAAAAGTGAGATTCTTTGCATTTTTTAAATTGCTGATGTTTTCATAAAGGCCTGCCATCAGTAGGAAAATAGGCAGTTCTTCTCTTATAAGAATCTGAAAGCTGCTCACAAATTCTTTCATATAGGCGGTGTTTGACACCTCATCGACAGTTACTAGAACTTTTTTCTTTTTCTTTCGAACTTCTTTCAGCATTATCTCGAGCGCGGATTCAATGTCTGCAACAGGAGATTTGGTCTTGATATTAAGGCCAATTCCGAACTTCGAAAGATTAAGATTTGCATCAACAAATTTTGTCACGAATTCTCTGCTGTCATATAGCTTACCTACTAAGCTTTCGAGCATATTTCTCTCTGCGTTCAGCCTTATTACAATCCAGTCCTCTGACATGGAAATCTTTTTCTCAATTGCAGTCATGGTTACAGTCTTACCGCTTCCTCTGGTTCCCGTAAGCATGAAGCAAGTATTCTGCGAATCTTCTTCAGTCATCTCCTGAACAATCTCATCGATTATCAATTCTCTGCTTATATATTGACTTGGTACTTTTCCAAAATTTATGACAAAAGGGTTTCGTTCCATACGCGGCTCCTCCTATATACATTTATATACTTTGTAAATGCTTATATACTTCTATATACTTTTGATCTTATTATATACTTTTATATACTTTGCATCAAATTAAAATATCGATATATAACTTATATAGTGATATGATGTTATAAAAATTACAGGAGATGTGGGCATAGAAAGTGCTATAAACTTTATGACAATGGATAAAAACAATCTGATTACGCCAATGAATGAAGAAGAGCTACTTAAAAAATTGGAAAATTCAAAGAATCATGCAGATCAAGGATATATTAAAGATGCAGATGAAATGATTCAGGAGATGCGGAGTAAATATAAAATTTAATTATATTGAAAAAGTAGGAGGCGATGAATACCGTCTCCTACTTTAAACTAAGTCTTATATGAAAAAATTTATGACACTACTTTCTTCGCAACAATAAGATATCTATGAATTGTCCCCTCCACGAATCCGCGCTTATCAATCTCTTTCTGCATTTCCAGAAGTTTATCAAAACATTTATCCACAGAGAAGCCCGGAAACTCCCACTCGATGATATGCGCGAACCAGACAAAAGCGCCGACATCATAAAATCTTATAGGCCTAAAGGACTCGTCAGCTCTGACAATCTCAAATCCGGCCTCTTCAAACTTTCTTTTCTGAATAGATAGTTTAAGCTCAGGAAATGGTGTAGGTACATCAGGAAGCACCATCTTTACAAGATTCCTGTCATTCTCGCTGCCGACCTGCTCTGTAATAAATATTCCGTTCGGCCGAAGTAGCCTGAAGTTTTCAGAAGGATCAAAATCACCATGCCTATTTAGTATTATGTCAAAAGAGCTATCATCAAAAGGAATTTTTGAAGCATCGTCACATTCTTTAAAATCAATTCCAAGCGGTAATAATTCTTTTTTGCACAACTCAACATTTGGTGGATATCCTTCTGTAGCCGCTGTATTAGCAAACGGATGTCCAATGGATAAAAGAAATTCTCCTCCGCCCGTATCAAAATCAAGTAACTTCATGCTATCAACACGGCTTTCATCGATAACCTGCCTGTAATCCCACGGAAGATCATCTTCCTCTTCATATCTTCCATGGATATGAGAAAAATCCCATCCGTGAATATGAGCAATCTTTTCCTCTGCTTCCCACTCTTTTTTCAATTTATTCATTCTATCTGTATTCATAACTGCTCCTTTTCAAATATTTACTCGGTATAACTACGTATTGCTACAATTTGTCCGGTGCAGTATGTGACAGCATCTTAAATCAATTAACCTCGGTACAACCTGCTGTCAGCATTAAAACTGCACCGAGTAATTGTCTCGTGTTCTCATGATTACCTCCAAAAGAAGTCGTTCAATAGAGTATACATTCTTGAACATAAAGTTCAAGAATGCATCAACCAAGCCAATTTGAATCGACTTTGTCGATGAGGCTTGGTTGACTCTTGAATCACTTTCTCACGAAATCCGCAGCTAGTGCGGATTTCTGTAATTTCATTTAAGATATCATACCATATCCCGCGATAATGAATCCTTATTGCCAGAGATAAAATGTATTGAATTTTCAACAGCACCCTGCGATGATACTATGATTCCATCCCAAGCGGACAGAGAATTACAGAAGTATAGGAGATTTGAGATTATGAAAAAGTTAGCAGCAGCACTATTAACAGTCGGTGTTTTTGGAACAATACTTACAGGATGCGGAAGCGAGGAAGCGGCAACATCAGAAGCAAATACAGCAAAAGAAGCATCTGTAGAGGCGGGAAGTGAAGAAGGACAGGCTAAAGAGGAATCAGGAGCAAAGACAACCTACGAGACAGCCAAAGAAAACGGATATATCACATTTGCAACAGAAGGAACTTACGCACCGTATTCATTCCATGATGAAAGTGATAAGCTCACAGGTTTTGATATCGAAGTTGCACAGGCGATAGCAGACAAGCTCGGCCTTGAAGCAAAGTTTACAGAGACTCAGTGGGACGGAATTATAGCTGGTCTTGATGCAGGAAAATATGATGCGATTGCAAATCAGGTTTCCATCACAGATGAGAGAAAAGAGAAATATCTTTTCTCCGATCCATATACATATGTATACGGCGTTGTAATCGTAAACGGTGACAACACAGATATAAACAGCTTCGAAGCATTAAAGGGTAAGATGTTGCACTTACAGTCACAAGTAACTGGGCAGAACTTGCAGAGAGCTATGGCGGAAAGATTGTATCAACAAACGGATTTTCAGAGTCAATCCAGCTTGTAATTCAGGGACGCGCAGATGCAACAGTAAATGACAACGTTACATTCCTTGACTATAAGGCAAATCAGCCCGATGCAAATGCAAAGGTTGTAGCAACATCTGACGAAGCAACCGAATCTGCAATACTTATCAGAAAAGATGACAGCGACCTTCAGGAAGCAGTTAACTCAGCACTCAAAGAGATTAGAGATGACGGAACACTTAAGAGCATTTCAGAAAAGTATTTTGGAGAAGATATAACAGTTGCAAAGTAATATTGCAGACAGACGGAGAAATATATGAGCACAAGACTACTTGATATAATAATAAAGGCGCTACCAAATATCGTATTGGCCGGAATCACAGTTACAATTCCGCTGACACTTATATCTTTTGCAATCGGAATGATACTGGCTATCATAGTAGCAGTGGTCAGAGTGCTGAAGATAAGGGTACTCTCTGAAATATTCAGATTTTACGTATGGGTATTCAGAGGAACGCCGCTACTTGTACAATTGTTTATCATCTTTTACGGATTGCCGGGAGTAGGGCTCAATATTCCCGCACTTCCGTCAGCTATCATAGCATTTTCGTTAAACGTGGGAGCATACGCTTCCGAGACGATACGAGGAGCGATAATCTCTGTGCCGAAGAGCCAGACGGAAGGCGCGATTGCATGCGGACTGACATCATGGCAGGCAATATACCATATAGTCCTTCCGCAAGCAATAAAGGCCTGCATACCCGCTCTTTTCAACACTTTTATTTCATTGGTAAAAGATACGTCACTCGCAGCGAACATTACGATAACCGAGATGTTTATGAAGACACAGAGAATCGTTGCCACGACCTATGAACCGCTTGCGCTGTACATTGAAGTTGCGCTCATATATCTTTTGTTTAGTACGGGACTCACCTACTTACAAAAGTATGCGGAGAAAAAACTAAGCTATAACTCGAAGAACGCTCAGATAGCATAAAGGAGAAGTAAAGATGATAAAGCTGCAGGGCCTATATAAATCATACGGGGCCAAAAATATATTAAACGGAATAGATATCGAAGTTAATAAGGGAGAAACTGTAGCTATTATCGGGCCTTCGGGCGCAGGTAAATCCACAGCCCTAAGGTGCATCAACATCCTTGAAAGACCTGATAAAGGAACGCTTACCATCGGGGAAAAGAGCTACGACCTTGCCAAACTTACAAGCAAAGAAATTCTGGAGATCAGACAATCAACAGCAATGGTATTTCAGAATTTCAGCCTTTTTGAGAATAAAACAGCGCTTCAGAACATCACCCTTCCGCTTATCAAGGCAAAAAAGATAAATAAAGACGAGGCAGAAAAGATTGCTATTGAGAATCTTACTCAAGTAGGACTTCTTGATTGGAAAGACCACTACCCGTCACAATTATCAGGTGGTCAGCAGCAAAGAGTGGGCATAGCGCGAGCACTTGCGCTAAATCCCGAAGTGATACTTTTTGACGAGCCTACAAGTGCGCTCGATCCAGAGAAAGTTCAGGACGTACTTGAGATAATAAAAAGAATTTCCAAAGAACAGCACATAACATCCGTGATCGTCACGCATGAGCTTGAATTTGCTCTTGATGTTGCCGATAAGATCATGTTCCTTGCAGACGGGAAAGTAGTTGAAGAAGGAACGGCAAAAGAAGTGCTTAAAAATCCCAAAGACGAGCGAACAGTAAAGTTCCTCGGACATTTTGCGGATAAGCTTGAATATGTGATATAAAGTGAAAAGATGTAGATACTTCCAAAATAGTGTTATCGATTTTTGGACAGTATCTATATTTTTTTACAATTATCTTCAATATGCACACTTGTTTACAAAATATGGTATACTAAAAATAAGTAGGGGGTTATTATGCGATTCCGTACGAAACTTATTATCACTTCAGTAGTGATTGTTATATTCCCGCTTTTCCTTGTGTTTGGATTGTTCCTTGTGGGTGGAAGATATATTGCACAAAAGCAGATATCACAGGAACGGTCAGGGTCTGTGGACTACAATATGGTCTCAAATCCTATCGAAGCTTTTGCAAGGGGAACGGATGAATTAATAAAAGGCATAGAAGCGGAGAGGCTGATTCATCCTTTTATTCTGGAAAATCCCGATGTACTGCGGAGTATTGATGAAGAGGTGGCCTCTTTATATTCATATATAATTGTAAAAAGAGGAGACGTAAGTTTTTATGTCGCCGCTGAAAATGCGGAAAATGCTGAGAGCATTATAAGCGAGCTCAACTACGAAGGTGGCGGCAACAGTATATTTGTATTACCGGAATCAAGATTATTTGTAAGGCAATACAATTTTATTTTTTCAACCGGAGAACCCGGAAGTCTTTATATTATTTCAGGAATAAAAGCAGAATTTCCAAAATCTCTTATTATATATATGGCAGTGTCGATAGTGCTTGTTCTTTTGCTGACGAGTATATTGCTTACGACATGGCTTGGAAGAAGTTTTATTAAACCGATAGATGAGCTGAATATAGCAATGCAGCACATCAAGGACGGTAACTTTGATTACATACTTCCGACAGATATCAAGGAAAAAGGTGAGATAGGTGCTATCTACAGGAACTACGAGGACATGCGCCTTAGGCTCAAAGAATCCGCGGAAGAAAAGATAGAACGAGAACGGCAGAACAGGGAGCTTATCAGTAATATTTCTCATGATCTTAAGACCCCGATAACTGCCATAAAAGGATATTCACAGGGACTTATGGAGGGCGTTGCGGCCAATCCCGATATGCAGCGCAAGTATATTAAGATTATTTATAATAAGGCAAATGACATGAATAATCTTATTAACGAGCTGACGCTATACTCCAGTATTGATAACAACAGAATCCCGTATAATTTTGTAAAGCTGGGTGTTGCGGAGTATTTCGGAGATTGTATCGAAGAGATCGGTGCAGATCTTGAGAGCAAATCCATAAAGCTTAATTATTCAAATCTTACGGGACCGGATACGCAAATAGTTGCAGATCCCGAGCAGCTTAAGAGAGTTGTGAACAACATAGTGAGCAACAGCGTTAAGTATCTGGACAGGGATGACGGAACGGGACAGATCGACATAAGGATATTGGACGAAGTCGATTCGATCCGCGTTGAACTTGAAGATAACGGAAAAGGTATAGCCCAGAAAGACATTCCGAATATCTTCGACAGATTTTACAGAACGGATGCTTCCAGAAACTCCAAGCAGGGCGGAAGCGGAATAGGTCTTTCTATTGTAAAGAAGATCATAGAAGATCATGGCGGATATATATGGGCAACAAGCCATGAGGGAGAGGGAACGTGTATGCATTTCGTGCTCAGAAAGTACATTGAATTTGCAGGTGGTTCCGAAACAGTTACAGTTGACCATAATATTTAAAGAAAGGCAGAAGAGTGTATGAGCAGAATACTTATTGTTGAGGATGAAGAGGCAATTGCTGACCTTGAGAAAGACTATTTAGAACTCAGTGACTTTGAGGTGGCTATCGAAAACACGGGAGATGCGGGACTTCGCACAGCTCTTGCCGAGGAGTTCGATCTTGTGATCCTGGATCTCATGCTTCCCGGAATGGATGGATTCGAAGTTTGTAAGCACATAAGGGAAAAGAAAGATGTGCCGATCCTCATGGTTTCAGCCAAGAAGGATGACATAGACAAAATAAGAGGACTGGGACTTGGAGCAGATGATTACATCACAAAGCCTTTTAGCCCTTCGGAGCTTGTTGCGCGTGTTAAGGCTCACATGGCAAGATACTCAAGACTTGTCGGATCCGGACATGAGAGCAATGACTTTGTTGAGATAAGAGGCCTTAAGATCGACAAGACTGCAAGACGAGTATATGTGGATGATGAGGAAAAGAGCTTTACAACAAAAGAGTTCGACCTTCTCACATTCCTTGCAGAAAATCCAAATCACGTATTTACGAAGGAAGAACTTTTCAGAAAGATCTGGAATATGGATTCCATCGGTGACATTGCAACAGTAACCGTTCATATCAAAAAAATCCGTGAGAAGATTGAGTATGATACATCAAATCCTCAGTACATAGAGACAATCTGGGGCGTAGGTTACAGATTTAAGGTTTGATTTTGTGTTATGCAGTATAGAAAGATTCTTTTGACATTTTATCTGATAATGCTTTCTGCTATCCTTCCTATCTATATGAAGGACGGGTATTATATGCTCGGAGAGGAAAAGTGGAATATATACATGATAATAAGCGCTGCCATCGCGGGGCTTATTATTTTTGCGTACATTTCCGAGTTTATCGAAAAAGGTGTGGAGAAATCCGAGATACGAAGCCTTTTTAAAGTGTTCCTCTGTCTGAATCTGATCAATCTCGCTTTTTCTGTCGATCAAAAAGTAAGTTTCTTTGGGATTGAAGGATGGAGAACGGGATTTATCACAATGTTTCTTATGCTGTTTTTCTGCTTTGCGTATTCTGAGGGCTTAGCCACCAACGGATATGTACTTGCCGCAATTTTTATAACTCCCTTTGTCATAAGCATCATAGTTATAGCAGAGCGCTTTGGAATGCATGTTCTAAGCGTGTCCGGAACAGATCCTTCATTTGTCGCATGTATCGGTAATATCAATTGGTATGCCGGATATCTTTCAATCTTTGCACCGCTTGGGATCGGATTTGCCGTGACTCGTGAACTTTTTGGAAAAGAGTTCTATTTTTGGAGTTTATACAGCATTGCCCTTATTATGTCACTTCTTGTGCAGGGAAGTGACAGCGCTCTTTTGATACTTATAGGTACTTATGGCCTTCTTATCTGGTACTGCCTCTATGAAAAAGAGAGATTACAGGCGCTCATGATACAACTGTTTATTCTCGGGCTTTCCATGTTCGAGGTAAAGATTTTGCTTGGAATATTTCCCGAAAAATATACGTATTCGGATAACATACTTATAAGAATATGCGATATGAACGGCGGAATATTTTTTATGACCGTCGGGCTTTTATCCTACATGTTACTGTCAATCAATAAGGAAGAAGAGGAAGAGAGCTTAAAAGGCGAAAGAAACAGAAGGATATACAGGACTGTTGTATCCGTTATTGCAACTGCCGCACTTATATTTGTGATGTTAAGATTTGACGATATTGCGGGAAACGGACGCGGAACAATCTGGCGCGTGACTCTTGATATGTACAAAGAACTGCCTTCTTTCAGAAAAATTATCGGTGTGGGAAGGGACTGTTTTAGCACCTATGCCTATTCAAAGCCTGCACGGGCCGAGATCTTGATAAATGAGTTTGGAGAAAACAGACTTACAAATGCGCACAGTATTTTCCTTACAGAGCTTATAGAAGGCGGTCTTGCGGGACTTGTCGGATTACTTTTCCTTGCCTTCTATGTTCTTGGAAGCCTAAAAAAATGCAATAAAGAAAAGGGGCCCGCAGCTATTATCTGCGCGCTCCCTATAGTTTCATATTATCTTAACGGAATGGTATCTTTTTCCCAGGTGTTATCAACACCCTATGCGTTCATCTGCTTGGGAATCGGGCTGTATGTGGCAAACAGCGGCGAATCACAGATCGGGAACGGGGATTGATTCATCGAGTTCATGGAAAAAAGATCTTGTCTTAATGATGCCCCTGACGGCGTCATTGTATTCATAGAGGAAATGTTCGTTTATATTCTCTTCTCCATACATCATGACACGTCCGGAATAAGCTTGAAGGATGGAGATATAGCGCTTATCCTGATCGAACATATTAAGAATCTCATCTTTTCTGCGACGGGGATGCTTTGCAGCAAATTTTCTTATGTCCAGCTGCAGATCCACCGGAAGATTCTTCTCATTTTCTTTTACCGAATGAAGAATCTCGTCGTATTTCTTTTCGTCGATCTTTTCAAATCTGTCGACAAATTCCATACAGCATCCGTTGTCGGGCAATAAGAGCCTGACTCTGTCATTGCCAAAAACATCTTCAATAACTGCAACAATGTTGGGTACAACCGGTTTTCCACTGTAATCAAGTAAAATGACTTTATCACCTTTTTTGTACATGGGCACCTCGCTTTTTCCGTAAAAGACAGCCGATGTTTCAATTTCATTATAACATAATTATTAACAAAATTGCGAATGTTTTTTCGTAATTTTAAGTTATTTTTAGGTTCGGCTAATAAAATTTTTAAGGAGGTAGGAAACTAAATCGGAAAGGAGAAGGAATGGCAGGGTTCAAAGATGTGTTTCAAAGAATTGAAGTTAAATATCTGCTTAATGATGAGCAATATACAAAGCTCATGAAAAAGCTTGAAAATATGGCAAAAGTAGACTGCTACGGTAAGACTTCCATACAGAACATTTATTTTGACACACCTGACTATAAACTGATCGAGAGATCTCTTGAAAAGCCCGTTTATAAGGAAAAGCTTCGACTAAGAAGCTACGGAACGGCCAAAGATGATACGACATCTTTTATCGAGATCAAGAAAAAGTTTAAGGGGGTTGTTTATAAAAGAAGAATTTCCATGCCATATTCGGAAGCTGTTGACTATCTTGTAAATCACAAGGAACCTAAGGAAAAGTCTCAGATCTCTAATGAGATAGACTATTTTCTTAAGTACTACAAAGGGATTGCCCCTGCGATGGTTATTTCGTATGACCGAATCGCGATGGTGGGTATAAACGATCCTGAACTAAGAATCACATTTGATACAAATATCAGATGGAGGACTGACAAGCTTAGCCTCAAGGAAAGTACTTCCGGGCATGAGATCTTGCTTCCGGGACAACACCTTATGGAGCTTAAGATCGCAGGAGCCATGTCTCCTGAACTTGCTAAGATCCTTGATGAACTTAATATCAGAAAGACTTCTTTTTCCAAGTACGGAAGAGGATATCTTGAGTACATGTATGGCCAGACGGCTGAGATGGCTGAAAAGGGCATCGTACCCAAGAAAGAAGACAAATCTAAGATTGTTGCACTGCGTAGAGCGGTTTAACAAAAGACATAATGACAAGTTGAAGGGAGTATTGACAGCATGACAACGACAGACATAGTTTTCGGCACAATAATGCCTAACGGCACGATTACAGGTTTGACTTTTATTATCTCTATTCTATGTTCTTTGGCAATTGGCGTATATATAGCATTTATGTACACCATAAAAAATGATTACACCGGTAGCTTTGTAATGGCGTTGGCGCTGATACCGGCGATCGTACAGGTTATCATCATGTTGGTAAACGGAAATATAGGAGCCGGAGTTGCGGTAGCGGGAGCGTTCTCATTGGTCCGCTTCAGATCGGCACCGGGTTCCGGAAAAGAGATAACAAGCATATTCCTTTCAATGGCGGCAGGTTTGGCAACCGGAATGGGATACATTGGAATCGCAGTAATCTTTGTGGTTATTATTACACTTGCAAACCTGATATTTACCAACATTAATATGTTTAACGGAGCTAACGGGGAAAAATATCTCAAGATCACAGTTCCTGAGGGACTTGATTTTGAAGGAATATTTGATGACATATTTGAAAGATATACTAACAAGGCTGAGCTGATGGAGGTCAGAACCACAGCAATGGGAAGTCTTTACAGACTCAGCTATAAAATTACGCTGCGAGCAAAAACCTCTACAAAGAGTATGCTCGATGAAATGCGTGAAAGAAATGGCAATCTGGAGATTATCTGTTCGAGGTCTATAGCTTCAAAGACTGAGGAATTGTAATCTCAAAAAATACTTTTTTCTTGCTCGAAGGATGCACGAAACCAAATCGGTAGCAGGCAAGACACACGTTTGTTTTTCCTAATCTTTCGGAATACTCAAGGGACTCTTTTGTTCCGTATTTCCTGTCACCGAGGATGGGATGCCCCATGTGAGCAAGCTGTACCCTGATCTGGTGGAAACGCCCGGTCTGAAGCTTTATTTTCAAAAGCGATGAGTTTTCATCTCTTTGCATAACCTCATAGTCAAGGACAGCTTTCTTTATCTCTCCGGAAAAAATACGCTGTTCTTGGCCCTTACCCAGGATGATGGTCTGGTTCTTTAGTGAGTTTGCCTCCTTTCTACTCACTACGAGCGCCAGGCCATCGTTCTGTTTTCTTACAAGAAGATCTTCAAGATGTCCGGCGTCGTCAGCTACATTTCCGTAGCAAAGGGCATAGTAATACTTATCGGTGGTGTGCTCTTTTATCTGCTTGGCGATAAAAGTGGCCGCCGCTTTATTTTTGGCAACAACAACGACACCCTCCACGGGCTGATCCAGTCTATAGAGGGTTCCGACGTATGGAGGCTTGCCGGTTTTACCGGCCGCTCTGTTCTTGCGCGCAAGATAGTTGCGAATGTTACTTACAAGGTCCATCTTTCCGACGGTGGCGCCTTCAGTAGCCATTCCTGCAGGCTTGTGGCAAACAATAATGTCATTGTCTTCATGTATTATATTAAGAGTATTATTCATATTACCTATTTATTCTTCTGAGTATTTTTGTTCTGTGATTTCGGAAGGGTTACGACAAATCTTATTATCTTATCGCCGTCACGTATCGCTTCGATCGTTCCCCCGTGGGAAGTGACGATAGCTCTTGCAACGGAAAGACCTATGCCGTATCCGCCCGTTTCTCTGCTTCTTGAGTAATCGGCTCTGTAGAACCTGTCAAAAAGTCTGTCCAGATTACCGTAAGGAATTGTATCACAGGTATTGGAAACTTCAAAGACAATGTGTTTTCCCATTGAAAGAAGAACATGGATGCTTCCGTTCTGAGACGAATATTTAAAGGCATTGTCTATAAGTAAACAGGCGAGCTGGTTCATTGAGCTCTTATTTCCTACGATATGTATTCCGTCTGGGATGTCAATCTTATATTTTTTTTCTTGCGATTCAGCGATTGGTTCAAAAGAAATAGCGGCATCTTTAAGCGTTTCGCTGAGGTCAAAGTCTGTAAATACAACGTGCATCCTCTCTTCATCCAGTCTGGAAAGAGTCAGCATATTTTTTACAAGACTGTTCATGCGCTTTAGCTGATTTCTTATGCTTGAAGTCCACTCGTTTTTGCCCTGCTCAAGCTCAAGAACGTCGATATTTGCGGAGATTACGGCAAGAGGAGTTTTGAGCTCGTGTCCTGCGTCTGTGATAAATCTCTTTTGCTTCTCCAAGGATTCGACGGCGGGTGCAACAGCCTGTCCGGAAAAAAGAAATACCAAAATAAACATGGCGATAAGAGCAAGTATGCCGATCGCCAGTGACTGGACCATAAGTTGTTTGGCATTTATTATCGCGGTACTCAGATCAAGGAAAAGAAGAAGCTTCGTGCCGTCCGAGGCATCGGATATCAGATATCTGTAGGAATGATAAAAGCCGAGTTTTCTTGAGTTTGAAAAGTACAGATCTTTTGCATATTGCTCGGCGATATCGTGCGAAACTGATGCGATGTGGACGGTATTAATTTTTATCGTATTGGCATGAGAATCCATTTTTACCCAGAAATATCTTGCCTGAAAGGGCGTTTCCGCGGAATGATTTGAATTGATCACTTCCCAATCGAATGCACCCGGTGTTTTAAAGGAAGAAGTGGCTTTTGTAGCTTTGGAAATAATCTTTGCAGGAAAATATCCGTTGTTTGATGAAAGGAGCGCAAGAGTGTCATCTGCATCAGAAACGACCTGATGCATGTTGATGGCGTTTATTATGCCGATCATTGTAACAAGAATCAGGAGCAGTGAAAGAATAGCGGTTATAACAAATTTTTTTCTTAATTTATTTACCATTTTACAGCTCCGGTTTACCTGGTTTAATCACATTTATTGAATATCCGATTCCTCTGCAGGCCGTTATTTCGCAGTTTGCATGAAGAGAAAGGATTTTTTTTCGAAGATTTGAGATGTTTACCCACACAACATTTACGTCGGCTTCGCCGTCAGACCAGATATGTGACATAAAGGTATCAACGGAGACAATCCTACCGGGAGTATCCATGAGCATTTCCATCATCTGAAATTCGCGTCCCGCAAGCCGTATACGCTTGTGATTCGGAGTGGACAGCTCATATACGTTCCTATCAAGCGTCAGATTTCCGCAAGTCAGATTGACCGGTGAAAAATCAGATTTTCTTCGAAGCATTGCACGAATCCTGGCGAGAAGTTCGCCCATGTCGAAAGGCTTTGTAAGATAGTCGTCGGCACCAAGATCCAGACCCTTTATACGGTCATCGACATCGGATTTTGCAGTCAAAAAAAGAACGGGAGTAGATATTCCTCTGTTTCGCAGCTGTCTAAGGACCTCCGTTCCATCAAGCCCGGGCATCATAATGTCCAGGATTATTCCGTCGTAGTTTCCCGTAAGCGCGTAGTCTAAGGCATCTGTCCCGTTGTAGACAGCGTCTACCGTGTAGCTGCTGTGTTTCAATATAGCTACGAGGGCGTTGGATAATTCTTTTTCGTCATCAGCAAGAAGCAGTCGCATGTGTGATCCTCCGTTCCTCCGCAAAGGGATTTCCTTTTCAAGATAATTTTACCATATTGAGAGAAGGATAAAAGAAAATTAAAAACAAATATATGTATAAAATATGAACGATTTATCAATAGTTTGGTCATTTTCAGTCCATATTTTTAATGTAGAATATTTATAAATGAATTTTAAGAAACAGGGAGTCAGAAAAATGCACGGAAAACGAGTATTCTCCATAAAAATATCCTTAATAATGGCATTTTGTTTTATTTTTAATTTGGCCGCATGGAAAAGTGCGGCCTTTTCTGACTTCTACGTTACGAACATTTATCCAAGGATAACATCGGTGTACGGAGCGCTTACAAGCCGCTTTGCTTTTTCGGTAGGCGAGATCATGCTGGTGATACTTGTTGTATTTACAGCCTTTGCGCTTTTATTCATAGCCTTACATACTTTATTCTGGATCTATTCAAGAAGTGCTTTAAAAAAGGGCCGTGGATTCTATCGTGCAGATAGAGTGTTTAAGAGAATTTCCGGAATTCTTCACAGAGTATCTCCGATAGTTATGGCGATAGTATGCACGATAATGTCGCTCAACTGCTTTGTTCTGTATCATACGTCCAAGCTTGAGGTGGCAAAAGCGGGTTATATAAGAGAATACGATCTTGCACAGCTTGCGGAACTGCGAGACTACGTGGTTAAAAAATGTAATGAACTTGCAGAGCAGGTTCCTCACGATGAAAGAGGAAATGTTATATATTGCGGAAACATGGAAACTCAGGCTATCCGTGCAATGAAAAATCTTGAGGGAGAATTTCCGAGGCTTGGAGGATTTTATGTTACGCCCAAGCCGCTTCATTTCTCAGGTTTTATGAGTCAGCAATATATGCAGGGATATTACTTCCCGTTCTCTATGGAAGCAAACTATAACGACACGATGTCTATAATGAATAAGCCATTTACCATGTGTCATGAACTTGCGCACACACACGGATATATATATGAAGATGAAGCGAACTTCCTGGGATTTCTAGCTTGTATAAAATCTGATGACATTGTGTTTAGATACAGTGGATATCTGGGAGTTCTTAATTATATAAACAATGATTTTTATAATGCAGTCAGCAAGCAGGAATATAAGTCACATGTGAAAATATCGGACAGAGTAAAGTACGACAACCAGTTCCTTACCAAGGAAGCGTGGGTTGAAGTTGAAAAGAAAGCCGTAGTTAAGACGGCAACGGTTAAAAAAGCGGCTGAAACCTTCATAGATACCAATCTTAAAGTAAACGGAGTGCTTTCCGGAAAAGTCAGTTATTGTCATGTAGTTGCACTTATCATGGATTACTATTACAATGAGCCCGAGTATGCAGAAAATGAATCGGGGGACAAAATATGAAGATTAACAGGTTGATTTGCGGAGCAGGAACGCTTATGACGGCGCTCCTGCTTGTCGCGTGTAAACCTTCACCGGAGAAACTAAGCGAAGCGGAGGCTTTAAAGGCAGCTCTTGTTGAAGCCAAGAATAATGCGGAAAATACATATCTTGACATAACAGATTCAAGCCTACGGGGAACTCTTGATGAACTAGCGCAGAAAGAAAGCGCTATAGAAAATAAAGATTTTTCCAAACTAAGTGACAGTATGCTGGAATATTATGTTCCCAAGATGACCGAGCTTACCGGGGAATATCAGAGTATACAGCTGACGCTTGATGCAAAACTTGCCGAAGATAATGCCAAAAGAGAAGCGGCCTTAAAAGAGGCAATGCTAAACGCAACTGTCATAAACAACACGGAATTCACGATAACGGAGATGGTTCTTCATGATATGACAAGTGATGAATACTCTGCAAACCTGCTTGGCGATGGGATAACGGTTGCTGCGGGATATACACTTGTCGGTGTCGATCTTGATATCAAAATAGACAGTGCACAGTGGGAAATTGTCATAAAAGATGACGGGGGAAAGGCATATTCGTTTGTCTGCGGGGACTTTAATCAGGCTTCAAGAGAGGGTATATACATAACACTTAGCTATGATTCAACAGCCGGAACAGGGGTCGCAGACATTCAAAATCAATAAAATTTGTGAGAATTGCACAAAATATTAAGGAAATCTTAAGATATTATGCGACGATTTGTCGGTGACATTCTTCATTTCACAATATATAATCTATAACTGTACTGAAGCAATTGTTTGCAATAATTCGTAATTGCAAAGTATGCAGAAAAGAGGAGAATATATTATGAAGAAGAATATCGTTACATTACTTTCAGTTTTAACACTTTCAGCAGCAGTTCTTGCTGGTTGCGGCGAAGCAGCAGACGCAGCTACAGAGGAGACATCTGTAGAGGCATCAGTAGAAGCTTTCTCAGTTGAAGAGGCAGCTACAGAAGAGACAACAGAAGAAGCTACAGACGCATCTTCAGATGCTTCATCAGACGCTTCATCTGAGGCATCTTCAGACGCTTCATCAGAGGCATCTTCAGACGCAGCAGCAGACGCTTCATCAGCAAAATAATAATAGCTAATTCAATTAGATTTATTAAACAACAGGTAACACTAGTTTAATCAATTGCTTTAGTCAGTACATAAGAAACCCCGGTGCATATGCATCGGGGTATTTTCATGGGCTGGACGCGATTCTTTGTTCGTAATATGGTTCTTTATAATGCGATTCCAAGGACGTCAAGCAAAGCGCCTACGACAGTTCCTATAAGGAACAAAAGAATAGCGATTCTGATATTTTCTTTTTTATTATCGTTTACTCTGAACAATACCAAAAGTCCGATTCCGGCTCCGACCAAAAGACCGGACATCATGGTTCCGAAAGTGATCATCTTATCAAGATATAAGGTTGTGATTATGACCGAAGCCGCACAGTTGGGAATAAGACCGATAATTCCCGCAAGAAGATGGCTGATCACCGGACTTGTCTTAAGCAGTTCCGATAATTTATCTTCACCGATAAGCTCAATCGCAAATCCCAATATCAAAGTAAGAACAAGAACAAAAGCAAAAATATGGATCGTATGGACAAATGCAGATTTCACGATTCCGATAAAACCGCTGTGATCATCTTCTTCGCAGTGACAATGCTCTTTTTCACAAAGGGCATTTATCTGAACCGGATCGTCAAGCCGCTTATTGTGATTCATATGGTGCCAATGTACAACGGCGTCTATAACAAAACCTGCAATAATTCCGATAACTGCCTTTATCAGTAATATCTTTATCATGATCGGCGCCGGAACCTGCTCAGATATAAAGAGCGGGATCATCTCATCCGAAGTCGAAAGATATATTGCTATAAGCGTTCCGAGCGTTATGACTCTTCCTGCATACAGGTTTGAAGCAGCCGCTGAAAATCCGCACTGAGGGAAAACTCCAATAAGTCCGCCCCATAAAGGCCCGAAATATTCTGTTTTTTGGACAATCGCAGACGTATATTCCTGAGTCTTGTGCTCCAGATATTCCATTAAAAGATAAGTTATAAAAAGAAAGGGGAGTATCTTAAGAGAATCGATAAGCGCGTCCATGACAACATCGATAAACAGTTCCATGAATTAACTCCTTGCTAATTAAAGAAAGAAAAAAGGGTAAAAAAAAATCAGTAAAGCGGGTGATGGGAATCGAACCCACGTATCTAGCTTGGAAGGCTAGTGTTCTACCATTGAACTACACCCGCACGGTACTGACAAGATTGTATTTTAAATACTTTTATGTAGTATGTCAAGGGGTTTTATGATAAACTTTAGATTGTTTGAAAATTGACAACAGAAATATGAGGTGTTATTATATTTCCTACCAAGTTGGTAGGAAAACATAGAAAGGAAAATTATCATGTCAGATACGTCTTTATTACAGGTAAAAAACTTATCTGTTTCAATAGATAACGAGTTGCCGATTCTGCACAAGATCAGTTTAGATATAAAGCCGGGAGAGACTCATGTTCTCATGGGACCGAACGGAGCAGGAAAGTCCACACTTGGATATTCTCTTATGGGAAATCCTCATTACTGTGTGACAGAGGGAAATATTATTTTTGACGGGCAGGATATTACAGATATTTCTGCAGATAAGAGAGCTAAGGCCGGAATGTTCCTGTCATTCCAGAATCCACACGAGATTCCGGGAATTTCGCTTAGCAGCTTTATAAGAAATTCTTTTCATGCTCAGACAGGTGCACCTGTAAAGCTCATGGCTTTCCAGAAATCACTTAAGGCAGCTATGGAAGTTCTTTCTATGGATGAGTCCTACGCAGACAGAGATCTTAACGTTGGTTTCTCAGGCGGTGAGAAAAAGAAAGCAGAGATTCTTCAGCTTCTTATGCTCAATCCCAAGCTTGCGATTCTTGACGAAACAGATTCGGGACTTGATGTTGATGCTGTAAGAACAGTATCTAAGGGCATTCAGGAGTATCAGAAGAAAAAGGACGGAGCACTTCTTATAATCACACATAGCACCAAGATCCTTGAGGCACTTCATGTTGATTATACACACGTGCTTGTAAAGGGAAAACTTGTTTGCACAGGTGACGGATCACTTGTTGACGAGATCAACGCTAACGGATTTGAGAAGTTTATCTCAGAAGCTGAATAACAGAGGATTGATATGAGCGATAACAAACAGAAAGTGGTTGAGATAGACCGCAGCGCATATGAATTTAAAGATATAGAGACAGAAAAAGACTTTTACAGAATGCAGGAAGGTCTTGATGAAGAAACTGTATTAAAGGTTTCTGCGGAAAAGAACGATCCTGAATGGATGAGGGATTTCAGACTCAAGTGTTTGAAGCTCTACAACGAGATGGAGATGCCCAAATGGGGCCCAAGTATTGAAGGCCTTGATATGGACAGGATCACATCGTATGTAAGACATAAGTCTGATATGAAGAATAACTGGGAAGATGTCCCCGAGGATATCAAGAACACTTTTGAAAGACTCGGTATTCCTCAGGCAGAGAGAGAATCTCTTGCAGGTGTAGGTGCTCAGTATGATTCTGAACTTGTATATCACAATGTAAAAGATGAAGTTGCTGCTCAGGGTGTTATATATACAGATCTTGAGAGCGCTATGAGAACAGAATACGCAGACATGATCAAGAGCCACTTTATGACTCTTATACCGCCTACGGATCACAAATTTGCCGCACTTCACGGAGCGGTATGGTCAGGCGGATCATTCGTATATGTACCTAAGGGAGTTAAGGTAGATATTCCCCTTCAGTCATATTTCAGACTTAATGCGGCAGGAGCGGGACAGTTCGAGCATACACTCATAATTGTCGATGAAGGTGCGGACCTTCATTTTATAGAGGGATGTTCGGCGCCAAAGTAC
>Ga0247609_10001487_pt1 | contig 27748 bp, 27 predicted proteins | sample 172DNAGHGlowgp2_FD_193487 | JGI IMG/M metagenome (GOLD analysis project Ga0247609, IMG submission 193487) | Sheep rumen microbial communities from Palmerston North, Manawatu-Wanganui, New Zealand - 1728 DNA GHGlow gp2 | ecosystem: Host-associated > Mammals > Digestive system > Stomach > Rumen ... | reverse complement strand
TTCTCTCTCGACTTCTGGGACGGGAACAGATTCATTATTTGCTCCTGGAACTGGTTCAGATATAGATTATGTAGACCCGGAAGACCCAAGTCAAGGTATAAATAATCAATCTGAATCAACCGGAACTAGAAGTATTGCAACTGGCAGCTTTACTCATGCTACCGGTGATTATAGTGCTGCCTTTGGTGATAATACTTCTGCCTCTGGATATGGAGCCTTTGCCGCTGGTTCGTATACTTATGCTAGTGGTCCTTATTCAGCAGCCTTTGGAGAACAAAGTTATGCTAATGGCACATATGATTTCGTTTCTGGACTTCATGTAGAGACATCAGGAATGCAAGGTAATGAGGCTGCATTTGGTAAATATAATGATACAAATAATGCAAATGGCCCTTATCTCTTTACTATAGGTGATGGAGAGATGCAGGAGATTTATCATGAGTATGGTACACCTTCATGGGAACCTAATCCTGATGACCCTGAAAGCACTGATTCCTGGACTGAATATAATGAGGTCAGAAAGAATGCAGTAGATATCAAGACCAATGGTGATGTCTTTATAGAGGATATTGGTGGTTATGATGGAACTAATTCTTCAAATGCAACAAGACTCCAAGATGTAATTTCTGGTAAACAAGACACTCTAACTGCAGGTTCTGGTATAACTATCCAAAATAATGTTATCTCTGCTACAGGTGGTGGTGGAAGTGGACTTTGGACTTCTGGTACTGGTACTGGTTCAGTCATGTCTCCAGGTGCTTTCCAGGCTAACGGAAATAATAGTGTCTCAGCCGGTGATTATACAAGAAGTAATGGAACATCTTCTATTGCCCTAGGAACTTCAACTACTACAACAGGCCTAAGTGCAGCAGCTATAGGAGCTAATTCTACTGCAGCTGGTTCTTATTCAGTAGCTCTCGGTCATGGTCTAGGTGCAGTCAATACAGATGAGACTGCCTTAGGTAAATTTAATAACTACATTGATACTGGAACTACTGCTGAAAAGACCTTCTTCACAATTGGTAATGGTACTTCAAATAACACTAAATCCAATATCATAGAGATTAAGCAAAATAATGATGCTTATCTTGTAGGAATAGGTGGATTTGACGGAACTAATGCATCTCAGGCTTTGAGCCTTCAGACTGTTATAAATAGCAAACAAAACCAGCTTGTATCCGGTGTTGATATTAAGACTATCAATGGACAGAGCATAGTTGGAGGTGGAGACTTAGTTATATCAGGAGGCAGCTCATATACTGCGGGTAGTGGAATTTCTATAGACTCCAATAATGTTATCTCCAATACAGCCCCTTCGCCTTGGACTTTAGCTGGTTCTACTAATATAATTGGTCCTGGTGCTTTAAGCCCAACTTCAGCGGATAATCAGCTTGCATTCGGTCAAAATGCTGCTACTAGAAAACCGGGTCAAACTTTTGGATATAATGGTGCTATTGCTCTAGGAAATAGTTCTCAAGCTGCTGGAAATAATGCTGTGGCTATTGGTAATAGTGCTATAACGGCTTCTATGGGAGCCTTATGTCTAGGATATCATGCTATGACTGGAAGCAACAGTTTAAACACGGCTCACTATGCAACTGCTTTAGGATGTTATGCAACAGCTACAAATGCTAATGAAATTGGCATTGGTAAATATAATAATTCTATAAATTCTGGGACTACAGCCGAAAAGACCCAATTTACAGTTGGTAATGGAACAGCTGATAATGCTCGTTTAAACCTTATAGAGGCTAAGCAGAATAATGATATCTATGTACTTGGAATTGGTGGCTTTGATGGAACTAATGCCTCTAGTGCCCTAACCCTCCAGACTGTTATTAATAGCAAACAGAATCAACTAGTCTCTGGTGTTGATATCAAGACTATAAACGGTCAAAGTATTGTTGGTGGTGGAAACCTTGTGATTTCTGGAGGTTCTTCTTTATGGACTTCTGGAACTGGACAAAACTCTCTTGTAAGTCCTGGTGCTGGTGCTTCTTCACAAGGCTCTGATGCTTCTGGAATAGGTGCTATTGTCATTGGAGAGGATGCCAACGCCAATGGAGACTATAGCTTTGCACATGGTCAAGGCACAATGGCCAATGGTGATTACTCTGCAGCCTTCGTATCTTCTAATTCAACCGGAGACTATTCCTTTGCTGCTGGTTCTGGTGCAGATGCTCAGGCTGCGTACTCAGTAGCAATTGGTAATAATGCAAGAACTGTATTTGATAATTCAGACCCTAATGCTCCTATTAATGCAGAAAATAGCATTGCTATAGGTTATACTGCTGAGGCTTATGGAATGAATTCTTTGGCTCTTGGTGGAAGAGCAGACGGTTCTTATTCAGTAGCTCTCGGATATGGTTCACATGCTCAGGGTAATAATAGTTTTGCATCTGGTGAAAATGCTTACGCTAATGGATTGCGTAGTACTGCATTTATTGGTTCAACTGCAGAGGAAAATTATAGCTTTGCTGCTTCAACCGGTCATGCCTATGCACATTATTCTACTGCCTTGAGTGGTGGTGAAGCACGGGGTGAAGGAGCATTTGCAGTCGGTCAAGGAAACCAGGCCTACGGATATGGTGCAGCAGCTCTTGGATACATGGCTCAGACTTATTCACAGGCTGATGGTACTGATGTTTCTGACCCTAATGCTGGTGAAGTAGCTCTTGGACGTTATAATTATAGTGAGCAGGGTATTGTCTTTACCGTAGGTTGTGGTTATCTTGATGAAACAGATCCTGATAACCCTCAGGAAGTAAGACAAAATGCTGTTGCTATAGATTCTACCGGTAAGATATTCTTGAAGGGACTTGGCGGATACACTGGAACCTCAACTTCTGGATGCACCGACCTTGCAAGCTTCCTTAACAATCTATAATAGGTTAATATGGGGAGGGCCTTTATCTAGACTCTCCCCTTAAATAAAATAAAGTCATGTCTGAAGAGGTAGTAAAGTGTATAAAAAGACACTGGTATGAACACGCTGCTATGCTTGTTTCTATAGTCTTAATGATAGCTTCCTTCCTAGTACCTCCGACAGGTGTTATAGATGGTTCTGTCTTGATGGGAATTGGAGAGATTGGTGCCCTAGCTGCTGTCCTGAGTTTCCTAGGCAATCTTCCAGAATACTTAAGGGCGGGAGCCAAAGCAAAGATATCAAAAGGAGACCTAAACTTAGAAATAAACGGAAAAGATGATGAATAATTACTTCTCCCTATACGAATTCTTCTACTCTGACACTGCACTATCCAAGAAAATACCTAATTGGCCTGAAGATTTCTGGGTTATAGATAATATCCGGGAAAAACTATTGCCAGCCTTAAATGGATTACGTGAAGCTTGGGGTAGTGGAATAAGGATAACATCAGGGTATAGAAGCTTAGAACTGAATACTGCAATTGGTGGAGCTAAGAAGTCAATGCATATGAAAGGACTAGCTGCTGACCTTGTTCCTGGAAATGGAGACTTTAAGTTATTTGAATATTTTGTACCGACCTATTTTCAAGATAAACCCTTTGACCAGATAATTCTAGAACAATCCGGGAGCTCAAGATGGGTTCACTTTGGAATAGAAGGGGATGATGGGAAACAGAGAAAACAGGTTCTTGGTATAAAAATATAATCTTAATCAATGTCTATGGAATCCTAGGGTAATCTTTTATCTTAGGATTCCTTTTTTATCTCAAAAATCACTTTGTTTTAAAAGCCATTTTTGCGGTTTTTTGGCATATTTTCAAAAATCAGCTAGGAAAGGTTAAAATTACAGTAAATTTTTATTGTTTCTCAATAAGTCGCCCCCACTTTTTTTCAATTTTTTCTTTCAACGCCTAAATTAATGAGATAAAAGATGAAGGAGATATTATTCCCTTGAAATGATAAAAAAGGGATAAAATTCGCCCTGAAATCCTTATAAATAGATAAGAAATAGACTCTGAAATAGTATGATTTGCGTCTATAAGTGAGTCAAATTCTTATATATAGAAAGAATACCCGTTTCGTTAGTTTTTCATAATAATTGAACCCTGTATAGCCCTGGAGACCGTACACCTCTTAGGGCTATACTTTAATATGAATAACAACGAGACAAAACGAAACACAAAAAAAATTAATTATTATGAAACACACTAGTGAAACTTTTTTGTCCGTCCCAGGTTATGAGGGACTCTATGAAGTATCTGACAAAGGTAATGTTAAATCTCTAAGAAGCGGTAAACTATTAAAACAATCCAGTAATAAGGATGGCTATAAGATGGTCTCCCTGACAAAGAATGGTAAATCAAGAGGCTTCAGTGTTCATAGACTTGTAGCACTAACATTTATCCCTAATCCTCAAGGTCTACCAGAAGTAAACCATAAGGATGAAACCCATGATAATAATGTCTTGGAGAATCTTGAATGGTGCAGTAAGGCTTATAATAGAAACTATGGAACCTACCGTGAAAGAATGTCAATGATAAAGAAAGGCAAACCAAGAGCAACAAAGAAACTAACTCTTCAGGACCTAGAACCTAAAAGAATAATTGACTTAACTCCATCTGCTGAAACAAAATTTTTCAATAAACGTTCATCCTGGCTACAAGAAAATGAATGCCTAGATGAAGAGATGGCTATTGAAGTGATAAATTTTTAAGGAGGAAACAACAATGAAAAAATTACTAAGAGAAAGCGAAGACCGGGAATATCAATTTCGTGCTGATATTTGGGACTTGATAGATAAATATCCTGAATTCTTTGGTAAAGATGATACATGTGTTGTCTTCTATGATGAGGAAGACAATAAGTTTTATACATGGAGACTACAAGGAATTGACAGAGATAAACTCAAGAAGCATATTTTAAGGCAAAGTGGATTTAAACAATCTGATATGGTTGAGTCATATGATGAAGAATATGAGAGTTATTCTGAAACATATGAAAAAGAAATATAGGAAGCCTTCAAATCCTTATATAGTGGAATAATTTTTGTATAAGAAAAATAAAAAACAGTGAACAATATGAAAACTATAACTAAAATTGCTGCCATGACTGCTGATGGAAAAGTTATGGCCTTATTTGACAGCCCTAAAGATGCAGTACAGAAATTAGGACTAAGACCTTGTGCTGAAAAAAGAATACATGATTGTCTTTGCTACAAGAACCAGAATGACTATGCCTACGGTTTTTGTTGGGGATTCAAAGAAGTAGAAATTGATTAAATATTTTGCCATAATAAATTAGATATTGTCTATGGGAGGTTTGAATGTATCTCCCTTAGACCCAAAGTTATTCATAATTAAATATTCCAAGAAAGGGTTATTCTCAAGATAGCCCTTAGATTTGTTGTTCATTGTTGTTAGAGGGAGGCTATGGATGGGATATCTCTAGTCTCCCCAATAATGAATAAAATTTACTTTCACTTTACAAAATCTGCAAATTTGAGACAGTGGTCAATTTTTGCATATTTTCCAAGGTGGCAGTAAAAAATAATGTATTAATTCTATGCTATTCTATGATTATACATAAACCAACAAAAATAACTTTCCAGAACAGAAAAGAAGCTAAGATGGTAATGGGAAGAGGAAGATATGAAAGATTGGTTCTAAAGGGTGAGTTTGATTTTATTGAAACACCTAAAAAAGAATCCATAAAGTAATTCTAATTGTCTAGGCTAACTGGACTTAAAACATTTCTATGATGATAGATAATAATTTTGTATTCTCTGTGAGTCTTAGTGTTGACTCATATAGAGATAAAAAAGATGCCTTAGAGTCTATTGCAACACAGGCTCTGGCTAAGAAGAATGGACATAAGAAAAAGATGTCCTTCCTAGAAACAACTACAACAACAGATGGTTTTATTAGTTCCATAACTTCTGGTCATACCTATTGTGGCGGAATATTTAGACTTCCCCAGGACTATACAGAAACATTTACAACTAAGGATGGTGGAAAATATACTTGCACACCGTACTATAAAGATGATTCTAGTCTTAAAGTCCAGTTTAAGTCAGACAGAAACTTCACATTCGGACAGGTTATAAGTATTGATATTGATGGAACTAGATTCAATGACCCAGAATTATATGTACAAAGTCTGAGTCTAAAACCTACCTTCTACTATACATCTCCTAGTGATAATCCCCAGGGTCTGAGAAAATTTAGGATAGTCTACGTTATATCAGTACCACTGGATAAAGATGGATATGAACTTGCAACAAAAGCTATCCATAAGCAGGCTGAAGTAGATACCATAGAGTTGATAAAAGATTCTTGTGGTGAAAGATTCAGTCAATATTTTAATGGCAACACTAAGGCACAGGTCTGGAAAACTTATAATATCCTAGAGCCGGGAGACCTTAAGCCAGTTATAGATAAATATGGAATAGAGCTTGATGAAAGAGCCACAGAAGAATCAATGTTTTCTTCAAGTCTACTAAATGATATGGAAAACCTTGATTACACGAAGTTCATGCACTATAATTCCCTGAAGTATGATTATTTTTGGTCTTCTGTGGAGTTTAAGGATGGAGAAGAATATAAAGAACTCCAGGCCGGAAAAGATGTAGTGATACTCTTTAGATGGAATGGAAAATATGTAGATGGTGAAGGTAGAAGAAAGAAACTCCAGAAGTATGCATCCCTGAGAAGAATAGCTAGACCTTGGATAACACCAGATGAGCTACTATTTAATCTTTACGTAGACAGGGAGAGATTTTTTGATAACACTGATGGAGTTATAACACTAGATTGTCTGAAAAGAAAGGTAGAACTAGCATTTTCAAAAAGTATAGATGAACTAAGGGAAGAATTTAAATCAGTCCTTGAAAAATGTCCGTCTAAGTTTGTGATTAATCCTAAAGTTATTCTGAAACAAAGGGCCATAAATAAAGCTAAGAAAGATATCCACTGGAAAGAGATTAAGGCCAACTATAATCCCTCAGTGTCGGTAAAAGAAAACCTAGAGAATCTTAAGGCCAAAGGAATCAAAGTACAGAAGACTACACTCTATGAATATTGCAAAGAAAATGGTATAGAAACTAATCCTAAAGATGAAATTAGAAATAAGATACTTGAAATATATGATTCTTCCCTTAGTCTTAGGAAAAACTTAGAGGTCTTAAATGAACATGGTATTAAGATATCACTAAGAACATTAAATAAGTTAGTCAGTGGTGTTAACTCAGATTCAGACTCACAAAAGGCTGAATCTGATACTGACTCTACTTCTAATGATTCGGGATACTCTTATGCTACTATGCTACGCAGCAATATTATAGTAGAAACGGAAAAAAGTATACACTCTGATTTTGATACTATTTTTGGGCCTCTTGTAGTTCCAGATGTCATTCCTACCTGTTCTTCCAATCCAGAAGAGGTAATTCATGCAGAATCTTCCTTTACTTGGAATTTTGAATTACCTGAATTTATATTTTGACTTTTCTTCAAATTCTGTTATATTTGGAGCCGGATAATTAAAACATCTCTCTTATGTCAAAGCTTAAATTAAATCCGGCTACCAAGAAGGCCCTGAAAGAATCAGAGGATAAAGCTCTGTTCTTGAAGGATTATCTGATTAAAAATTATACTGTCGCTGACATGACAGATATAATTTCCTCTTACTATCTTGATGAGGCAGCTAATGTTCCCAAAGTCAAGATTTCTCAGGAACAATTTGATAAGTTCTTTACTATTCCGAAAAAGTAAAAAAGGATATAGTAATGGCCCCTGGAGTTCTTTCTATGATTTGTCTCTCCAAGGGCCATAACTTTAATCCCTGAATACTGTTTCCATTATTGTATCCATTTCGTGAGGACTTAGATTCTGGAAGGCTATATCAAATCCTTCACGTACTTCTTTGTCCCTCTTGACGTTTTCCTGGATTTGTCTCTCTTCGGAAATTCTCTGGTCTCTTCTTCGTTCCAGGGTAGATTGAGACTTGAGAACAGAGACATCCAAGAGTTTTGCATAATCTTTAGTCTGGGCTTCCGTTGCGTGGCCTAGAATCTTTGAAACAATAGAGAGTGGGGTGTCATTATTTATCAACCGGACCGCCCCACTATGTCTTGCTGTATGAGTGGTTATATTCTTCTTGATACCAGCCAGTTCAGCAATATTTTTCAGATAGGTATTATATTTCTGTGGGCTGGGTACTTGAAGGTCATATCCATACTTTTTCCAGATTTCCAGAGCAACACTGTCAATGAGAACTGTATAGGGAATTCCAGTCTTTTTCCTAGGTTTTTTGATATATGGACCGTACTTAGACTCCATTACATCATCCCAGGAAAGTTCACGCAGGTCAGAATAGGAAAGACATGTATGAGCCTGAAAGATAAATAAGTCTCTGTAGTGATTTAAGGATTCATTCTTATAGTCATGGTTCTGGATAGCTTCAAGTTCCTTTTCAGTCAGATATACAGCATCCTTCTTGACTTTCTTGATTTTGACTAGTGCACATGGGTTAGATGGAATATGGCCGGAATCAAAGGCAAACTTAAAGATGGTTTGAACTTTTCTGTAGATTCCACGAGAGGTTTCATTTTCATATTTTCCCTCTAGCCATGTCTTAAATCTTAGAATCTCAGCAGAACTAACACTAGAGGCTTCCATTTCTTCAGAGGCTCCAGAATGTTCTAGAAAATATTGCCAATTCTGCTTATATTTCCTATAGCTATCTTTTCCTAAGTTCTGGCCTTTTACCCTCTCTTTGATAATCTCATCCCAATCATTCCAGAGCATAGCCAGAGTATAGGTATCACAGAAGCCAGATTGAATGAACTTTTTAAGATTTTCTATGCTTAAGGGAATATGTTTAAGCTGCATCTGGAAAATCTTAGACTGGACGGAGGTATAAGTTTCTTCAAGGTAGGTTTTAATTTCAGACTTCCTCTTTGAATCAACTGCCTTCTTGAATTCCCTAGGGTCTTCTTTCCTAGGCAATGTTAAGATACACCTCTGGCCTGAAAGAATAATGCTCATCTCTACCGGTGCTTTCCCTGTTTTCTTAGATGCCTTAGCAGGACGGCACATGAAAGTAATGCTAAATGTAGTTCTCATAATAACTTACACTAGGTTAAACATCAGTCGCACTATGAGAATGAAGTAGTCGCAAATATAGTAAGAAACCTGGCAGGAAACAAGTGGATGGGGAAAAAGAAAAACCCCTTCCACCGTTGTAGGAAAGGGTTTTGATATTCTTAAGCTCCCCAGCTAGGACTTGAACCTTAGCTGGAAACTATCTCATTATCAATACCTTTCCCCTGTGGCTATCTCTAAGGTAGTCGCAAGTACTGTCATTTCATAGAACTTAAGGCAAATATAATAAAAACAACTAATATGAACAATACTATGAACAACAAAAATAGAAGTGATAAAGAGGTCTTGGGTTGGATTTCACAGGACCTTAAAAATAGATATTCCTGGATTTCAAATGTATCTTTTCCAGAACAAGAAGATTACCTCCTAGACCTTTCCATGCAGACAGAATATGGTGAGCTCAAGGCAGAAGTAAAGACCTCCCGGAATCATGAAATAAAGACTGAAGATGGAGAGTGGAATCCTTACTTTAAAGTTGGTAATCCTGATGGTATACTAAGATTCTCAAAACTATTCCAAGGCTTAGAGATTCCGGAAGATAAACATGTCTATATGATTAATGCTTCAGCCAAGAAAGGAAATAGATTATCCCTCCTAGACCCAAGAAGTAAATTCATGGAGATAAAGAAGAATCAGGCTGCATTAATTTATATCTCAAAGGGTGGATACTTAGTTTGGGATTATAAGGCATTAGCAGATAGTTTCCTGGGTTTTGCTTGGACTTACTGCTATCATACGGAAGACTTCAGAAAAGATAATACACAGGAAAAAGAACTTAAGGCTCTATTTGCATTTGAAGGAGCTAAGTGGATAAAGACAACAACAATATTCAACTAAAGGCTATGATAACAGGAATAATTTGTGGTGCAGTTGTTTTAGTTCTCTGCATCCTACTACATATAGAAAATAAAAAGAATCAAGAGCTCATAGTGGTTCTTGAGGATTTCCGAGAGATAATTATAGAACTTGAAGCCAGAGTTCGTGATTTAGAAAAACAAGATTTCAACTAGGGTTATGATAGGCACAATAGAAGAGCTCATGAAGAAAATAAAGGAGCTGGAAGAGGAAGCAAAGAAATCCAAGCTAGAACCTATGGGAACAGAAGAAGATAATATTATGAATGAGAAAGAACTTGAATATACGCTGAGTAAAATAAATGAGGCGTTAGAGGGAAAGAAATACAAAGTAACACCAGAACTTCTTGCTGAACTTAAGAAGAAAAGTAAGGAAAGAAGAAAACAAAAATAAAATGACAATAGTTCTAGGGATTATCTTAGTTGGTTTTCTAGGATATCACATCAAGAAGACCAGATATTATAAAGGGGCAATTGAAGAGCTCCTAGTGTACATTGATGAGGAAGAGATATGATAGTCTTAAATCTTTTCCTCATCTCTGTAATATGGGTTGTAATTCTTGACCTCAGTGGTTTCATGACCGTATTTAAGAGATATTTAGGAAAATTACTTAAAATCTCACCGAATTTAGCTCAAAATCTAGAATTAAAGCCCATTGATTGTAGTTTTTGCATGACGTGGTGGAGTGGTTTGTTATATCTCATTCTGATTCATAAAATTTCATTTATATATCTAACAATAACACTACTCTTTTCCTTCTTTACCACGTCTACAAAAGATTTCTTATACCTAGTCAAAGACATCATAGACTGGGTTATAAATAAAATTGGGAGAAAACTTTTATGACATTTACTAAAGAACAATTGGAGAAATTAAAGGAAGCTGAGAAACAATTTAAAACAGCACGTGATGGATACGTAAGATATGCCACAAGAGCTTTAAATGATTTAGTGGCTAACACATATTTTGAAGCTACAGGTCAAAAAATCCCTTCAAATTGGTCTTGTAGTATTTGTGTTTTGAATTTATACAGGAAGGTTGGTTATTTCTATCTTAAGGACCTAGAAGAATTAGAGAAACAAACCTCTTCTGAACCTGAACCTTTGCCGCTGGAAGACACTGGGTTAGATTCGCCAGAGAAACCAGTCGCAAATAAGAACAAAAAGAAAGATGGGAGCAGACAGACTAAATAAATATCAATCTTTTGTTGAGGCTGGCGGAAAGAACCCAGTGGAACAAAACCAGCGGAAATATAGGATTGGTGAAGTAATAAAGATGATAACTAAAGGCTGGTCTAGAACTGCAATTATAGAACATATACAAGAGCTGTGGGAAATTAAAAGACAGACAGCTAGTGAATATGTTAAAATGGCATATGAAGTTCTAGGTGAAGCTAGTGATGAAGTAGTTGAGAATTCCAGAAATATACAGCTTGAAAGATTAGAAGATATACTTAAAGCTGCCCTAGAATCTGGTGATAAAGCTAATTCTCTAAAGGCCCTAGATATGATAAACAGATTACACGGCCTATATATTGAAAAGAAGGAAGTTAAGCTAGATACACAAAAGCTTAGATTCTCTTTTGGTGATGAGGCCGAGGATGATGTTTATGGAGAAGAGGGCCAAGATGAAGAGGGTGGTGGAGATGAATGAAAACTAAACCACTAGTATTCAAAGGATATAAACCTAAACCCTGGCAGAAAGTAGTACACCAAGCAATAAAGAATGGTGGTTTACGGAATGAAAATATATATGTAGTAAAGAGCCCAAGACAGATAGGAAAATCCATGATAATTGAACAGGAACTACTAAGAGCTTCTATCAATAATTCTTATGCTGTTTCTATCTGTCTTTCTCTTACTATTCCCAACTGTAGAAAGATATATAAAGATTTGGTTAATGGTTGTATAGAGTCTGGAGTTATAGCAAAGAATAATGACAGTCTTCTCTATATTGAATTTATAACCGGGTCTTCAGTCATTTTCTTATCCGCCCAACAAAAAGAGACACTAAGAGGTTATACAGTAAAGAATGGTGGAATCTTATGTATTGATGAAGCTGCCTATATACCAGATGAAATATTTAACCTAGTCTTTCCATTTGTCTCTGTGAATAGGGCGGATATCTTAATGACTAGTACTCCTCGGTTAAAGACAGGAACTTTCTACAATTATTTTATGATGGGTCTAGCTCACAACTCACCTAAAATTCATTCCTTTGACCTTTGTGAATTTGATACCTCTGAGTTCTTAAGCTCTGAAAAGAAAGAGCTATATAGAACTACAATGCCAAAGAATCAATACAGGACAGAGATACTAGGAGAGTTTATAGATTCTGGTGGTAATGTTTTCAATATATCTCCTGAATCATATCTACCAGCCAATTCAGGAAACCAAGGATATGATAACTCTGGTCAAGATTATTACGTGGGAATAGACTGGTCAAATGGAGGTGGAGGAGATTATACTGTTGTTTCTATTCTGGATAAAGATGGAAGACAAAGAGGAATTCACTATGACAACACTAAGGCCCCTAATGAACAAATAAACCAGATTGTAGATTTTCTGACAAATAAGATAGACCCAAGGAAAATAAGAAGGGTTTACGCAGAGTCTAATTCAATGGGTGCTGTCTACATAGATATCATTAAAGAAAGATTATCATCCCAGCCATTTGAAGTTGAATCCTTTACTACAACTAATGCCACGAAGAGAGAAATAATAGAATCCCTTTCCGTAGATTTTGATAATTCTAGGATTAAACTAATGCATAACCGGGAACAAAGGAATGAACTCTTAGCCTATTCAATGGAAATGACTAAATCCGGACTAATAACTTACAATGCTCCTTATGGTCTACATGATGATTTTGTTATAGCTCTGGCCTTGGCAAATTATGGAAGAAATAAAGAACAAAAAACCTCTACCTATTCCTTAAGCTTTGGAGATAGAAGAGGAAAATCAAATTACAGAAGACATGATTAAGATAAAATATAAATCCTGGGATGAAGTATCAATAAAGCTCTACAGGGAAATCTCAGAAATATGCCAAAGAGACTGTGAACCTTTGGATAAAAATATAGCTCTAATCTCACTCTTATCTGATACACCTGAAGATGATATATGGAGTCTTAGGATGGATGATGTAGAGCCGCTGTTTCAAGAGATAGGTTGGCTATGGAATTTTAAGTTTAATAAGAATTGGCATGGAAAGAAGATAAAAATAAATGGCCACTCTTATACAATTTCAGTAGACCTTCAAGATTTTACAATATCACAGTACATAGACTTTCAGAACCTATGGCCAAAACTTAAGGAGGATGACACAGTTTATCCACAAATCTTAGCCACCTTTATAGTACCAGAGGGAAAGAAATATAATAAAGACTATGACCTCCAGGAAACTATTCGTGAGATTGATTCTTTCCTTCCAATAACCCAAGCAAATTCCGTACTCCATTTTTTCTTAATCTCCTTGGCTCGTTCAATCAGGGCTACAGAAATTTGCTACACCCTGTTGATGAAGATACTTCAGAGGAGAGCGAAGACCAAGGAGGAGAAGGAGAAGATAAAGATGCTGAGGGAGGAGACACAAAAGATGATAAACCAGGCTCAGCTTATACTTGGTTCTCTATGATTGATACAGTCTCTGAAACAACACATCAACCTTGGAGTGAAATCTGGGATATGGGAATCTATGAGTTCTTTAATATCTTAGGTTTTGCATATTCCAGGGCAGAAAGAAGGAAAAAAGAAATGATGAAATGGAAGAATCAAAAGACCTATTAAGAGTGTCCCAGTTTTTCCGTTTCTAATATAATAATGTTGCGTAGCATATACAACATAGATACCCCAGTCTCTTCGCCGAGACTGGGGTAATTCATAAACCACAAGATAAGATATGCCAAGTGAATTTACAAACCTAAAGAAAGCCTTGGAAGATTATATGGAAGCTGTCTCTAGAATCTACAAAGGAAAGCTACAAAGTGATGGACATAAAGCAACAGGAAAACTTATAGGGTCCGTAAAAGCTAGTGTCATTATAGGTTCAACACAATACATAGGAGAGCTTAGACTTGAAGATTACTGGAAATATATAGAATACGGAACTAAACCTCACTGGCCTCCAAAAAATGCAATCCTAAGGTGGATACAAGCTAAACCAATTCTTCCAAAGGCCATTAACGGAATAACACCCAGCCAAGACCAACTAGCTTATCTTATAGGCCGGAAAATATCACAGGTAGGAACAAAGGCAGGCGGAGAACTAGGACAGACAATAGATGAAGTTAATGCAAGTTTTCGGCCTATCATTGAAGCTGCTGTAGAAAAAGACTTGGCTGGAGAATTAACCGTTATCTTCAATAATTTCTAAGTTGCGACTGGAATCAAGAAAACATATCCTAGGCCACTTAGAATACATAATTTCAAACCCTACAACGACTTTTAAAATATGATATACAACGGACAAGACTATCAACCATATGCATCAGTCTTTTCTATGCCAACCTCAGGAACCTTATACTTCTATTATTCTCTAGGTACACCGACTGACCCAGTTTCTCTAGATTCATCTACCTCAAATGTAGTGCAAGTAGATATAGCTGTAGTAAGTTCTATTACATATGCATTTGTTCAAGCTGCATATAATGGAAATGGGACCTATGAAGATGAAGTAGAAATAAGAATTGCATCATCTCCTATGGCTATTCTTAGACACTTTTCCTGGACTACTATTGTTGGTACTGCTTCCTATAGTGGACCAATCTGGAAGGACTATATCTATCAGGTTCCATTCCAAGCCCCTAGAGTTCAGTATAAAGTAAAGAATAATGGAAATGATATCTATAAAGGCTGGTGCTATGAGACTGGACAAGAACTAGAAATATGTGTAAATGATGTAGCAAGAGATTATCTACATACAGATTTTCCTAGTGCCTTAAATACATGGTATCAAGACTACAATGCATCCAAGGATTTTGAACTCTACATTGGTCAAGATGAAAATTCTGAACCAACATCAAAGGTAGCAGACATACATTTTAACTATGACTGGTCCTACTCAGACTACCTAGATTATCAATATGACAGGTGGCTTGCTATGGAACCGCTACAAGACTTCTATGATACCAGACAATACCAAATCTTTTCAGTCAATACCTATGCAACCTTGACTAATAGAAATGGAATTGAATATATAAATCTGAATGATGCACGAAGTCATATTAAAACACAACTTCCAGCAGGTTCCTATAGACTATATAGCTATGAAGCAGAACCCTTGAAGATATATAAATTCACAGTCAAGGAAAATTGTGGTATACGGTATTGTCTCTACTATGTAAATTCAAGAGGAGGCTGGGATTCTGTTCTTGTGGATGGTGTAGCAACTCAGACAGACAAATATGACCGTGAAACTTATACTCAGAACTATAGAACACCTAGTATTTCCCGTGGTGTCATAGAGTATAGAAATAATATTACCGAATCCTGGACACTCTATCTACGTTCCCTTGGAGATTCACAAAATAAACTCTTCCATAACCTATACGAATCTACAAATGTCTACCTTCATGACCTAGAGGAAGGAAGAATAGTACCAGTCATTATAACCTCTAGAGAAATGCAGTATAAGACTAGGAAGAATCAAGGAAAGAAACTTTATTCATATGAAATTACAGTAGAGAGTAGCCAGAGAAAACTAAGAATGTAAAGATGCTAGAATTATATATAGCCGGAATTAAAGCAGATATCCCAGAGAATTTTAGTGTCTTATTCAACTATAATTCAACAGAGGTATCAAATCCGACAGCCATAAAAAACAAATATTCATCTTCCATTATCCTCCCAGGAACACCAGAGAATAATAAAATCTTTGGTGATATCTGGAAGCTTGGAAGACTATTGATACCTAAAGAATCAGAATCCAACCTACCACATACTACAGGAAGACTGATAAGTGGAGTTAATTTTGATGCCAGGAAGAGAGTAGACTTCAAGATATATAATAACTCAGACCTTATAGAATCTGGTTATCTACAGCTCCTTGAAGTAAATATAGGCCTGGAAGAAATAACCTACAGACTATCCCTTTACGGTGGACTTGGAGACTTTTTCTACACACTCCAGTATGATGAAGATAATGTTGAAAAGAACTTAGCTTCCTTATTCTGGGGTTGGAAAGAGACAAAAGGAGAAGAAGATACAACATCCTTAGGAATCTGGAATAGAGAATTTATCAGAGATTCATGGGCTAAGATACCAGATACACCAAGGGGAGGAGATATAGAGGAAGATATAACTGCAATTCCGACATATTCTGGAATGTATGAAGACTTTAGTTCTTCTAAGGTTCTCATTAATGTTCCAAGTCTATCCTCCTATTATAGTCAATCCTCGGTCCTATTTCCAAGCTCTGTAGTAAATGATAATAAGACCTACTCACTCTATGATTCAAAGTATGCTCTCCTAGAAACTCCACGTGAACTAGATGAATGGGAAGCAAGAGACTTAAGAGCAGAGTATCAGAGAGTGGGAGTTAGGTTTTCTAGTTTCTTTAAGGCCATCTCTAATCCCCAGAATAATGGAGGTTATAATGTTGTCTTAGACCCAGATATTGAAGATACACCATACTTCCAAAAATCATGGATACTCTTGGATAGACCGGTCTTTGAAGAAATAACAACAGACCCTCTTAGTCCTAGTACTGGTGAGATTCATATCCTGAGTTCTGAAAGTTCTGTATCAAAGGATTTCATGTATACAGACTCCCAGCAATCTATCTTTAATACTAGTACCTACGTTAACCCAAGATTCTATGCAAACATTAATGTAGGGATAGATTTCACTCACCCTGTCTATGGAGAATACTACGGTTTCATTCCTAGTCCTGCAAGTTGTGGAAATAATTATCATAACTCAAATACAGCCATATGGGATTCACTTGGGGCTAGAATTGAAATGTATAACCCTGACACTAATGCTCTTATTTCTAATTCTGACACATTCATTCTTAGAAATAATGGAATGACTGTAAATGGAAGAATCTATGGCTCTATTGATGATGCAAGAGATGATATCAGAGATAGAATTTACAGGGAGATTCAGAATGAAGTTTACTCACAATATGGAGGAACAAGAAGACCAGTCAGGAATTCAGATTATAAGAGAGAAAGAACATCTAGGAGTGTAGTTGGTCAGACAGTATATGATAACTATAAGAGTATTGAAAATATAAACCTTTCCTGGGAAGATATGCCAGTGAACTCAAGATTTAAACTTAGACTAAGACTATTCAAAATTAGAGTTCAAGGTGCATATTCTTCAGACTCTCTTCCTGCATCCTTCTGGTCTTGGAGTACATCTATTGGTGCTTTCAATGAGTGGTGGGAACTTCTATATCAAGGAACAGATGATACCCTAGTAAGACGTCTAAACTCTGAGATTATTGCTACAGACTCATTCCTTAAGATAGAATCAGCCTATTTCCTTGATGATAGTGCAACGGAAGAGATACAGGCTAGAAGTATAACAAAGGGAAGGATATTTTCAAGTTCATCAAATCCCCTTAAATATCTCCTGGACTGGACTAAGATGTTTGACCTAAGATTCAGGACAGACCAGTATGAAAAGATAGTATATATTGACAAAAGACAAAACTACTTCTTAAATGAAACAGGAGACCTTAGAGTAGACCTGGCTAAGGGAATTAAACTTGACCCATCCGTTGCCAAGTATAAAGCTTTCTCCTACGGTCTACCAATTCCTGAATCCTATATGTCTCAACTCTATTCAAGGAAGACATCTGAGCCCTATGGAAAAGTAAGGTTGAATACTGGCTATGAATTTAATAATGAGACAAAAGACCTATACGAAGATAGTGTCTATAAAGCATTGATTCCATATGCCATGAATTCCTACTACTTCAGCCATCAAGGGACCGGTGATATCCCTAGTGTAGCTCTTAGTCCAACCTATGATTATACACTATATACTACTTCTGGTGCTGATGATAACTATTCTCAGACAATAAGCTCAGCATGGGAATTTATAGCCTCTTCATATAACACTAAATATCTAGACCCTCATCCTAAGCTCTGTATATTCAATGAGGATGATAACTCTCTTTCAGGAGTTAATAGTATAGTGTTCTTTAATGGATTCTATAGCAACTCAGATATCCAGATTTCAGATAATGTTCAGGCTATGTTTGACCTAAATGAAAGCCCATGTTATCTCTTATCTAGAAGCATGAATGAGGTTGAACTTCCACAAGATATTCCTGTCTTCTTTAATTCATATGCCTCTCCTTCAAATCCTACCGTCTATACTGCTTCATTCAATTTTGGAGCACCTAAGAAAGAGGTAAAGAATTCTGAGGAAGATTATGAATATAGAGCTCCTATATACTACGGATTCTGGGACCTCTATACCCAAGACCTCTATAGTGCAGATTCAAGGTCAATCCAAGTTTATGCATTTATTGAGGGAAAGCCGGAAGATATGATGAGGAAGTTCTGGTACTATGATGATTCACTATGGGTTATCCAGGAAATAAAGAACTATAATATATCTAACCCACATGTACCTACACAGATGGTCTTGGTTAGAGTAGAAAATCCGACTAATTATTTAACGTAAGATGGCAGAAGAAGTAAAAAAGATAATAACTGTTGAAGTCGGAAAATCTATAACTAGTGTCCGAGACTTCAAGAAACATATAGAAGACCTACGTGGTGCTCTCTTAGGACTTAACGAGGAATCAGAAGAATATAAGACTATAGCAGAACAGATAGCTACCGACCAAGAAAAACTAAATGAAGTGATGAAGGTTGGTAAAGGTAATACTGACTCCGCTGCTGGGTCTTATAATGAACTGAATAATCAACTTAAAGCACTACGTCAACAGTATAAAGCACTCTCTGAGACAGAAAGAAATAGTGCTACTGGTCAAGGAATACTTCAAAATATTACTAAGCTAGACACACAGCTTAAGGATATTGATGAAAGTATGGGCCAATATTATAGAAATGTAGGTAATTATAAGGGAGCATTTGAGGAAGCATTCAAAGCTATGGCCCAGAATATAGGAAACGTAAATCCTGAACTGGGTAAACTTATGAGAACTGCTGCTCAACTTATTCCTCTTATAAAATCAGCATCAAAAGCTGCTACAACTGGACTTAAGGGAATAAAGGCTGGTCTTGCTTCTACAGGTATAGGACTCTTAGTGGTTGCCCTCGGAGAAATTGTAGCTCACTGGGAAGAAATATCAAATTGGGTAAGCAAAGTTCTTGGAAAACAGAAAGACTTAACAGATGAGATTAAAAAATCTAAAGATGCTGCAAATGACCTTAAAACTAGCTTTGAAGAATTCTTTAATACCTATAATGATATATGGATAGGCCTTGGATATTCAACAGAGCAAATGGCTCAAAGTAGAGTTAAAGTAGCTAGGCAAGCTGTATCAGATAATGAAAGACAGATTAAACAGCTTGAAGAATATAAAAGACTAATTGATGAGATTGATAAGACTAATTTAGCAGAAATTGGTCAAGGTTTCAAAGAGGTATTTACTGGTGATAAAGAAGGATGGAATAAAGAAATTAAAGACTTTTGGGAATTAGTACCTAAAATTGAAAAAGATTTGAAGCACAAAGTAGACTCTATGGGTAATGAGATTTCACGTCTCGGAGAAAAAGGAGGAGTTTATTTAAATTCTCAGCTTCATTTTGGAATGGTTAATGCAAAAAAAGAAATAGATAAAGATATTAAAGACCTTAAGGAAAAAAGTAAAGACCTAGAATCAATTCAAACCCAGGCTGAAGTTAGTTATAAACAATTTCAAGAAAATGCTCTTGAGTCTGCTAGAGAGAATGTTAAACAAGCCAATGATGCCATTAAAAGTGAAACTGAGCTTAGACAAGAAAGATACAAACAAGAATATTTTGACTTTGCTAATAGAATAGAGCTACAGAAGAAATATACTATTGAATCAATAGAAGACGAAGAGGAAAGAAATAAAGTTCTCATATCTCTAGAAGATGAAAAGAAAAAAGGCCTACTAGCACTAGAAAAAGAGTATAATAAAGACATTAATGAAATCAGAAGGAAACAATGGGAATCTTCTGATGCATATAAGAATCTAGAACAAGCAAAATCTGATGCTAAATCTCTCTATGATTCTCTTAAGGACTATGGTGAAGATGAACTTGAGCTCCTAGATAAAAACTATGTTGAGCAGTTAGTTCTTCTTCAAAGATTTAACTATGATACTACAAATCTTACTAAAAAGTGGCAAGATGATAGAGAAAAATTAGTTAAAGAAAATTATCAAAAAGAACAAGAGGAGCTTAAAGAACAAGAAGAAGAAAAGCTAAAAATTAAGAGAGAAGCCTTACAGAAAGCCTTAGATCTACAGAGCAATACTGAGTTCTTAAATACTTCAAGTGCAGAAACCATGTGGACTATAAATACAAAGACACATGAGACTGATGAAACCCTAGAGAATCAAAAGCAAGATAGACTCTACGAGATAGCAGAACAAGGATATAAGGATAGAATTGAACTATACAAGCAATATATAGAAACCCTTGATGAAACTTCTGATGAGCACTTGAATATATCTAGGGAACTGCATGAAGAAGAGATGGGACTGGCAAAGCTTCAGTATGATTATCAGGTAGAACTAGAAGATAGACTCCTAGAAAAGAAAAAAAAGAATCTCCAGATAATGCAGGGAATGTTCCAGGCTTATGGAGAATTAGGAAGTACTGTAGCTGGTCTAATTGCTGATGCATCTGAAGAGGGTACTGAAAGATGGAAAGCAGCCAGAATTACAGAAACAGTTATCAATACTATATCTGGTGCTGCCGGTGCTTTCATGCAAGGTATGTCTTCTTATCCTCAACCTTGGGGTGCTATAATTGGTGCCGCCGGAGCTGCTGTTGCTACTGCTACTGGTGCTGCTCAGATAGCTAAGATTAAATCAACCCAGATTGGAACCTCTAGTGTATCTGGTATAGCTGCAAATTCTTCTGGAGTCGGTGTTGAGCCTCTTCTAAATCCTGACTATGACCTTCAAAGAATGACTAACCTTTCTCTACAATCTGATGCCTATCTACCTGGTAAGACTCAGGTATATGTCCTAGAGTCTGATATCCAAGAAGTAGGAAATAGAGTTCAGGTAAGAGAAAATAACGCAACTTTCTAATCCTATGAAAATACCAGTCTATGAAGCCCTTATCACTTCAGAGGATGAGGGTATCTTAAACGTATCCCTAGTTGACCTCCCAGCTGTAGATTCTAATTTTATGGCTTTCAGAGACCTAGAGAAAGAACTAAAATTTAAAGTACAATCCGAGGAACAAAGACTGATAACTGGTGTTCTTATGAGAGCTAACTATAATATCTACCGAGAGGACCCACAACTTGGTTCATATTATATCAAGTATTCTCCAGAGACAATCAAGGTTATGGCTGAAAAACTCTTTAAGGATGGAAATCAAAGTTCCATAAATATAATGCACATACCGGGTAGTAATGTCTCAGGAGTTTATCTACGTGAACTCTTCATTAAGGACACAACTAGAGGTATTGTTCCAGAGGGTTTTGAAACTATAGAGGATGGTAGTCTATTCGCAACTTATCATGTTGAGAATGATGCTATCTGGAATGAGATTAAGAATGGAACTTTCAAGGGTTTCTCTCTGGAAGGGCTATTCAAAGTAGAACAACTAAAAACTAAAGATGAAGAGATGAGTTTAAAATCTAAATTCATGAAAGCTCTCTTGAAATTTGGTGAAGTTCAGACAGACAAAGGAACTATTTATTGGGCCGGTGAGGAAGACCTTAAAGCCGGAGATGAAGTTTTCAATGAATCTTATGAACCACTAGAGGATGGAGAGTATCAAACCGAAGACCAGAAGACAATTGTGGTTGTTGATGGTAAAGTATCCGAGATTAGAGACCCTGAAGCAGAGGTTTCAGATGAGCCTAAGGAGGAAGAATTTGAAGAGGAAGTCATTTCCGAGGAACCGGCTGAAGTAGTAATTGAAGAGCCTGTCCAGGAAGAAGTGAGAGACCTTGCAAGAGAACTAGATGAACTCAGAGAAGAGGTTGCTGAACTTAAGAGAGCCTTAGAGTCCATCAAAGAGCAGCTGGCAGAACCTGTTGCAGAACCAGTTGCAGAAGAATTTAAAAAGACTACAGTGAAGGATACTAAAATGAGCAAAGCTGCAAGAATCCTATCACACTTACACGACTAATCTAACGTTTAACTTAAAAATTAATTATTAACTATGGCTAATTCATATGTTGTTACCTCTCTTCCAGAGTATGTAGAGCAGAGAAGAGAAGAACTTATTGCTAAATCCGTAATGGGTGCTAAGACTCTTGATTATATCAACCTTCAGACTGGTGTTAAGGGTCCCACTGCTTTAAATCTTATTGACTTTGATATCACCCTTCAGGATGATGCTTGTGGTTGGAACGAGGCTGGTACTAGCACTCTCACCCAGAGAATCATTGATGCAAAGCCTTTCAGAGTAAATATGGCTGTTTGCGACAAGAGCCTCTATGGAACTTGGGCTCAGTATCAGGTTAAAGTTGCTGCCGGGAAAGTTGCTTCTGACCTTCCTTTCGAGCAGGATTTCGTAAATGGTGTCCTCAATGGCATCCAGGAAAGAGTTGAAGAGCTCATCTGGCAGGGTGATAAATCCAATGCTGGTGAATTTGATGGTTTCCTAACTATCCTTGGTAATGCTACTTCCGCCACTGGTACAACCAAGATGGCTCTAGTAAGTGAGGCTTATGCTGCTCTTCCTTGTGAGGTTGCTGGCAAGTCTGATGTTGTTATCTTCGTTTCCTGTGCTACCTTCAGAGCTTGGATGCAGGAACTCGTAGCCGCCAACCTTTATCACTACAACCCTGGTAATGAGGGTGCTATGGAATATATGCTTCCTGGAACTAACGTAAGAGTCATTGCTGTTCCTGGTATGGCTGATGATAAGGCTGTTGCTGGCAGACTTTCCAACTTCTTCTATGGCACTGACCTAGAATCTGACATGGAGACCTTTGACCTCTGGTACAGCAAAGATAACAGAGAGTTCAGAATTGATGTTTCCTTCATTGCTGGTGTTCAGATTGCTTATCCTAGCGAAGTTGCTTTCTATACTCTCTAATCTAGATGAAATCATGGGGTAGAGAATTCCCTTTACCCCATTCTATAAATTAACTTTAAAAACGTATATAATATGGCATGTTCAACCCTTAATGGCGGTATTGTATTTGATACTTGTGCCCGTTCTATGGGTGGTATCAATAAAGTATACCTAGCCAACTATGCTGATGTTGATTGGGCTAATTTTGATATTGACCCTAAGAATGTAGGAGAACAGGGTAGCGACCTTGATGCTGACTTCAGAATCACTAGTATTCCTATGCTATCTGGTGCATCCCACTATGGCTTCTTCTCATTCCAGGTCAGAAAAAATACTGGCTCAATGACATCAACCCTTAATGTTGATGATAATACTGGTTCTTCTGTTTCTACTGACCTTGTTATGGACTGGAGAGAAATGGAATATGAAAAGAGAAAAGCTATGTCTGCTTTCCTTCAGGGTGAGTTTGTAGCTATTGTAAGAGATGCTAATGGACACTACTGGTTCCTAGGTGCTAATCTTCCTGTCAGTGCTTCTGCTGGTACTGGTGAAACTGGTACTGCAAATACTGATGCTAACCACTACACAATCACTCTCAATGACGTTTCCAATGACTGGCCTTTTGAAATCAAGGTTGGAACAGGTGGTGTAGTAATCAATGACCTTCTTGACCCTACCGACCCTGAACACGAATAATCTAATCATTTTATAAACCCTAAAGCCTCCTATCTGGACAATGCTCTAGGTAGGAGGCTAAATTTTTATAAGGTATGGTACTAGTAGTAAATAAAGATAAACCACAAACTATATATCTACCTAAGAATTTTTCCATCTATGAGAGTTATTTTGACTTAGAGATTTATTCACTGGTATCTAACTACCGGTATCTCTATAGTGGAATCATAGATGAAGGAATCTACAATAACTGGTACGCATTTACCCTAGACTTTAGTCAACTTCCACTTGGTGAGTATCAATATAAACTAAGACCAAAAGCCAATCTCTTAGGGGACTTTAACTTAGATTTTTCCTTAGATTTCTTCGTTCAGGGTGATGGAGATAGAAAGAAAGAGCTCCTGAGTTATGGAGTTCTTCAGATTGGTAAATATAGGGATGGTTCAAAGACGTACCGGAAGGGATTTAAACAAAAACAATACAATCCTACTTTTTAACTGATATATAATGAAAAATAATAAAGAACCCAATGAGGAAAAGACTATGTTTATCTCTCTTCGTGCAATTGATGAGTACATAGAGAGTAATATAGTAAAGCCAACCGAAACAGCTACCGCACGTGGGTTTGTCAGCTGGGGAAAGAATAATGATTTCCCAGATTACCTCTTAGACCTCAGGGAAAATGTATCAACCCTTAGAGCCTTAGAGGATGGACTTAGAGACTATATTGCTGGTGATGGTGTAGAAGTCTGGTATCCGCAATTTCAAGACCAAGTTAATCAGAAAGGACAGACTCTAGAAGATATCATGGGTTATATAGCTGAAGATATTGCTGTATATGGTGGATTTGCTCTGAATGTCTTAAGAAATAGAGTGGGAGGAGTGGCAGAAATATATTACCTACCATTCTTCAATATTCGTGTTTCAGAGGACCTTCAGACTGTCTATTATGCACAAGATTGGGGAAAGACATTTGGAAGAGTTAAGTACATGGAATATCCTGCCTTTAATCCTTCAGACCTCACACAATATTCAAGTATCTTCTACTACAAGAACTCTCATGGTCTATCTGTATATCCTCAGCCAGTCTACTCAAGTGCACTCATAAGTTGTGAAACAGAAAAGCTGATAAATCATTTTCACCTCAATTCAATCAACAATAACTTCAATGGTTCTTATATCATCAACTTCAATTCTGGAAAACCTAATCAGACCCAGAAAGAAGAAATTGAGGACCACTTCTATGACAAATATACCGGTCCAGAAAATGCCTCTAGACCAGTCCTTTGTTTCAATGATTCCAAGGATAATGAGACAACTATAGCAAAGATAGACAGTGAAGACTATGGTGAGAGATATAAAACACTCTCGGAAAGAACAAAACAAGAACTATTCACTGCCTTCAGAGCTGTTCCTAATCTTTTCGGAATTATGACAGAGACTACAGGATTCAGTGAGCAAGAATTTTCAGAATCTTTCAAACTTTTCAATAGAACAATGGTAAGACCAATCCAGAAGTCTATAAGCCGCTGTTTTGATAAGATTCTAGGAAAGGATTGGGGCCGAATTAAACCTTTTACTATTAACTTCGGAGAGGAGGAATAAGATATGTTAGATGTGTATAATGATGTTCTCTTGACCTCTGAAGAATTTGTAAAATCTTATTCAAATATTTCCAATAACGTTAATGGAAAATACCTCAGAGTTGCAATTCGTGAAGCTCAAGAGATAGAACTACGTGAAATTCTTGGAAGCTGTCTACTGAATAAATTAAAAGCCTTAGTGGAAGCAGAAGAACTAGAACTCCCGGAGAATGGAATCTACATGGAAATTATAGACCAGTGCCAATACTTCCTAGCTTATACTGCTGTCAAGAATCTATGTCTTACTACCAGCTATAAGATTGATAATATAGGTGTATCTCAGACTTATGATGAAAATATACAGTCTATGAGCCTTGAAGATACCTATAACATCATGGAACAATACGCACGGAAGGCTGACTATTTTTGCCATCTCCTCCAGGAATTTCTAATCTCAAGAAAAGAATTTATCCCAGAGCTTTCCGACAGTCAGTGTTCTTGTATCCAGGCTAATCTTTATCATGCTGCTACTGGTGGAATCTGGATGGGTGGAAGAAGAGGTAAATATAGTGAACATGGATGCTGTAAAGGAGGACGTTCCGAATGACTCTATTTGAAGTAATCAGAACTATAAATGAAGTAGCAGCATCTGAACCTAATATTAATACCTTAGTTCTCAGTGGAAATGTTTTTGACTTGAATACTAATAATATCACAGTCAAGTATAGTGCCTTCTGCTGTGAACAAATGACTCATCAACATACAGAAGAAGATTTCTTATCCTATGGTTTTAGATTCTATTTTGTAGACAGACTAACGGAGGATTCAAGAAATAAAATTGAAGTCCAGAGTAAAGGAATACAGACTCTTGAAAGTATTCTACATAAGCTGAGAGACCTTGATATCTTTGACATCTACTATGACTACTACTATACACCATTCACTAATAAATTTGAAGCCTGGTGTGCTGGTGTCTACTGTGAGTTAAGAATTCAAGTTCCCGCCGACTACTGTTATGATGATATTAAAGACCTCCTTGGAGACTTTAATATAGACTTTAACCTGGATTTCTGGGTAAAACCTATTGTAAATTCTTAATTGTAAAATATAAAAATGGCTAATTTTAATGATATAAAACACGAAATAGACCAGAATGTAAATACTAATGGAGTTCAAGCTATCACTGGTGCTATCCTTAATGAAACACTTAAGGATATGATTGATGAGGTAGATGAAAAGAAGCAAGATACTCTAGTTGCAGGTCAAAATATCACTATCCAAGGTAATGTTATCTCAGCTACCGGTGGAGGTGGAGGACAGGAATACTATGAAGGAAGAGCCATAGATATTGATTCTAGTAATAGAATTAATGTTGTTCCTTCAGAGCTTCCTTTCTATTTAGCTGGAAGAGGATTAAATTCTGTTGGTGGAAGACTTGCTGTAGATTATGATTCTATCCCATCAGAGATTGCAGGAAATGGACTTCGGGATGATGGAAATGGAAATCTAGAAGTTAATCCTTCTGAATTAGCTGGTGATGGACTTGATGTAGACCCCAATGGAAAACTTGCTGTTGATACTACAAATCTCCAGGAAAAACTTCAGGCTGGTGCAAATATTCAAATCTCTGGCAATACTATAAGTGCAACAGATACTACTTATAGTGCTGGTCAAGGTCTACAGCAGAATGGAAATGTATTCTCCGTCAAGGCTGGTTCAGGACTTGGTTTTGATGCCAATGGAAACTTAATTAATACTGGTGGAGGCGGTGGTGGAGCTACTTATACTGCTGGTTCAGGTATAGATATAGATTCTAATAATGTTATCAGTGCTAAAACTGGTCCTGGTCTTCTTGTAGACCCTTCAACAAATAACATTGAACTAGACAGAAGTGCTCTAAATTTCTTACCTCTAGAGGGTGGTATACTTCAGGATACAACTCCTGCAAATGATACTACTCTCACCGTTATGGATGGTATGAATGAGGACTATGTAAAGATAGTAGCCCCAGAATCCGCCAGTGAAAAACCACACGTAGAAATATTTGAGAATGGTTCTGGTGATACTAAATTCTACTATGACCACCTAGAGAGAGGAACACAGACTACTATAAACTATCCTACACAAAGTGGTACTCTTGCATTAACTTCTGATATTCCTTATGCACCGGTATATTCTGGTGGAGATGCTATAGATGTTGATACAAATACTGCCACTATCTCTGTAAATTATAGTGGAGGAGGATTATATCTAGATGGAAATAATCAACTTGGTGTAGATTATAATTCTATTCCAGGACCTATTGCAGGAAATGGACTTCAAGATGATGGAAATGGACATCTACAGGTTGATACTAATGTTATCCAGGAAAAACTTGTTGCCGGACAGAATAT
>Ga0247609_10001485_pt1 | contig 27765 bp, 36 predicted proteins | sample 172DNAGHGlowgp2_FD_193487 | JGI IMG/M metagenome (GOLD analysis project Ga0247609, IMG submission 193487) | Sheep rumen microbial communities from Palmerston North, Manawatu-Wanganui, New Zealand - 1728 DNA GHGlow gp2 | ecosystem: Host-associated > Mammals > Digestive system > Stomach > Rumen ... | reverse complement strand
ATAGGCATGTACTTTGCTTATCTGTTAGTGAAAGCTGAAGCGAAAGCCGAGGCGATCAAGAACATACGTTAAACTAAAAGTATAATTAGGAGGTATTGATTATGTTGAACGGATTGATGAAAAGCAACGGTTGGTTCCCAACAATGTTTGATGATTTCTTTAACACTGATTTCATGCCTCGTGCCAACAGTACAGCACCCGCAGTCAATGTCAAGGAGACAGACAAGAGCTATGTAATGGAACTTGCAGCTCCAGGCATCAAGAAAGAATATTGCCGCGTAGCCATCAATGACGAGGGCAACCTCACCATCGCCATTGAGAACAAACAGGAACACAAGCATGAGGATAGTCACCATCACTATCTGCGCCGCGAGTTCAGCTACTCAAACTACGAGCAGAACTACGTACTGCCAGACGATGTAGTGAAAGATCAGATTTCTGCTAAGGTCGAGGACGGCATCCTGACCATCACCATGCCGAAGACTGCACCGAAAGAGAAGGTCACCAAGGCCATTGAGGTCTCGTAATGAGAAGTCATCTTGTTAAAACAGCAGCAGGCAGCACCCCGTTGTGGATGCTGCCTGTTTTTTCTATTGTGCAGTTCAATTATTAGGTTTTTCAATTTATTGATTTAATTGAATTGATTGGCCTTGTTAGAACATTATACCACAATCATAACGATGAATGACTTTCTGATTAAATAGGAAAGTCTTATCCAGTTTGCCATCAAACAGTGATATCTCAACATATTCTCGTTTTAAACCACCAAAATCCGTCCAATAGCAACAAGAGATATAGTACCTTCCGTTTTCACCATATATCTCTGGTGCTAAATCATAATTCGCCAATGCTGAAGCATCAAAATTTCTATCTACGAAATGGGTTATCTTGTTTACGTCTTCCTTCGAGTAGATATAGTCACGTTTGTTATAGTTATCATGCCACCATAATGGGAGTGAGTGCCATAATCGATCAATCAGGAATGCCTGCCAAGCTCCCATTGCCGTGTTCTCAAACTCAAGATATCCATAAATATTGAAGGTAAAAGCATCGTCCGACCTTTTTACACATAACCGACTTCTATCAGCCCCCCCCTGACGGACACATTCCTTCACACCAAACGTCATAGTTGAAGGCAAGGATGTCTTATTAAGCAGATTAAGGAACTCATTATACTTCTGTTGTCTTACAAGGTCCATTAACGACTGGGCAAGACGTATATAATCTTTGCCGCAAATATTGTTCTTACTATTAGCCCATTTTGAGTAGTTCTCAGAACATTCCGTTTTATGTCTTTCGTATTCTTGCTCAGATTTTCTTTCCTCTTCCTCCTTGATCCTCGCTTCTTTCTTTGATTTTACATGTTTAACAACGACATATGGGACAACAAAAATGACCAGAGGTGCAAATACGATTAAAATAACATAGAGCAACTTGTCTAATATCTTGTCTCTTCTGCTCTTCTGACTATCAAGAAAAGCCTTTAATGTTTTACTCATTTTCTTGGATTTCCTGTTTTCGTACATGCTAACCAAATACACGACAAACAAACACAGCCATGAAATTGCATAAACAATAACAATAGTCTTCATATTATAAAATCTTTAATTTTTTACTTGTTCAGATCAAGCCAATAGCATGGTTTTATCTCATGCATCGACTCTTTACTATTCTTAGTAATTCTCAACAACTCCTTTCCGTTTTCGAATGAAGAATCACCAAACTCAATCTTTGTGTCTCCATTTTTGAAGCAATAATCCATTATATTTGCAGACCCTTCTATATTCACATCACCATTTAAGACTAAGATAGGCTTACCCATCAGATTACTTCCTTTGGGATAAATAGACATTCTGAACTTATCATTCCCACTTATATGGAAGATTTCATCCTTCACAGCCTTACTTGCACAAATATCTACACGAACAACTGATCCGTCTGTCATATCCATATAGCAACGAAATGGATTCCAGCCATTTCCTCTTAATGATTCATGCAGACTTGCCATTTCTTTCTTAACCAATTGGTCATATAATGCCTTTTCCTGCGGTGAATAGTAATTGATGACGGTTAGTGAATCATAGACCCACAAGGAATTATCTTCTCCATAGCTATAACCTCTCCACCCATAGCTATGCCAGTCAGATGCCTTTGATGACTTCATCTTATCTCTGAACTTTTGATCAAAGATCTGACTGAACCGTTTAATCATATCTGAGGAATCGACAATATTGTGAAGAGGATATCTCCTTTCTATAGGGTAGATTGTCAGAGAGGCTAATGCCTTGGCATCGCCATAAGCGATACTTTTCATAATAGACTCTATATGTTCGGTACTTCCTGAAACCTTTGGATCACCATCGAACTGAGGCTCTGTTTTTTCTAAGCTCTCGTTATTCTCTTGAACAATCAGGCTGTCACTTGTAACTTTTTCACTTCGAGCCTTATGATTTCCACATGAAGCTATAACAATGCATATAATTCCTGTCAAAACTATACTTTTCATCCTATCCTGATATTAATCGTTAATAATGTCTGATATTATCACTGCTTTATTTTAAAATTGACATATTTATCTAAAACCTTTATATCCATTGTCTATTTGGCTAACTCTATCATTCCGTTAACGACTTCCTCAAGTTGTTCTCTATAAATTAAGCCATCAACATATTCATGCGGTATAGAGCTAAAGCCATACTTCGCTCCTAATATTGCACATGCTACGGCAGCATTGGTATCAGCGTCTCCACCAGCCCTTACAACAGAAAGGAGTCCATCTTCAAATGACTTGGCATTCCAATATGCCCAGAGACCTGCTGACAACGTTTTTAGCGTATAGCCAACAGAATCCCAGTCCTGCAATTCTAATGCTCTTATGTCAGTATTCAATGAAAGATCAATATACTCTCGGATGCGACTATCGTATCGTTCTCCAATATCCACAATTTGATGGTATGATAGCTTTTCGTTACTATATACCAAAGAGTGAATTAAAAGCGATACTATCGCACAAGAGCCTGCACATCTAGGATCGTAGTGTGTTAAACGGCATATATTTACTGCACATTCTTCAACGGCTTTCGGGAATAATCCAACAATGGATGTACGCATAACTCCTCCGTTAGCAGCAGATTGTTGATGACTCATCTCCCAAACTTTCTTAGATATATCAATAGGATGCTCGACATAATCGCCAATCATCAGAACTTTATACGTATTCTCACCAATGCCCATTGGCTCGCCATTTGCCCAATCCTTGAAATTCTGGGCAATGCTGGTAAGGTTTACACCTTTATCTTTGATGACAGCGTTTGCTATACAAAGCATCATATCAGTATCATCAGTCCAGTCACCAATCTTCCATCTCTTGCGGTGCCTGTCCTGGAATATATTGCTATAATACCTAATACCATTAGGATATTTCCAAGCCATATCTTCATCAGTCATACCCTCTGTGCCAAGTCCAAGTGCATCACCGATTGCCTGACCATATATAGTCCCTTTAATTCTGTCAATAATACTCTCCATCTTATAACCATATAACAAATCGATCTGTTCCTTTCCAATGAGGTACTTGTAAATATCCTCAGAATAAAGTTTTGGCTGACCTTGACATGGTACATTTGAAACCCGATATGTCTGTTCTTTCTTGTGGGAATCCACCCGGATTTTATGGTATGTGCCGTTTTCATTTCATATTATTTCTCCATTCTGTACCGCCTCGGATTCATGCCTTTCATGCGTAGGAAGAACTTGCTGAAGGATGGGGTGTCGGCAAAGTGGAGCCGCTCGGCTATCTGGGTGATGCTCAGCGGTGAGGTGCGCAGCAGGAAGGAGGCTTCCATCACGAGCATCTGGTTGATATAGTCGATGACAGTGCGGCCTGTGACCTGACGTACTACACGCGAGAGATAGACGGGAGTGATGCTTAGCGCGGAGGCATAGAAAGCGATGTCGTGGTGCTCGGCAAAATGATGCGGTAACAGACGGATGAAGCCGATGAAAATCTCCTCAACGCGCGGAGGTATCTTGCCTTGGGTGATGCTGTGCTGCTGGGCATTCTGCATATCGAGCAGGAAGGTGGCATAGAGCATACGCAGAATTTCCTTCTTGTAGAGATGGTCGGAGTGCAGGTAACCGATGATTTCGCGCATGCGCTGCTCCATGTGGCGGACCTCGTCGGGGGGTAACGACAGTTTCGGCTCGTGCAACTGTACGATGGGGGCGTATGCGATGTGTACCAGGTCGTGGACGGAAGGCAGTTCGATGGTGGTATGCTCGTCGGCCATCAGGCAGATGCCGTGGTAATCACTCGAAGCGGCAGCGATGAGTACGGGCATACCAGACGAATAGATATAGATGTCGCCGGGATGAAACGTCAGTTCTTTATTGTTATAGACAATCGAGAGCCAGCCATCGGTGACCAGCGTGAACGTGTAGGCCGCCAGGTATCCCTGTATGATGTTGGCACGGAAAGTGATGTCTGCATCGGTCTCGGTGCAGTACATCTTGCCGTCCCAGTCTTCCGTCGGTAATGAACCTTGCATGGCTATCCAGCCTTCTTTTAACGTGTACATGGGTGCAAAAATACATTAAACTTGGTGCAAAGGTACACAATTATTTTGAATTTGTATCGTTCCAGACAACTTTTGTATCGTTTCAGATTGTAATAGTATCGAAAATTCTTTGTAATTTTGCACCGAAGATCTTATTTATTAATTTAAAACTTTAAAATAATGACTAAAGAAGAAGCATTGCCCAGAAGCTCATCTACAAGTGGATTGAGGATGAGAAGGACCACATGGCCTGGGAGTGCCAGTACCTCAACTACATCGAGAAACTGGGCTATGAGAATTTCCTGGCAGCAATGATGTAATCCATTGAACATTGACAATTGAACATTGAACATTATGAAAGAACAAGTATTACAGGCCATGCGCGAGGCTGGCAAGCCCGTCTCGGCAGGCGACGTGACAAAGGCACTTGGGGCCGACCGCAAGGAAGTGGACAAGGCTTTCGCTGAGTTGAAGAAGGAGGGTGCCATCGTGTCGCCCGTCCGCTGCAAGTGGGAGCCCGCCAAGTAATTCGGCCCCCCCTTGGCTTACGCCGAAGCCCCCGTTTGGCGGGGGCTTCTCAAATCTTCTTGAGGGGAGCTGGCCGGAGTGACTTGGCGACACGCTGAAAGACACCACGCCTGCCTCCCCTTTAGATTTATCATTCACCTAAAACATTTACGATTATGGCAAAGATGAAATGCCCCTGTAGATACGTCTACGACCCCGAAGTGGGAGACCCCAAGCAGGGAATCGCTCCCGGGACTAAGTTTGAAGACCTGCCCGACACATGGCGCTGTCCCCGCTGCAAGAAAAAGAAGGAGAAGTTCGTACCCGTTGAGGAATAAAACTAATAAGCATTATGGAAATCAAAGCAGTAAAATTCCGTCGTGACGGATTCTATACCCAGCCCTTTGCCTTCGGTGGCGAAAAAGGGCCCGACAGGTTCGACAAGAACATCCGCTATCGCGGCAGTCTTCAGAACTATCTGATTGACACAGGTAAGGAGGTGATTCTGGTAGACACAGGCATCCCCGCCGGTACCCCTGAAGAGGTGCCCGACGAGCGGGCAATGGCCTATACGGGCAAGGATATCTGCACTTATATGGAGGCATTCGCAGCGCTCGGCTACAAGCCCGAACAGGTGACAAAGATTCTGCTGACCCACCGCCATGCGGACCACTCGGGCGAACTACGTTCGTTCCCCAACGCGAAGGTGTATGTGAACAAGGACGAGATGGACGCTGCCGAGTTGCAGGGTCTGACGAACCTCGTGCCGGTGACCTATACCGACGGGCCGTACTACAACTTCCCTGAGAGTCAGAAAATTGAGGACGGCATCTATCTGATCAAGGCCAAGGGTCATACCAAGGGCAACAGTATCATCGTGGTGGAGTTGGACGGGCTGTTCTACATGCTCCACGGCGACATCACTTATGTCGACGAAGCACTGTATGAGGACAAACTCTCCGTGGTCTTCGACGACCTGGCAGCAGCCCGCGAGACGCAGGACCGCATCCGCGAGTTCGTGCGCAATCACCCCACGGTATATTGCGGCACCCACACCCCGCAAGGCTACGAGAATCTGGAAGCCAAGCGCGTGATAGACCTCGACAATCCTGTGCCGACAGTTCTCGCAGAGATAGACTTCTCTCAGCAGGAGGCCAGCGGTAAGTACGTCTGCTCCGTCTGCGGATATGTCTATGACCCCGCTGAGCACGACGGTGTGGCCTTCGAAGACCTGCCCGACGACTGGCACTGTCCCCGTTGCAAGCAGCCCAAGTCGAAATTCAACAAGGCGTAGCGTTTTATCCCAACAGTGCAAACCTCATTTTTAGGTATTGCATTGTTGGGATTGTTTTTGTAACTTTGCACCCAAATGGAAACGATTTTGATAGGATTGATCATCCCGTTACTGGGTACCATGCTTGGAGCGGCATTCGTCTTTCTGATGAAGGACGAAATGTCGCCCCGTTTGCAAAAAACATTATTGGGTTTCGCTTCGGGCGTGATGGTTGCTGCATCGGTATGGTCGCTGCTGATTCCATCCATGGAGATGGCTGCAGATAGCGGACGGTGGCCGGTTTTGCCTGCTGCCGTCGGTTTCCTGTTAGGTATATGCTTCCTTTTGCTGATGGACGAACTGACTCCCCACCTGCATATCGGCACTGACAAGCCAGAAGGTCCCCGTTCGCACCTTTCTCGCACGGCGATGCTGGCTTTGGCAGTCACCATCCACAACCTGCCTGAGGGTATGGCTGTAGGTGTGGTGTTTGCAGGAGCTGATAGTGGTCTCTCTGGCCTGTCACTTACCAGTGCGCTGGCTGTTTCTATCGGTATCGCCATCCAGAACGTGCCGGAAGGAGCTATCATTTCGATGCCTATGCGGGCGGCTGGCAATAGTAAGTGGCGCTCGTTCTTTATCGGCAGCCTGAGTGGAGCCGTCGAACCCATCGGCGGTCTTGCCATCATTCTGCTGGCCTCGCTGATGACTCCTGCCCTGCCTTATCTGCTGGCCTTCGCCGCCGGAGCCATGTTCTACGTAGTTATTGAGGAACTCATTCCTGAAGCCAGCGAGGGTGAGCACTCCAACCTCAGCACCATCGGTTTTGCCATAGGCTTTGTCCTCATGATGGTGCTCGATGTGGTATTAGGGTAAAAAGACATCAATATGAATAGGATTGCAATGCTCCTTGGTGGGCTGATGATAGCTTTATCAATATTCGCTTCGGGTTTCCCACTGGTGACGGAGAAACCTGAGGCGGGTTATTTCCCATTGGTTACTGCCAATGGTGTGGCAACCATCTGTACGGATGCCGACGACTATCCTGTTGTGGACATAACAGCAGGGATGTTGGCAGACGATGTGGAACGGGTGACGGGAAAGCGGCCCACGGTCTGTTATGAACTGCTAAAAGGAACTGCTGTCGTGGCGGGGACATTGGGTAAGAGTAGGTTGATAGACCAGCTGGTAAACAGTCTGAAAATCGATGTCAGAGGCATCCGCGGCAAGTGGGAGTCGTTTATTATCGCCACGTCCAAGCATCCCAAGTATCACACACCTTTATTAATAATAGTAGGTAGCGACAGACGAGGCACCGCATTTGGTCTTACCTCTCTCTGCGAGGCCATCGGTGTGTCACCCTGGTATTGGTGGGCTGACGTTACTCCTATTCATAAACCGACCCTATACGTAGAGCCTACAACATTCGTGCAGAAAGAACCTTCTGTAAAGTATCGTGGCATTTCAATGATAATCCAGAGAATGCCCGTCTGGCAGATAAGTATACCATCGTGATGGGTTCGTCGCATTGTGAACAAATGTTGCGCAACAATGAAGGAGAGTGGAAAGCTGTAAATGCTCAGGCGCAGGCTAAGGGTGAAAAAGGCCTTGGCGATTTCAACTACATCACCAACCGGAAGACGATGCAAGACTATTGGGAGACTCGCGTAAAAACCAACGGCCAATACGAGAATACCTATACCCTCGGTCTTCGCGGCATCCACGACTATCCGATGGAGGGAGCCAACAGCACGCAGGAACGTGTGGCCCTGATGCAACAGGCCATCAACGACCAGCGCGACATGCTGCGCCGCAATACCGACAAGCCTATCGAGGAGATTCCGCAGGTGCTCTGTACCTACGAAGAGGTGCTCGATGCCTATCACAACGGTCTGCAAGTGCCAGACGACGTGACGCTGCTGTGGAGCGATGACAAACATGGCTACTGCCGCAATCTCTGCAATCCAGAAGAGATGCAGCGCAAGGGCGGTGCAGGCATCTACTACCACTTGTCGTATCATGGTGACCCAGCCAGTTGGATTTGGCTCAGTCCGCTGTCACCTGCTTTCCTTTCCACAGAACTGACAAAAGCCTACACCTACGGAGCAAGGAAGATCTGGGTGTTTAATGTGGGCGATATCAAGCCTGCCGAGAAGGAGATATCATTCGTGATGGACTTGGCTTGGGATATCAACAGATGGAAACCAGAAGAGGCCCACTACTATATCAAGCATTGGGCAAGCAAAACATTCGGCAATACTGTGGCACAGGACATTGCCGACTTGATGGCCGGCTTGGCCTCGAAGTTCTGGAAACTCGTATTACCCACTTCCGGATTCTCGTTGGCATAGTCGAAATGGATGCCAGCCTCAGCAAAATGGCTCCTGTATTCGGCCATCTTCTCATCGTAGCATCCACTCCAGAGAATCAGGCAGATGTCCTCGCGGTTAGTCATCAGTTGCAGGGCTTCCCTCGAATACGGATAGTAATCGTAGGTCTCCTCATTCTCGTAACAAGCGCGCAAGATGGTGTCGTGAATATCCACTACCACGTAGATCTTCTCCCAGTTTTTCTCAACCTTGCGGTTGAACGCCACTTCGAATGCCTTTGCTATATCCATACCACTACAAATCCTAATAATTCCCAAAACTTCCTGCAAAGATAGTAATAATTCAGCATTTCTTGCTACTTTTGTACTCAGATTTAAGTGAATTTATGCCAAAAGAGCGAAACAAGGCAGACGATTACCGCGAGAAAGCGTATCAGGGCGATACCAAGGCGATGAACAACCTTGGTGTCTGCTATGAGCGTGGCACTGGCGTAAAGATCAGCCTTGAACTGGCGTTTGAGTGGTATATGAAAGCTGCTGAACTGGATGATGTCTATGGCTGCTTCAACGTCGGCGAGTGTTACTATCACGGCAAAGGTGTGGAACAAGACCCTGTATTGGCATTTGAATGGTACATGAAGGCTGCCGACAAGGGAGACATGCAGTCTCAGGTTAACGTGGCCAACGCCTATTACCTCGGCAATGGTGTCGAGATGGATCACCACAAGGCATTCCTGTGGTATCGCGAGGCCGCTTTCCAAGGACATGTTCTATCCCAAAAGAACTGCGGCGCAGCCTATTGGAATGGCGATGGTGTGGAGAAGAACCTCGAAGAGTGTGTCTTTTGGTATGAACTGGCAGCCAATGGTGGCGATGCACAGGCACAGTTCGCTACAGGCTGGTTCCTGATGACTGGCACAGGCGTTCCGAAGGATGAGCGCAAGGGGTTAAAGTGGATTCACAAGTCCACGTTCCAAGGCTATCAGCCTGCCATCGACTACTGCAAGGAACATAATCTGAAATGGTATTGAGCGTATGACACATACGATTGTATATATCCTCATTGTTATCAATGTCCTGACTTTCGTTATCTATGGCATTGACAAGTGGAAGGCCCAGCAAGGCTGCTGGCGTATCTCAGAAGCCACTTTGCTTATACTCGCTGTCATCGGAGGAAGCATCGGCGCATTGTTGGGCATGCAAGTATGGCACCACAAGACGATGCACAAGAAGTTTAAGTATGGACTTCCGCTGATTCTATTGGCTCAAACAGCCCTCATATATTTCATAAACAAATAAGAAGTAAATGACAATAAAAGAGTATTTGAATAAGCTATATTGGGTGATTGACATACTGCCCAAACAAGTGCCCGCTGATGGCAAAGGCCAGTACTTCAGGATTGAGAAATACTTTCTGGAGCACCCTCAGATAGACAACATCTACAGGAAATTCACCAATATCCTGCTGAAGCTGAATTGCTATGAAGATATCGATGTGAGTCGCGATGGTGAGGAATGGATAACGAATCCGGCCCCACATGAATTGGAGGCTGCATTATTGAGGTGTATGACCGACAAACAGATGTTCTACATCATCCTGAAATCAGCCGATGTCATGATAACAGTCAGCGGTGATGATACCTATATGACTGTCTATAATCCGACAGAGGAAATGACGGAGTTAATAGGCACTTTGGCTGGTTCTGAGGGATTGGCTATATGGCAACCAAATAACATATGATTGCCGATACTCATGACCCGTTTGATTTGGCAGGTGCGCCAAGATTCGAACTATATGAGAAGATTAACAGCCTGCTGAATCATGCACTCGCCGCTGATGAGAACCTGCTGCTTCGCCAGACTCTAGGCATGGGATGCAAACAACGGTCTATTAAGGATCTTGCCCAGCAGATGGGAACAACCCAGAAAGCCGTTCAGAAACAGCTCGTAGACATCGTTGAGAAGTTACGTCATCATGACGATTCAATCGGGCTTTGGAAATATTTGAACCGATAAAATTGAATATTTGAAGAGTGAATAGGATAATCAGAGAAGCAAAGCCGACTGACATGGCCGCTATTATGCAGGTCATGGATGCTGCAAAGAAGATTATGCGGCAGTCTGGCAACATGCACCAATGGGGAGAGGGCTATCCGTCGGAGGCTGTCATCATGTCTGACATTGAGAAAGACGGTGGCTTTGTCATAGAAGATGGTGGGAATGTTGTCGGCTATTTCGCTTTTCTACCCTCTCCTGAGCCTACTTATCAGAAGATCCATGATGGCAATTGGTTGGATGACGGGAAGCCCTATCATGTCATCCATCGTATAGCCAGTCTGCCTGACGCACATGGTATCTTCAGCAGCATCATGAACTTTTGCTTTGCCCGTGAATCCAACATCCTCATCGATACTCACCGAGACAACACTATCATGCAGCACAATATCGAGAAGCATGGTTTCGCCTATTGCGGCATTATCTATCTAGCTTCAGGTGACGAGAGGCTTGCATATCAGAAACTCAGACAAACTTTGTGAAATGCTTGAAAAATGACGCTGACCTATATCTTCCATAGTGGTTTCGTGCTGGAAACGGGAAAGTCCATCCTGATATTCGACTATTGGCTGGACTTGAATGGAGTCGTGCCACCATTCCTGAAGAAGGATAAGCCCGTCTGTGTCTTTTCCAGCCACTTCCATGAAGACCACTTCAATAGTGACATCTTCGAGTGGAGGAAGCAGCGTGAAGGTATCACTTACATACTCTCCAAAGACATATATAAACATCGGAGAGCCTGCAAGGAGGACGCTGACGTATGGCTGGCAAAGGGAAGTACATGGTCTGATGGCACATTATACGTTTGGGCATTAGGCAGCACAGACAGCGGTGTTTCTTGGATTGTCGAGACTGAGGGTAAACGAATCTTCCATGCCGGTGACTTGAACAACTGGTATGCGAGATTCCTGCCTGAAGCCATGCCAGGTGAGAGCATCTATAGTGAGGAGTTCGATGAAGAGATAGACCCTATAGCCCATGAGAAGCAATACCTGGGCGAGCTGAAGGACATTCGCAAGATTACTGATGTTCTGTTACTTCAATGTTGACGACTTCTCAAACATCACCATTAAATGCGAATCGTCTGAGATGGCGGAGTTGAAGGAACATTATCAAGCCGTTAGGGAGCCTTTCAATGGTGACAAGCGATATTGGATAAGCGTCCAGCCAAATATGGACTTATCCGATGCAGACTTGAAGGAATTGATTCTTAAGTCATACGAAATAGTTAGAACGAAATATACGAAGCATAAGTGAGTATTACCACTCATCACATATTTGTGCAGTATATCCCAGAATTTTTGTGAATCTCGCAACTATCCGTACCTTTGCGGCGTCAAACAAATAAAATATGGAACTAAACAAGGCAACAATTGAAGAATTTGAGTCCATCATCGCTTTCTACGATGATGTGACGGAGAGAACTCCAGACATGGAGCGCTTTGCCCGTTGGCAGAAACGTAAGCACCCCACCATCGATGGCATCAGAGCCTATATTGAGGAGGGGAGCATGTACCTATATAAAGAGAATGACGCTATTGTTGGAGCGATGGTCGTCACGATGTATCAAGGTGAGGACTATCACGCCATCGAGTGGTCTCAGCAGGTTAAAGATAATGAGGCTGCTGTGATTCATATTCTTGCTGTGAGTCCTGATGTTCAGGGTAAAGGCATCGGCTCTGAGATGATTCGCGAGGCTGTTCGTCTTGCTAAGACAAATGGCATGCAAGCTATTCGTCTTGATGCACTCGCCTCTAACACACCAGCCCATAAGATCTACAAGGCATTAGGTTTTGAATACCGTGGCCAGCAGCATCTCTATGCAGAGAATACTGATTGGACAGACTTCTATTTCTTTGAGTTGAAACAATAGTTAGTGTTAAACGCCATCATCCAGTTTAAACGCCTGCCTGCTGTTCCCAAGGCTCTCTGTATGAAACACGTCGGTCCATACGAACGCTTCTACGAGTCGTTCACCGAGGCTTTCCGCTACATCGAGGAGCAAGGCTACAAGGTTGCAGGGCAACACCGCACCAGCTATATCGATGGTGCATGGAACCAGGAAGACCCGGAGATATGGCTCTCTGTCATTCAGATACCAATCGAATAATCATAAATTGTCTGCCTCACTCAGTTGGGGCAGACATTAAAAAATAAACTTATGAAGGAGATAGAAGTAAATACAAAAATGATTGCCGCCTGTGGGCTCTACTGCGGGGCGTGCAAGAAATACCGCATGGGCAAATGCCCTGGATGTCATGAAAACGAGAAGGCTTCATGGTGCAAAATCCGCAAGTGTTGTATGGAAAAAGGCTTCCATACTTGTGCCGAGTGCCAAATGGACGTTAAGGATTGTCGGCTTCATAATAATCTCATCGGAAAATTCTTCGCATTCGTTTTCAGAAGTGACCGACCTGCCTGTATCCGTTACATCCGCAAGAACGGCGAACAGGCCTTTGCAGAGGAAATGACAAAACGGGGTGAACAAACCATAAAGAAATGAATCCAGTAGCCATCCGACTTCTCAACCAGCAGTTGATAGTGCCTCAGTTCAAAACTCCAACTGAGGTGGTCAGCCACATGGGAGCTATGCAGGCACAGGAATACCGCATGATGCGCTGGGCTGTAGAGATGCGAACAAAGAAGCCGTCGCACAAAGCCTTTAAGGAGGCATACGACAGCGGACGGATTATCCGTCTGCACCTGATGCGAGGTACTTGGCAACTGGTATCTGCGGAGGACTATTGGTGGATGATAGACCTCTGCGCTCCTAAGGCCATCGCCGCCACAACGGGGTGGATGCACAGCAATAAGATTTCGATTCCCGACGAGGAGCTCTTTCGAGTCCGCGGCATCTTGATTCAGACGGCTGCCGATTTAGGAAGTGCAACGAAAGAGGATTTAGTCAAGGCCTTGGCGGAAAACAACATGCAGATGGACGACCATCGCCTGTCATACCATATCCGTATGGCAGAGTTGTCCGGCACTCTCTGTAGCGGTGACTTGTTGCCCACTAAAGCCACCTATGCACTTTCAACAGAAAAGGTAGGCCCGCGACCTGCTCAGATAGATCGTGATGAAGCGTTGATGCACTTCACCCGCAAATACTTCCAGAGCCGTCAGCCTGCTACGCTGGAGGATTTTGTGTGGTGGTCAGGACTGAATGTCAATGACTGCCGTAAGGGTATTGCGCTCTTAGGCGACACTATCCACAAGGAAAGGTGGAAAGGCAGAGACTTCTATCTCACGGATAACTGTCGGACACGAGGCTTCAGAACAGGCAAGCTACTTTTGATTCCACCATACGACGAATATCTCATTGGCTATAAGTCCCGCGATATTGTGTTGCCTCCAGAACATCGACACCGTGCCCACAACAATAGTGGTATCTTCCAACCCATCATCGCCTGCGACGGAATCATCTGCGGCAATTGGTCTCCCTTCAAAGATGATTGTCAAGTGGATTTCTTCGATGGCAGTAATGAGACAGAGAGCCTACAAGAAGTATGGGCTCTGTACCAAAGGTATAGAATAAAATAAAGGATATGAATTGGACGATTATTATCATAGAAACCGTCGTCATGACCATTGCCTTTACGGCGATGATCCTGATTCCGTTAGTGAAGAATCCCGTCTGGTGGATTCACGACTATCCAAAGGATATTCAGGAGGAGTATTTCAAGACCCATGAGCGTGTACCGTCGGAGTTCTTTTCTAAAACGGTACTCATAAAGAAAGGCCTAGCCCTGGTTCTTGCACTTCTGCTGATGCTGGGTCTGATGAAACTCGCAGGAGCCTATGACTTCTGGTCAGCCTTGGCACTCAGCTACGGCATCTGGCTCTTCATCGACTGGTACGACTGCTTCTTCCTCGACTGGGTGCTTTTTGCAAACGTGAAGTCTGTCCGGCTCCCAGGCACGGAGCACATGGAAGCAGCCTATCATCAGAAACGCTACCACTTCGTGCAGTCCCTATGGGGCATGCTCATCGGTCTCATACCCTGTCTCGTAGGAGCAGGACTTTACGCTTGGATAATTTTATGAACGAGGAAAAGCGACTTCAGAGACGTCAGCGTCTGATGGATAATCGAGCTTATCAGACAATGGAAGGGCTGACCCGATACATGGATCGTTACTATCTGGATGCACTCATTGGAGTCATTCCTGGATGGGGGGCGATGCCATTGCTCTGCTCTGCGTCGTGCCGTTCGTCTATTTCTCCGCACGTGTCATCAAGAGCGTTCCGCTGACAATGGCCGTATTGAACAATGCCCTACGGGATGTGCTGCTTGGCATGATACCGTTCTTCGTAGGCGACATCATCGACATCTTCCATCGTGCCAACACCCAGAACATGCAGATGATTCAGGGATTCGTTGATGGTGATGAAGCAGTTATCAAGCAGGTAAATCAGCGAGCCTGGCAGTCAGCCATTGTTCTTATTCTTCTTCTCCTTCTCATTGCCCTCATGATTTGGCTGCTCATATCCTTTGGCAGCTACATATATTCTCTTGTGACATCCATTGTTTAAAGGAGTTTAAGAATCTGGCAGCATCGTTTAATCGAGTTTAAAATCGGTGCCATCCTGACCGAATCCGAGTGCCATTTTGACAATCGGCACGTAAGTTGCTTTTAGGGGAGTGAAAGCCGAAGCTTCAAAGGCCGAGGCGATCAGAACATACATTAAACTAAAAGTATAATTAGGAGGTATTGATTATGTTACCAGTAATGTTTCAGAACAGTTGGATGCCAACAGTATTTGAGGATTTCTTGAACAATGATTGGATGCCTCGTGCCAACAGTACAGCACCCGCAGTCAATGTCAAGGAGAGTGAGAAGGCCTACACGATGGAACTTGCAGCTCCAGGCATTAAGAAAGAATATTGCCGAGTCAGCATCAACGACGAGGGCAACCTGACCATCGCCATCGAGAACAAGGCCGAACACAAGCATGAGGACAAGCATCATCACTATCTGCGCCGCGAGTTCAGCTACTCGAACTATGAGCAGAGCTACACGCTGCCTGATGATGTCGTGAAAGACCAGATTTCAGCCAAAGTGGAGGACGGCATCCTGACCGTCACCATGCCGAAGATGGAGCCGAAGCAGAAGGTCACCAAGGCCATCGAGGTCTCGTAATGTAAGGCTATCTTGAATAAAAAAGCAGGGAGCAGCATCCACAGCGGGTGTTGCTCCCCTTTTTTTGCCCAAACGCTTTGTATATTCAAAACATCTTTGTATCTTTGCACCAGAAAGGCGCACCTGGATTCTTCCGTGGTACTCTACTGCCGAGACACACGACAGCCTGATGATGACTTATCTGCGTCAATGAGTATCTGACACTTGGGTAATCAGAAACTCTATATAGGATTTTTAGTGAAAAAGGGTGACAGGGTGACAAAACCGCCTGCCACAAAGGGTTTGCACCCTTTTTAGAGGGTGACAGGGGTGACAGAAGGGTGACAAAATTCTCTCGAGAATTTAACCGTCAGAAGCCTCCGGAGCACTACGAAGTGGCTTTATGCCTGAAAATTCTCTAGAGAATTCAACACCGTGAAGGCGGGTGTTGAGTGGCAGGTGGCAAGCGTCGGGTAAACAACGCCTGCCTAAAGCAGTAAAGATTTTTCCCGTCACCCTTCTGCCACCCTTGTCACCCTTAAAAAAGGGTGCAAATGCCCTATACATCGGCGTTTTGTCACCCTGTCACCCTTTTTCACGAAAAATCCTATATTGGTTTGCAGGGTAGAGACGGCAATCAGGTTGTTGGAAATTCGATTTTGTTCAAAAGAACTAAATTATTGCTATTAAATGTCCCCTGTTGACATTATTTTTGCTACCTTTGCACACAAATCATTTAAACTGTAAGATATGGATTATTTCAAAGTAATGACGCTACCCTATGCGCCAGAGGCCTTAGAGCCAGTTATCAGCCGTGAGACCATCGCGTTCCATCATGGGAAGCATCTTGCCGGCTATGTGAATAACCTTAAGGTATGGCTCCAGAACCGCCGTCCCGACCACCTCGCCGCTCTCTGGCAGATTATCGACTGGGAGGTCATCGAGAATCGAATGATTGCTGTATGACTGTCAAGGAAGTGTTCGAACTGCGGAAGCAGGGAAAGATTGAGGAGGCTTATGAGGCCATACGCCCAATGTATGCTGTGCATCAGGGCAAGTACACGACGCTGTGTATGTTCTGGACGGCAAGTGACATCCTGAAGAAGCGCATCAAGGAGCAGCGGTTTGATGAGGCGGAGAAGATTTTCAAGGCTTTGCTGCGAATTCTTCCCAACATAGACGACAAGGACGGAAAAGCACGCAGCAGCATTCTATACGAGGCCGTTACACTCAGTAAGGAAAGTAAGACTTTCAGTATGCTTGGCTTCGTGAGTCAACTGAAGGTGGAACAGTTGAGCGATGAGGACTGGAAAACCATCACCACGCCCGCTGTAGCAGGCAGTCCAAGTCATCCCATCCCCTCTGTAGCCCAGCAAATTCTTACCTGTGCATTCCACGAGATTCAGGAAGAGGAAACAGCTGACCGCTCTACTTCAGTAGAAAATGCCCTGAAAGTGATGTCGCTGCTACAGGAGGCCGTGCGCCGCTATCCACGCAACAAGAACTGCCAGCGCTATATGGCTGTGGTCTATCGTATCATGGGAGAGAAAGAAAAAGCCGTCAGCATCTACCAACAGCTTATCCTGCACCATCGTGACAGCTACCTCTATGCCGAACTGGCTGAACTGACAGAAGATGTCGGACGGAAGGCTGCACTATACTGCCAAGCCATCCTGAACCAGCGACAGGAGAAATTCTGCACAGGCTATCGCATGGAACTCGCCCGACTGCTCATTGACCGTGACAAGCCTAAGGCCGCATACGAGCTTCAGAAGTGCATCGCCGCCCGTAAGGTGGCAGGATTCGGCGTCACCAAAGAGATGCAGCAGATGCTTCAGCAACTGCAGGGTATCACTCCCACTACTGATGCCAGACAGCAGGAGTTCTATAAGAAGATGATTGAGAAATATCAGGTATAATTCGCTTTTGGTGCCAAGAGTGCCGGAAACGACGTAGAGAAGATTTCTCTCGTAGGAAAGGACATCCGGTTCTGTACGGGTTGCTTTGGCTGTCAACGGTTGGGCAAATGCGTCATCAAGGACGATGTGAACGACATCATGGCCAAGGTGATGGAAGCCGAAGTGGTGGTATGGGATTTTAGAAAACAGCTTATTTCTGTCAGAAAACTGTCAGGTATTTTTCTTAAACAGCCTGTTTTTACACACCATGTAGTTGGAGGGCGTTTTTTGAAGACAAGGTTACTCACTTACTCACTTACTCACTTTAGACATTTACATTTTTCAAAATTGTAAATACAAAAACTTATTATTATATATTATTATAATAATATATAATAATAAAGAATATATAAATAAATTCTTTCATTCCTCCCCCACTCCATTACCTTAGCCCAGCCAATGGAAATTCCAAACCCCAAATGGACAATTCCCAAACCCCAAATGTCTAAAGTGAGTAAGTGAGTAAGTGAGTAAGTTCCCCCAAAAATTGACCACAACATTTGCACAATCCAAAACTTTTCGTTAATTTTGCACACACAATAACCCGAAACAGTCAAGATGAAACACAATAACACGCTCAGACTATTAATAAATGTTATAGGGGGAGATGACACTGAAAGAAAACCGTTTCTGCCTCTTGAGATACAATGAAGAAGATTTTATTAGCATTTACAATATTGCTTGCAATGGTTGCATGCACAAATAAACCGGCGACGGCAGTTGAAAACAATGAAGAAAGCAATGAAGTGGCCTTTGAGGTAGCCAAGAACTACTTCTTTAAGAATGACCAGGTGATTCCAGAATACCCAAAAATCACAACGGAAGAGGAGTTTAATAAGCTCTTCGGTATGGCTACGACGATGGGTAAGGACGGTAAGCCTACAGCCATCGATTTTACTAAGCAGTTTGTATTGGCTATCGTTCTGCCAGAAACAGACTTCGCAACGGAAATCAATCCTGTAAAGGTGGAAGAAAAAGGCGACTCGCTTCTCTATACTTACGATGTGAAGACAGGCGAGAAACAGTCATTCAATATCCAGCCCGTTTCCATCATTATCCTCGATAAGCAATACGAGAACAAAAGAGTCGTGCTTGTCAATGAGCGGGAAACGACCTATTTTCCTGCCATCGACCGCTACCTGACTGATTCTATTGGCAGCCAGTATGCCAAGGGTGAACACTGCGTACCCATCCACAGCATAGTGAGAGTTGACGAGCGTGATACCGAGGACATCAAGGTATGGGGTGATTTCTGGGTCTTCAACTACAATCAGGTGGGCGACACGCTGAAATGTGTCTCTGGCGGCAGCCATCCTGGACTGATGCACATCCGACAGACAGAAAAGGGCTTCGAGGTGGCGGCCTTCGACCAGGTAGAGGACGGCTCCAGATACTTGCCGACGGCCAAGAAGACGATGGTGAGTACCAATCGTCTCTTCGGTGACAAGTTCGATGCCTTTAAAACCATCAACAGCGATGAGAAGAATCGCGAAAGATTGAGAGCCGAAGGATTGGCGACTTATGCCAAGAAGAACGGCCTTGCAGTGACTCTGTATCAGGACTATGGCTGGCAAGCCAAGAAACTGGAGAAATAAACATGACGATAGAAGAGTATCTGAATAAGCCATATTGGTTGATTGACATACTCTCCAAAAAGTGACAACCTTTTTCAGTTAAGGTCAGAAAACAAACTACTGAATATGAAATATGAATATCCTCACCGAATGCTGTTGGCCGTAGCGATGGCTGTCTGTGCATCTTTTACTGCTCATGCACAGACGCTGCAACAGCTATGGCAGAACCCGACCAACGACTACCGTGTGAAGACGTGGTGGTTTTTCGGCTATGAGCAGACGACGGACGAGGGTATCACGGCGGATGTGGAGGCACTGCGCGATGCGGGATTCGGCGGTGTGGTGTATTACGACCAGAACCACCGAAATATTAATAACCTGGCCGACGGAACACCCGATGTGGGGTTCAGCCCTGAATGGTGGCATCACCTGCGCTTTGCTGCCAGCGAAGCCCGCCGGGTGGGCTTGTCGTTCGAGATGAATATCTCCAATGGCTATTGTGCCGGTGGACGATGGATTGATGCCGACCATGCCATGCAGCGTGTGGCTTGCGGCAAACTGCGAGTGACAGGCGGCAAGAAGATTTCGGCCGAGTTGCCTGCCATCACAGGTCCGGAAGGCTATGTCAGGGATATTGCCGTATTGGCCATTCCTTACAGAGGCGACGGACGGATGCGGCACGTTACGGTACGCTATGTGGCTCGTGGAAAAGGTCGCAACGGCGCGATGCAGGGGCCGGGCATTGTGGGCGAAGATGGCAGTTTCTCCGGCTATGGTTTCAAGGCTTTACCCAATGTGGGCACGTTGCAGATGAGCGACGACAGCGTGATGTGGCGCGATGTGGTGACGCTTGAAGCCATGTACCGCAGTCAGGGGGTATATCCTGTCCGTACCAACGCCTTTGCGGCTACGGCAGGCAGGTATTGGCGCATCAGGTACAACAACGGAACAATCGACTGCCAAGGCCAGGCCTCCGGCGACATCCGCGAGTGGAACATCGGCGAAGAAGCCCTGTCGGACCGCTGGGAGGAGCGTACAGCCCTACAGAGCGAGTTTGCAGAAGGCGACAGTACACCCCATTATTCTGCGGAGGAAGTCATCGGCACCCACGAAGTGATTGACCTGACGGACAGTGTCGGGGATAACCGGCTGCAATGGGAGGCACCCGATGGCGAATGGATGATTCTACGGCTGGCTGCCGTGCTCACGGGAGCAAAGTCGAAGCACGGACGGGACAACCTATTGGGATATGAGTGTGATAAACTTTCCGCTGAAGCAGCCAACCTGCACTGGGATAATTATGTCAAGGTGATTCTCGACAGCATCGGTCCCTTGGTACAGGGCATCACGATGGACTCGCACGAAGGTGGTTCGCAAAACTGGACACCACGGATGCTGGAGGAGTTCCGCAGTCGTCGCGGCTACGACTTCACGCCCTACCTGCCCGTTCTGGCCGGATATGTTGTGGAGTCGAAAGAGAAGACCTCGCAGGTGCTCTATGACTACCGCCTGACCATTGCCGACTGCATCCGCGACAATTATTTCGATACGTTCCAGCGGCGAGCCTCTGAGAAGGGCCTGACCTTTACCGCCCAGGCCATCGGCAATGCACTTTGTATGACGGGTGATGCCATCAGCGTGAAGCAAGCCGTGGAGAAACCGCAGGGTGAGTTCTGGACCTACCAGTACGATGGGGCTTACGATGTGAAAGACTGTTCGAGCGCCGCCCATATTTACGGCAAGCCCATCGCCTCGGCAGAGGCCATGACCGACTGCGAATACAAACACACGCCCGCCGACCTGCATCGTGTGTGCAACATTGCCCTGTCGATGGGGGCTCAGGAGTTCGTCGTGTGCGCTACACCCCATATTCCTGTGGTGAAGGCAGACAAACCATACGTGGCCGGACGCGAGTATGCCATCAACCGCAGCAATCCGAAGTGGCCGGACATGAAACCCGTATGGGAGCAGGCGGCCCGTTCGATGATGATGTTGCGCCAAGGAGTGGCGGCTCCTGACGTCCTGGTGTATCTGGGTGACGATGTCCCCATGAAGATTATCACCAGCCGACTGCCTAAAGGCTTGGAAGATCTTGAATGGGATGCCTGTACGGGTGATGCGCTGAAACTGTTGACTTTGCGTGGCGACAGATTGGTGACAACTGGCGGCGTGGCTTATAAAGCCCTGCTGATGTCCAAGGGCGCATTGGTTACAGATGAGTCACAACAGCTGATAGACGCATGGAAAACGGCTGGTTTCCCCATATTGCAGTCGGGAGAATCCATCCCTCGCACCCTATTAATGGAGCATGGTGTAGAGTCGGTGGTTCACACACACAGGCATCTCGATGGAAAGGAATTGTACTACTTGGCCAATAAGGAGAACTCTGTTACTGAAGTTGTATTCCGGTTGCAGGATCAGCCTGACAATGTTACTGTATGGCATCATGCCACAGGCAAACGCACCATGCTGAAGAAACGCGCAGACGGCTCATTCCGTCTCCGTCTGAAACCGGTGGAGTCCGTCTGCATGACTTATTGAATCATTCATTTTATACAAATAAGGTAATATAATTATGATAAGGATTTCCGTTGTATTTATGTTTGCCCTCATGTGGGTGACAACGATAAGCGCACAAAAAGTATCTGTGATTCTCACTGCAGGACAGTCGAACGCTGACGGGCGCGTAACTCTGGATGACCTGCCAGATGAGTTGAGGGAATACAGTTATTGTCTGTGGAGTTACGGTAGTGGTGACTTCGAAACGGCTTCAGGAGAATTTTCGCCTTATTTCCCCCGCGTGGCCAAGCCGAAAATTGAGCAAAGCTGGGGCTTCGACGCAGTAGTCTATAAACAGTTGGAACTGCTATGGCAGCGACCATTCTATGTGATTAAGCATACCGATGGCGGTACAGCTATCGACCCGTCTTGCGAATCAAGTACCCACGGCCTTTACTGGAGTGCCGACACCGCTTTCCTCAGTCATACAGTTTCTGCCAGTCATGGTGGAAAATCGCTGCTGAAGGCATTTGAACGCCAGATTGACGACTGCCTGCCACATCTTCCAAAGAATTACGATATCAAGGTGCTCATCTGGCATCAGGGAGAGAGTGACCAATCTGCCGCCGACCGCTATTACGACAACCTTAAAGCCGTCATAGCCCATATTCGCCAGCATCTTGTGGAAAAGACTGGAAAAAGGAAGTATGCAAAGCTGCCCGTCGTCTGTGGAACTTTTTCAAAGGATAGCCGCCAAGGGTGTCAGCAGGTAGCCGATGCACTATACCGTTTATCTTGTGAAGACAAAAACTTCTACGTCGTCGAAGCCAGTGATTTGCCACTTTTGTCAGACCATTTACATTTCAATGCACGGGGTGCCCAGATATTGGGCCAGCGCGTTTTTGAGACTCTAGTTAAGCAGAAGATTGTGAGATAAAAAGACAGAACGAAAAGCCCCGACCTGCTAATGCAAGCCGGGGCTTTTTTGGGGATTATATAAGGAATGGCATACTGCTATGCCATGAAGTGCTTGATATTGCGGACAGATGTCACATTTGTTCACCTTTCATATCAACCAAACATATCGTCAGCGTGAAATGTCCTTGTGCGTCGGAGATAACGCCCACGCTATCCTCCCCGATTCCGATGCTGACATACTCCACGCCCTCGCCCCGCTCATTAACGACATGACCTTTGACGGTGTTCTGTGCCCAGCCTGTCATTGAAACAAGGGCGAGCAGAAAGGCTACGGGTAGGCGACGGAATGTCGGGAATGCGGTGATGATGGTTTTCTTGTTCATTAAAATATTTCTTCTTTAGAATGATTATTTCGAATTATTTTTGTACCTTTGTCCCCAAGAACATAAAAGATATACGATTATGACGCAGATATTAGTAACATTGAACGAGGAGGCGACAACGCTGCATGTACGCAAGGCTATTGAGTTGCTTCGCGGTGTGGTATCGACTACTGTGTTCAAGACCAAGGATGAGTCCAACAAAAAGACGCTCCGCCAGCAAACATACGTGAAAGAGTCGCTCGAAAGAGCGTTCGACGAGATGAAGCAGGCTCGTCGTGAAGGTCGTAAACTACAGAGTGCCGACGATTTCATCAAGGAATTGGAAGCAGAAGAAACTGTATGAAAGTTGAGATTGTATTGGGCGATGAATTTAAGCGCCAGTTCAAACGCCTTGCCAAAAAGTATCCTTCGTTGAAGGATGACTTTATAACTTTCAAGAAGGAGCTGGCAGACGAACCTTTTCAAGGATCCGATTTGGGTAGTGGTACCCGGAAGGTGCGTATGGCTATAGCATCGAAGGGGAAAGGAAAGAGTGGAGGTGCCCGCGTTATCACATTCAATGTCATTCAGCACGATGATAACTCTATTGAAATAACATTGCTTACGATTTATGAAAAAGGTGAAATCTCCAACGTAACGGATAAATATATTAAATGGCTCGTCTCGCTTATCAATGGATAAAGTGATTACCTCACCCCCCATATACCTTCCCTCTCCCCCTCACCAGCGAGAGGGATGTTTCGTTTTGGTAATATGGTGTCAGATGTTTCATTTGAGATTATAAAATGAAAAACATGAAAAAACATAGCCCCCCGCGCCCCCATGACACTTATCTGGCTGACTATCAACAATATAATGGGGGCTATGTTAGCCAAAAACTGTGCCCCCAACTGTGCCCCCTGGAAATAGGTGGTCGGTGCGCCCCTTCTCATGATTTTTCACGGTCTTCTTTGCGTCTTTGAAAGGCATTTACAACCTTACGCGTACGCCCGAAAGACCTTACGCGTACGCCCGTAAATCCTTACGCGTACGCCCGAAATGGAAACTCTTGTAGAACTGGCACTTGTATAACTAGTTTTTGGGGGATGCCCTTCATGGCGGCAGGAGCCTTCATCTCGAGGGTCACAAGGCCGTCGAAGCCAGCCATTTCCCTAGTCGGTCAGAACGAACGGACGGATGGCATTATGAACGTGGCAAGCCACGAAGTTAGGTGTGGTTACATTCGAACAAACATACTTACAGGAACTCTACACAAAGGGCAAGGCAAGCGACAAGAGTATCTGGAGCAACCTTCTGTAACTGTTCTATCAGTTCCTTTGCCGTCATATTCTATTTTTCTTAGGAATACAAACTACAACTACAAAATTAAGCATTTTCCCGCGAAAAGCAAAGGATATATACCTTATTTAATATAATTTGTTTGGCGAAGTGACAAAGTTTGATTACTGTTGCAGCCAAGTTTAACAAAAACAGTTACGCCAATGGACAGATAAAAGATAACATGACCAGGGGACGGTTCTACTGATTATTTTTCGTCCGAATGTTTTACCGAACATAAATCTATTTCTACCTTGCACCCCTTCAAATTGGAGTAATGATAAATCCTTATCCAAACGCTAGAGGTTGCGATATCTCGAAGCGAAGACCAAGTGCACTGAGGATTCTGAGAAACATGCCTGCACCTGGCTCTACGCTACCATTCTCGATACGTGAGATATACGATTTATTGGTGCCTATACGCTGAGCTAGTTCCTGTTGGGTTACCTTTTCACGTTTACGTGCATCGCTGATTATCTGACCTACACAATAGGCGTATGCCTCCTTGCGGAAGGCCTCGCGTTCAGGCGTTCCAACTTTTCCAAAGCGTTCGTCCATCATGGCGTCAACGCTCATTATGTCATTTTTTTCCTGCATAATATTCTTTTTTTAATTGTATTGCCTTGTTTATTTCCTTTTCGGGTGTCTTCTGTGTCTTCTTTTGGAAGCCGTTGAAGAGCATCACCACGTTTCCATCATCGAAGATAAAGAACACTCGGAAGATGTTTCCACCATGCTCAGCGCGGAGTTCGTATATCTCGTCACGTAGGTATTTAACAAAACGGGCATTGACCCGCTCCTGCGTCTTCAGCATGTCGATGACATAGAACACCTTACGGGCCTCTGCCTCATTGAGCGTGTCAATGAAGTCCTTGAAGTACGTCTTATACGCAGATAGATATGATTCTTTCGCCTTTTATGCCGCAAAGATACAAAAAGTTTTCAAATCAAGCAACTTTTAATGCAAAAAAAGTGAGTATGAGACAAAAAAGAGGCGAAACCATTGCGGTTCCACCTCTTATTATTATCGAGTAGGGGATTCTTGCTTTGGCAAGCGGCAGAGCCGAGCGCGGAAATTCCCTACAACTATTCAGAGAAGATTAGTCCTCCCAGTTATGACTTCGTCATGACTGCTCGTACGTTCGGTAATGCTCAAGCAAGCTTGGCATTACGCTCACTAGTCCTCCCAGTTCTCCTGAGTCTTGCGGACGTAGGTCTTGTAGCGGAGCTGGGCCATCTTCTGAGCCTCGGCGAAGAGTTCCTCGGCCTCGTTGGGATAAGCCTTCTTCACTGACAGGTAGCGGACCTCGCCCATGAGGAAGTCGTGGAAGTTAGCCCAGTTCGGCTCCTTAGAGTCGAGTGAGAACGGATTCTTGCCTTCCTCGGCCAGAGCGGGGTTGTAACGCCACAGGTGCCAGTAACCGCACTCAACAGCCTTCTTCTCCTCAGCCTGGCTCTTACCCATACCGCCCTTGGCCTTCAGACCGTGGTTGATACAGGGAGCGTAAGCGATGACGATAGAAGGTCCGTGCCATGCCTCAGCCTCGCGGATAGCCTTCAGAGTCTGAGCGTGGTCAGCACCCATGGCAATCTGAGCGACATAGACGTAGCCGTAGGTGGTGGCAATCATGCCGAGATCCTTCTTGCGGATGCGCTTACCCTGAGCAGCAAACTGAGCGATAGCACCGAGAGGAGTAGCCTTGGAGGCCTGACCACCCGTGTTAGAGTAAACCTCAGTGTCGAGCACGAGGATATTTACATCTTCACCAGAAGCAATCACGTGGTCGAGACCACCGTAACCGATATCGTAAGAAGCACCGTCACCACCGATGATCCACTGGCTGCGCTTCACGAGGTAGTGATCCAGAGTCTGGAGTTCCTTGCAAACGGGACAACCCTTGGCAGCGCTCTCAGCGATGCACTTGCGGAGCTTCGGAGCAATCTCCTTGGTCTTGTCGGCATCGTCCTTGTTCTCAATCCACTCCTGAGCGAGAGCCTTGTACTCGTCGCTGGCGTTGCCGTCGATCATCTCCTGCAGCAGCTTGGCTACGCGCTCCTTCATCTTCTTATTACCGAGAGCCATACCGAGACCGAACTCGCAGAAGTCCTCGAACAGAGAGTTGTTGAAGCATGGACCCTGACCCTTCTCGTTCTTGGTGTAAGGAGTAGAGGGGATAGAAGCAGAGTAGATAGAAGAGCAACCGGTAGCGTTGGCAATCATCTGACGGTCACCGAAGAGCTGTGAAATCAGCTTCACGTAAGGAGTCTCACCGCAACCAGAGCAAGCGCCCGAGAACTCGAACAGAGGCTGTGCGAACTGAGAGTTCTTGACGTTGCTGCGGATGTCGACGAGGTGCTGCTTAGAAGGCACCTTAACCAGCTTGTCCCAGTCGGCAGCCATCTTCTTCATGTCGGCAGCATCGGGGTTGAACGGAACCATCGTGAGGGCCTTGCCAGTCTTCGGGTTGCCCGGGCAGATGTCGGCACAGTTGCCGCAACCCAGACAGTCGAGGACAGAAGGCTCGATGACGAAGTGCATACCCTTCATAGCTGCAGGTGCCTTCATCTCGAGGGTCTCCAGACCGTCGAAGCCAGCCAGCTCGTCGTCGGTCAGAACGAACGGACGGATAGCAGCGTGAGGACAGATGTAAGCACACTGGTTACACTGGATACAGTTGTCCTTGTTCCAAGCGGGAACGAAGGCCTCAACACCGCGCTTCTCGTAAGCGGCAGTACCAACCTCCCAAGAACCGTCAACAGTGCCGTGCTTCACGAAGTCAGAAACCTTCAGCAGGTCACCAGCCTGAGCGTTGATAGGACGAACCAACTCCTTAACGAATGCGGGAGCGTCATCCTGCTTCTCAGCGTCGTCAGCGAGGTTAGCCCACTCGGGCTTCACCTCAAACTTCTTGTACTCGCCACCGCGGTCGATAGCAGCGTAGTTCTTGTCAACCACGTCCTGACCCTTGGCACCGTAAGACTTCAGGGCAGCAGCTTTCATCTTCTCGACAGCCAGCTCTACGGGAATCACCTCAGTGATGCGGAAGAATGCTGACTGCAGGATGGTGTTGGTGCGGTTGCCCAGACCGATCTCCTGTGCAATCTTGGTAGCGTTGATGGTATATACGGTGATGTTGTTCTGAGCGAAGTAACGCTTCACCTTGTTAGGCATGAACTTCTCCAGCTCAGCATCGTCGAAGATGGTGTTCAGCAGGAACGTACCGTTCTTCTGCAGACCACGGGTCACATCATACATGTGCAGGTAAGCCTGAACGTGGC
>Ga0247609_10001484_pt1 | contig 27777 bp, 27 predicted proteins | sample 172DNAGHGlowgp2_FD_193487 | JGI IMG/M metagenome (GOLD analysis project Ga0247609, IMG submission 193487) | Sheep rumen microbial communities from Palmerston North, Manawatu-Wanganui, New Zealand - 1728 DNA GHGlow gp2 | ecosystem: Host-associated > Mammals > Digestive system > Stomach > Rumen ... | reverse complement strand
CCTCAAAAATTCCCCGGGGGTTGATATTTTAGATACTTTTTAAAGGGGCCTGGGCGTATTCCAGCGCTTTTTAGCGTATTTTCCTCCTGGTCCTCCTTTCTTCCGTGTTATTTGGTCTTGCCAGCCACTCCTTTCAAGAGTTACCTCCTTTCTTTTTCTCACTCTCTCCCGCCCAGGCTTCTTTAAAAGGTATCTAAAGTTGCACATAAGTGCATATTTTCTAAATTTGACAAGGAGTGAAATGGGCTATGGCTCGCCAAAAGGTGCTTGGAAGTTCTTCAAAAGGCAAAAAGTTTCCTCCGGCGACTTCCCCGGAGGCAAGAGAAAAACAACTTATAGGTCTTGCGTATGACCTTGCAGAAGAACGGATGCGAAATGGATCTGCTACTTCTCAGGAGATTGTTCATTTTTTACGTCTCGGTTCTATGAAGGAGAGAAAAGAGCTTGAGATGATAGAAAAGAAGAACGAATTGATGACCGCCAAGACAGAAGCTTTACAATCTGCGAAGAAAATTGAAGAGCTGTACGCGAATGCCATCAGCGCATTCAAAGAGTATCGCGGAGTGTCTGAGGATGAAGATTATGAAGAGGACTTATACTGAATTAGTTTCTATTCCTTCATTTGAGGAACGTTTCGAATACGCAAAAATCGGCGGAACAATTGGCGCTGAGACATTTGGGTATGACCGGTATTTAAACCAACTTTTTTACAGAAGCCCAGAATGGCGAAAATTTAGGCAGACGATTATCGCGAGAGATTTGGCTTGCGATTTGGCTTTTCCGGAGTTTGAAATTGCTGGGTCATTTGTTGTTGTGCATCATTTGAATCCTATAACGATTGAGGACCTAGCAAATAGAAGCCCGAATCTTTTTGATCCAGATAACGCGGTTTGTGTATCAGAGCTTACTCATAAGGCAATTCATTACGGCGATTTGTCTTTGCTCCCGATAAGAAAGCCGGTAGAACGTACGCCGAATGATACTTGCCCATGGAGGTGATCTATATGGACAACATACTTACATCAATTAAGAAAATGCTTGGGATTGATGATAGCTACAAGCATTTCGACAATGAACTTCTTGTATTTATTAACTCGGTTTTCGGAATTTTGTTTCAGTTGGGCGTTGGCAAAACTACATCGCCGTTTATCTGCGATGATACCTCTACTTGGGACGAAGTCATAGATGATGATCAGACAGAAACTGTAAAGAGTTATATTTTCATGAAGGTCAAACTTTTATTTGATCCGCCTTCTAGTTCTTTCGTTTTAAATTCTTATGAGCGATTAATCTCCGAGTTCGAATGGCGTTGCAATGTGGATGCCGAAACTCCGTAGGAAGGAGAGTATAGATAATTGGCTATAGACAATAAGAAGAAATACTCGCTAAAGATGAAGAAGGACTGCGTATTGGCATCGAGATCTGGAGTCAGTACTAGAGAGATTTATGACAATATTTTTAATCCTGAGTATCCGGGTTTAAGTTATGAATCCTTTAAGCGCAGATTAATTTCTTGGAAAAAGATGCAGTTCGCAGACGACGATACTCTTTGCGCCGGAACATATGAAGGCTTTCAGGCGCACAATGCCACCGTCCAGGTGAACAATCGAGGAGAGATTGTACAGGCTTGGATAAAGCAAGCGGCCGACGAACATCAATGGGAAGAACTTCTCGCCATGATTAAAGAGAATTCCGACCCGGTTCGCATAGAGCCTTGCGTGGACTTTGATACTGGAAGCATGTTAGAAATTCCTTTGTATGACCTGCATCTTCCGCTTTCCAATCACACAAGAGCTATTGAAAGACTCTTAAGCATCATCATTTCTAAAAAATGGGATGAAGTTAACATTATTATTGGCCAGGATCTATTCCACAACGACGATATGCGAGGAAGAACCTCTTCCGGCCGGCCTATAGAAAAAGTTGATATGGCTAAAGCATGGGATATGGCAAAACAGATTTACTATAGTTTAGTCGATTCTTCTTTATCCCACGCCAAAGTCGTTAACATTATTTATAGCTTTGGCAACCATGATGAGAGTCTTTCCTGGGCATTTGTTCAAATGCTTAAAGATCACTATCCGCAGGTTAATGTTGATGATCGTATGAAACAGCGCAAATGCATTTATTGGAATAATTGTTTCATTGGCATTACGCATGGTTCCAACATGAAGAGCGCGCCAAAAGATTTTCGCGGACAGTTTACAATCGAGTTCCCAAGGGAGTTTGCGGATTCTACAACTCGCGAAATTCATGCGGGGCATCTGCACCATGAGGAAGAATCTGATCTGTATGGTGTAATGATTCGCCGGCTGTCCAGAGGTGGAATCACAGATGAATGGAGCGACGAAGAAGGCTTTGTAGGAGCGCATAAACGTTTTATGGTTTTCGAATGGCGATCTGGAGAATTAAGCGATATTCATTACATTTAATTCAAAATGAGTTTTGTGTACTATAATCCCAATCCCGATGGTCGTTTGGTTGGAGATTGCACAGTTCGTGCTATTTGTCGGTTAACAGATCAAGAATGGGACCCGGTTTACGTCGGAATAGCATTCGAGGGGTTCATTTGGAAAGATATGCCCTCTGGTAATAATACCTGGGGTTCATATCTGTACCGAAAAGGCTATATAAGAAAGTTTGCTCCTTATGGGCATACGGTAAAAGATTTTTGTCGAGAGCATCCAAAGGGGCGTTATTTATTGGTTCTAGATAACCATGTAGTCACAGCCGTTGACGGCGATTATTACGACATATGGGATTCTGGAAATGAATTACTGATTTATTACTGGACCAAGGAGGAGTAAAAGTGGCAACTTTTGGGACAGGGACTAACCCGTATATTGTCGCTAATGGCTCACAGACTGCTGTGCCTACGCCGACAATAAATCCTCAGCAGAATTTACCTAAGTGCAACATGTATTGGGTAGATGGCGAAGATGAAGTTCTTAGCTTTCCTACGACGCCAAACGAACAGACATATTATGCTTCTAGAACGGAGCCTATTATGTACGTGAGAGAAACAGATGCTAATGGAAAGATCAAGAATCCATTAAAGATTCTTCGATATTCTGTCGAAGAAAAGCCTTTCGGACCAGAGGCTAATTTCGTGACAAAAGAAGAGCATCGACAGCTTTATGATCTTGTTGAAAAGCTTGGAAAGTCTATTTCTGATATGGACGCCAAGCTTGAAAAGTTTTTGAATTAAGGGGCATCGTAAATGAATCCACTGTATAACTCTTTTCAGAAACAGAATCAGTTTCAGAAAATCCCCGGGATACCAGACGATCCAATGATCCAAAATGCTGCGGCTATGCTTCTTAATCAACTCTCGAGTCTTGGCATGACCCCTGAGCAAAAAGTGAGAGAGCTTATTCAAAACGGCCAGATGTCTCAGCAGCAGTTTGAAGCGCTTGGGCAACAGGCCAATCGTCTTTTAGGAAGAAAGGATTAAATATTGTTATACAACCTTGGCCAAGGATTAGTATAAAAACTTTTTTCTAAAGGAGACAGCATATGTCTTTTAGCGAAGGAAATGGCAGCATGTCTGCTGCTGACATGGCCGCAGTTCTCGGTAATAACCGGGGCGGCAACGGATTTTTCGGTGGCGATGGAGCATGGTGGCTGGTAGTTCTCCTGCTCTTTGCCAACAATGGTTGGGGCGGCGGCTTCAACGGCGGTAATGGCTTTATGCCTTGGGCTATGGGCTATAACGACGTTCAGCGCGGTTTTGATCAGAATGCTGTTATGAACGGTATCACCGGGATTAACAACGGTATTAATGGTCTTGCGATGAGCATGCAGAATTGCTGCTGCGAGAATCGTCTGGCCACTGCTGATTTAAAGTATACTGTGGCCACTGAGGCTTGTGCCGATCGTGCTACTGTTACTGATGGCGTTCGTGATCTTCTGGCTTCTGGCGTGGCGAATACTCAGGCTCTTATCAATTCCACCAATAGCGGCTTCAAGTCTATTATGGACAAGATTTGCCAGCTCGAACTGGACGCTAAGAACCAGCGCATCGCAGAGCTTGAGTCTCGTCTCAACGAGGCTAACCGCAGAGCTTCTCAGAATGAGCAGACTGCCACGATCCTGGCTTCTCAGGAGCGTCAGACTGCGGCGTTGGAACAGTATTTATCTCCGACCGCTAGGCCGGCGTATATTGTTCCCAATCCTAATTGCTGCCCTCAGAATTTCGGTTGCGGCTGCGGTTCCTAAGGGGGTGACGTGATGGCCGAATGGACCAGCGTTGCCCAGCAGACGGTTAACCCTGGCGAGTCCATCGTCTTCACCGAAAACCCGGTGCCTTGTACGCTTGGGCTCATTCTGCATAGAGATGACAGTGGCGCGTTTCTTGCCAAGGGTATCTCTTACGAGGATCAGATTCTCGGGCGCGGATATAATCGTGGCTGTAATTGCGGCCGCGCGTCTCAGGTCGTCAATTATGACGTTGCCTTTGGGGCGAATATTGCAATTCCCACCGGCGAAACGGTTCAGCCGATTTCGGTTGCTATCGCCGTCGATGGGGCTACTATTGCTGGTACTACCATGGAGGAAACCCCGGCCGCTGTCGAGGAATTCGCTAATGTTAGTCGCGTAACCAACATTCCTATCTGGAAGGGTTGCTGCCAGACTATTACTGTGCGTAATACCAGTCCCATTCCGATTTTGGTTGAGAATGCCAACATTCGGATTCGTCAGTGAAGGAGGTTGGATTCAAAATGGATGCTGAAGCTTTAAGGAAGATTAAACAGCTTACCGAGAAGAATATTCAGGACCTTGCCAAGAAATCTGATCTTTCTGGCGCTGACACGAAGTGTGCTCTCGATGGCTTTAAGTTAATTGAACAAATTGACATGCAGCTTGATGGGGGTATGGAAATGGGTGAGAACGGATATTCTCAGTATTCCGGTCATTATATGGAACCGATGCCCACCCCTCGCCAGTATTCGATTACGTCTTATAGACCTTCTCGTGCTCCCATGAGCCGTAGAAGTTCTATGGCGCCTGGATATTACGACGATGGAAGAAGTTCCAATAATGGTATGGGCTATAGCCGGCACAGCATCGGCGATCGAGTTATCTCCTGCATGGAGCAGCTGATGGACGATGCTTCCTCCGATTATGAACGGCAGCAGCTTCACCGGTTTATGGAAATGATTCGTTCCGCCGAGTAAATAATGGGGGAGGAGAGTCTTCAAATGAGGCTCTCCTCTTTCCGCGAAGGGTGTGAACAAACCATGTATGAATTATACCTGGCCCATCATGGAATTCTCGGCCAGAGATGGGGCGTTCGTAGATTCCAGAATAAAGATGGGTCTCTGACTGATGCCGGCGAGAAACGGTATTTCGGGCGAGCAAGGCATACGCCATCTTCCGCCAGAAAGCAAGCAAAGCGGCAGGCGGCCGAGCTTGAAAAAGCAAGAAAAGCCGAAGCTGAGAAGAAAGCTTTTGAAGAAGCCAAACAGAAAGCATTAACCAGCGGCAATGCCACCGATGTATTAAAGTTTCAGGGGCATTTAACAAATAAAGAACTGCAGGATGCTTATAATCGCATTAATTCCGAGAGACTTTTGAAGGACATCTCCGCCAAAGAAACAGCCAAAGGAAAATCCATTGTCGATAGAGTTATTGACACCACTGATAGATGGCGTGAACGAGGTGAAAAAGTATCCAGGATATGGAATTTTGCTGCTAAAATTCATAATTCTTTAGTTGACGAAGATGATGCGTGGCAAATAATTGGAGAAAAATCTGTCGCAGAAGCACGAAAAGAAAGAGCAAAACAAAAAGCCAAAGAGCAGGCAGAAGAAAAACGATCCATCGCTGTCGCTAATTTTGTAAAGAAGCACGGGTCTTATGATCAACTTTTAAAATCTGGAGAGTATATTCCGCTTGAAAATTTTGAGACTTCTCTTCAGAGATTCGCAACGCCAAAGAACTTATCTAGACAGTCGAAAACTGAAAAAGCAAATATATTTAAAACAGCAATTAGTAAAGGCTGGATAAATGTAGAGGTTGCTTCCAAGTTTATAAACAACGAATATACAACTCCAGAAATGGCGAAGCAGTATGTTGAGAATTTGAGAAAAGAGAAGGAGAAAGCAAGTAAATAATTCAAAATGAGTTTATCAAATACTGCCGTCCCAAGGTATTATGGTGAATTTCGAGAGCAGGTAATTCGAGGAGAAATACCAGTTTGCCGTGAAATCTCAATGGAGATGAATCGCATAGATGAGCTTATCGATAACCCCGCGTTTTATTACGATGATAATGCCGTTGAAGGATATGTGCGGTATTGCGAGAATGAGCTCACTTTGACTGACGGTTCCGATTTAAAGCTTCTCGATTCTTTTAAACTTTGGGCCGAAGAAGTTTTTGGTTGGTATTACTATGTTGAGCGGTCTATATATGTTCCGAGTCCTGACAATCATGGCGGGAAATATGTTACCAAGCGAATAAAGAAGCGCTTGGTAAATAAACAGTACCTTATAGTTACAAGAGGCGCTGCTAAGTCCATGTATGCCAGCACGATTCAGAGTTTCTTTCTAAATATTGATCCATCTACTACGCATCAAATAACCACGGCACCCACAATGAAGCAAGCCGAAGAGGTTTTGTCTCCGATTCGAACGTCTATTACAAGAGCTAGAGGCCCGTTGTTTAAATTTTTAACCGAAGGCTCTTTGCAGAATACAACCGGATCGAAGGCCAATAGAATGAAGCTTGCTTCTACTAAGAAAGGCATCGAAAACTTCTTAACTGGATCGCTACTCGAGATCCGTCCGATGAGCATCGACAAGCTTCAAGGACTTCGGTGCAAAGTCGCGACAATCGATGAATGGCTTTCTGGCGACATACGCGAAGATGTTATCGGCGCAATCGAGCAAGGTGCTTCGAAGCTTGATGACTATTTGATTATAGCCTGTAGTTCTGAAGGCACTGTTCGAAATAGCGCTGGCGATACGATCAAAATGGAGTTAATGGAAATCTTAAGAGGAGAATACATTAACCCGCACGTATCTATTTGGTATTACAAGCTTGATGATATTCAGGAAGTAGCAGACCCATCAACATGGCTTAAAGCCAATCCTAACTTAGGAAAAACTGTAACCTACGAAACCTATCAGCTCGATGTAGAACGAGCCGAAAAAGCTCCAGCAGCAAGAAATGATATTTTAGCAAAGCGGTTTAATCTCCCCATGGAAGGCTATACGTACTTCTTTACATATGAGGAGACTCTTCCGCATCGAAGAAGAGACTTCTGGTCGATGCCATGCGCATTAGGTGCGGACCTTTCGCAAGGAGACGACTTCTGCGCTTTTACTTTTTTATTTCCGTTGCGAGGAGACAAATTTGGGGTTAAAGTTCGAAGTTATATTTCATCTATAACATTAGCCAAGCTTCCTCCGGCCATGCGAGTAAAGTATGACGAATTTATACAAGAAGGTAGCTTGATCGTATTAGATTGCACGGTTCTGGATATGATGGCTGTGTATGAAGATCTTGATCAGTACATTGCAGATACTGGTTATGATGTTAGATGCTTTGGGTTTGACCCTTATAATGCTAGAGAGTTTGTTGAACGGTGGGAAACTGAGAATGGGCCATTTGGGTTAGAGAAAGTCCCTCAAGGTGCCAAAACCGAATCGGTTCCTCTTGGCGAGATTAAGATCTATGCTGAACAACGAGCTCTTATATTTGATCAAAGCTTGATGACATTTACCATGGGTAACTGCATTACACTAGAAGATACTAATGGTAATAGGAAACTTCTTAAAAAACGTCGTCAGGAAAAGATCGATAATGTGGCCGCATTATTAGATGCTTATGTGGCCTATAAAGCAAACAGAGATGCATTTGAATAAACCAGGAGGTCATTTATGCCCTCAATAAGTGAACGGCTCCAGCATGCCTGGAACGCTTTTAATAATAAAGATCCCACCACAGTTGGAACCACTTTCTACTATGGAGGGAATTCTTACAATCCTGCTCAGAGAAAGATGTCTTTTCGAAATGAGCGTTCGATTATTAATGCGATCATTAATCGAATTGCCGCGGATGTAGCTGCTGTGGATTTTAAGCATGTTCGTTTAGATCAAAATGGCAGATATATAGAGACTATCGAGTCTGGCTTAAACAATTGCCTTTCTGTTGAGGCCAATGCGGACCAGACGGGAAGAGCATTTATGCAGGATTGTGTTACGTCTATGCTGGACGAAGGTGTTGTGGCGCTTGTTCCAATAGACACAACCATTAATCCTAATGTATCTGGGTCCTATGACATTGCAAGCATGCGAGTTGGTAAAGTTGTAGCTTGGATGCCAAAGCATGTCAGGGTGTCTGTGTACAATGAGGCTGATGGAAAACAACATGAGATTACCCTTCCGAAGAAGATGGTATCCATAGTTGAAAACCCGTTTTATTCCGTTATGAATGAACCCAACTCGACTCTGCAAAGACTTATTCGAAAATTGAATATGCTTGACGCGGTTGACGAGCAGAGTTCTTCTGGGAAGTTGGATCTTATTATCCAGCTTCCTTATGTTATTAAGACCGAGGCGCGGGCTAAGCAGGCTGAGATACGACGCAAGCAAATTGAAGCGCAGCTTGCCGGTTCTAAGTATGGCATTGCTTATACCGACGGAACCGAAAAGATCACGCAGTTAAATCGTCCTGTAGAAAACAATCTGATGGAGCAAGTGAAATACTTGACCGAGACATTAATGAGCCAGTTGGGTATCACGAACGAAATCCTGAACGGGACTGCAGACGAGAAAACTATGTTGAACTACAACAACCGCGTTGTGGCCGCGATTTGCACTGCTTTTTCCGAAGAGATGCGGCGTAAGTTTTTGACGAAAACCGCCCGAACTCAAAAGCAGTCAATCATGTTTTTCCAAGATCCTTTTAAGTTAGTCCCGATTTCTGCAATTGCGGATATCGCAGACAAATTCACTAGAAACGAAATTCTCTCCTCCAATGAAGTCCGAGGCTTAGTTGGTTTTAAGCCTGTTGCTGATCCTCGTGCAGACGAACTTAGGAATAAGAATCTGAATCAAAGCAATGAGGGTTTGGATCCGGTTCAAGTTGGAGAAGAAGTTGTAGAGGAGACAAATCAAAATGGGACAGAAGTTTGATTTTAGTGGTTGGGCCACTAAGAATAACCTTAGATGCTCCGACGGTCGTACGATTCGTAAGGATGCTTTTAAGGAAAACGATGGTCAGACCGTCCCCCTTGTGTGGCAGCATCAGCATGATGAGCCGAATAATGTTCTTGGTCATGCTCTTTTAGAGAATCGTGACGAAGGTGTTTACGCTTATTGCTCCTTTAATGATACTGACGCCGGCCAGCATGCCAAGGCGCTTGTCGAACACGGTGATATTACTGCGCTTTCGATCTACGCCAATCGGCTGCAGCAGAGAGGCGGCGACGTATTGCATGGCGCCATTAAGGAGGTTAGTCTGGTTCTTGCCGGTGCTAATCCCGGAGCTCTTATTGATTTCCCGATTCTCGCCCATAGCGATGGCGAAATTGAAGAGATTAATGACGAGGCCACTATTTATACTGGGGAGCCTATTGAATTAAGTCATGCAGACAAAGAAGCCAAGGAGGACGAAAAAGTGGCAACCGAAAATGATGAAAAGACCCTTAAAGATGTATTCGATACTCTGACCGAAGAGCAGAAGACTGCTGTTTATGCGATTATCGGCCTGACCGTTGGCGATACCGATAAAGAAGAGGCCGACGATGAGGCCAAACATTCCGATAACGAAGGAGATAATGTTATGAAGCACAATGTTTTTGACGCCAGCACCGCATCCACTGGTTCTGTCCTGGCGCATTCCGACGAGGAGCAGATTATTGCTGCCGCCAAGAAGAATGGCAGCTTCCGTCGCTCTTTCGAGGAATATATGGAGGCCAACGATCTTCAGCATGATGATCCCGTTGAGCCCACTTACGCTACCGTGAGCGGTTTCACTTCCTACCCCAGCGGTGCTACTCCCGCCGGTGTGGACACCCTTTTCCCCGAGTGGCATGATGTTCGTGGCGGCGCTCCCGAACTCATTACCGACGATCTTGGCTGGGTTGACGTGATCCTGCGCAAGGTTCACAAGAGCCCCTTTAGCCGTATTCGTACCAGCCAGGTTGATATTCGTCATCTGAACGATCTGCGCGCTCGTGGTTACAAGAAGGGCACCCAGAAGCAGCTCGCTGGCAACTACGCTGTTGCCCGCCGTACCACCGATCCTCAGACCGTGTACGTGAAGAGCGCTCTGAACCGCGATGATATTGTTGACATCACCGATTTCGATTATGTTGCTTACCAGTACAACATCGATAAGCTCGAGCTGAATGAGGAGCTGGCTACCGCCATGCTTCTTGGCGACGGTCGTGCTGACGATGCCGAAGGCAAAATTGAGACCTCTCACATTCGTCCTGTTTGGGGCGATGATGAGCTCTTCACCATTTACAAGGAGATCGATCTGAACTCCGAGATGAATGGCACCGACACCCAGGCGAATTTTGGCGAGAATTATATTCTGTCCGAGGCTGCTATCGCGGCTCTGCTGGATGCCAAGATTGAGTTCCGTGGCACTGGCTCCGCCGATATGTTCTGCACTCAGCAGTTCATCAACAAGATGCTGCTGGCTAAGGATATGAATGGCCGTCGTATTTATCGTGATAAGTCCGAGCTGGCTACCGCTCTTGGTGTTTCCGGTATTTACCCCGTCTCCAAGATGGCCGGCAAGACTCGTGTGAAGGGCACTGGCGCTTCCGCTAAGACCATGCAGCTTGACGCCGTGATCATCAACTGGGCCGATTATTCCATGGGCTCCACCAAGGGTGGTCAGATCACTCACTTCAACCAGTTCGATATCGACTTCAACCAGGAGAAGAGCCTGCTTGAGACCCGCGTCTCTGGCGCCAATACTCGTATTTACTCCGCTATCGTTCTGGAAGAGGACGTCACTGACGACGGCGAGTAATTAGGGTGCAACGATGGCGAATAAGTTTTATGGGCCTATCGGCTATGCTATAAGTTCTGAAACGGCGCCTGGCGTGTGGACAGATACAATTGTCGAGCGCAATTATTATGGCGATGTTCTGAAAAATTATGAGCGTCAGACTTCTGGGCATAGTATAAATGACGACGTTGAAGTCAATAATAGACTGTCCATTGTATCTGACCCGTTTGCCATCGCACATTTTCATACAATTAAATATGTGAAATGGCTTGGGGCTGCCTGGAAGATTACATCTGCCGAGGTTCAGTACCCTAGGCTTATTTTGACGATCGGGGGCGTTTACAATGGCGAGACGGCTGCAACTGCATGAAAAGCTTTGCGAGATTCTCGGAACTAGAAATGTTTATTTCCAGCCCCCGTCGTCCGTAAAGTTACAATACGACTGTATTATTTACAAAATTTCTTCGAGAAATGATATTCGAGCGGATGATAGACAATACAGAAATCTTATTCGTTACGAAGTAACTGTCATATATCGTGATCCAGATTCAGAGATTCCTGAAATATTACTCAATTCTTTTTCGAGAATTTCAAGCGATCGGCATTTTACGGTCGATAATCTGCATCATGATATTTTTACTTTATACTATTAATTGGAGGAAACTATAATGAGTACGCTTACCTGGGATGCCGTTGGCGAACGCTACTATGAGACTGGTGTAAAGAAGGGCGTTCTTTATCCCTATAGCAACAATGCTTATGGTAATGGCGTGGCTTGGAATGGCCTGACCGCCGTTACCGCTTCCCCTGAGGGTGCCGAGGCTACTGACCTGTATGCCGATGATATTAAGTACATCACCCTCCGTTCTGCCGAGAACTTTAAGGCCACTATCGAGGCTTTCACCTATCCCGATGAATGGGCCGAGTGTGACGGTTCCGCTGTGGTCGCCGATGGTGTTAAGATCGGCCAGCAGCCCCGCAAGTCTTTTGGTTTCAGCTGGGTCACTACCAAAGGCAATGATACCCTGCTGGATACCTATGGCGAGATCATCCACATTGTTTGGGGCGCTTCCGCGGCTCCTTCTGAGAAGGCTTATCAGACCATTAATGATTCTCCTGAGGCTATTACCTTTAGCTGGGAGATTAGCACCACTCCGGTGCCTGTGACTGACTACAAGCCCACCGCATACATGGAGATCGATTCTACCAAATGCCCTAAGGCCAAGTATGATGCCATTAAGGCCAAGCTGTACGGCGGCGAGAACACCGAGCCTACTCTGCCCAATCCCGACTGGATCATCACTACGGTGAACGCTACCTGATCGGCAGAATAGCCCGCAAACATCTTTGGCGCAGAGTCCATAAAAGGCTCTGCGCCTTTTTTTTATTTGAAAGGAGAAAACACAAATGCTTAAGAAAGTTATTAAATACACAGATTTTGATGGGAATCTCAGAGAAGAGAGTTTTTACTTCAATCTTACTAAGTCCGAGCTCACGGAGATGGAGCTTTCTGCCGAAGGTGGTCTTACTAAGATGATCGAGAAAATTGTCGAAACGCAGGATGGAAAACGGATTCTTGCTATTTTTAAGGAACTTATCATCAAGGCATATGGCGAAAAGTCTCCTGATGGTCGTCGGTTTATCAAGTCCAAGGAATTGTCTGATGCATTTATTCAGACCAATGCTTATGATGAACTGTTTATGGAAATTGCCACCGATGCCGATAAAGCATCTGATTTTATTAAAGCAGTAATTCCCGCAGATTTTGACGTTCCCAATAATACTGTAACCAAGTAATTTTTTAAGATAAGGAGGCCAGAGAATGCTCACAATTGTTATACCAGAAACGGAAGAATTTGATCCTAGAACGAACACGTTTTATCTCAGAAAAGAGCAAGTTCTTTCTATGGAGCATTCTCTGGTATCTATTTCAAAATGGGAGGCTAAATGGAAAAAACCATTCCTTTCTAAGGCCTCAAAAAGCGCCGAAGAAACACTTGATTACTTGCGGTGCATGACAATAACGCCAAATGTTGATCCTGGCGTATATTTACGAATAACGCCCTCTATTATGAGGAAAATTAATGACTATATAAGCGACCCGATGACTGCTACTACATTTTCGGAAGATCCGAATCAAAAGAAAAATCGGGAAATAGTCACATCCGAGATTATATATTATTGGATGGTCGCTTTACAGATCCCTTTTGAATGCCAAAAATGGCATCTTAATCGTTTGCTTGCCCTGATTCGTGTTGTGAATATTAAAAACAATCCCGGAAAGAAAATGAGCTGTGGAGAAATAATGAAACGTAATTCCGCATTAAATGCTGCTCGAAGAAAGGCTTCGGGGTCTCGAGGTTGATGTATGTCTAGTATTATAACTATAAAGCATCGGGGTAATTTTAGCAAATCTTATAAATTTTTAAAAAATGTTATTAATTTGGATTATAAAGCGATTTTAGATCGCTATGGAATAAAAGGCGTCGAAGCATTATCCGCCAACACGCCGTTCGATACGGGTAATACTGCAAATTCTTGGAGTTATTCGATCGAAGAAAACCGAAGCAGTATATCTATTGTTTGGTCGAATGAAAATTTGAACGACGGAGTTAATATTGCCATAATTTTGCAATATGGGCATGGAACCGGAACGGGCGGATATGTCGAAGGCCGAGATTATATAAACCCGGCATTGCGGCCGGTGTTTGATGAAATGGCAAATACTATATGGAAGGAGCTGATCCGCAGATGAGCGATACGATTGACGAACGCGTTGTAGAAATGCGATTTAATAACAAGCAGTTCGAAAAAAACGCAGAAGAGTCTATTAAAACGCTTAACAAACTCAACGAGAGTTTGGATCTTAAAGGATCTTCGGAAGGCTTCGAAATGCTTAATAAGTCGATAAAGGCCATCGACTTAAGCAATATTGAAAAATCTACAGATAGTATAGCAAAACGTTTTGATATTTTAAATGTTGCGGCGCAGCAAGTAGTAAGAAATTTAACCGATAAGCTGGTGAATTTTGGACTTCAATGGACTAAATCGTTATCTATAGGCCAGATATCGGCCGGTTTTGATAAGTATGCTCGAAAGACCGAGTCGGTGCAGACGATAATGAACGCGACCGGAAAGTCAATCGAAGAAGTATCCAAAGTTCTTGCGAAGTTAAATACGTATACCGATGAAACTAGCTATAGCTATACAGAAATGGCTAGCAGTATTGGTAAATTTACGTCGGCCGGCGTAGACCTTGAGGTCGCCGAAACTGCCATGGAAGGTATTGCTAACTGGGCGGCAAAGGCGGGCGTTGGGACTGACCGGGCATCTAGTGCATTTTATAATATAAGCCAGGCGATTGGTTCTGGTGCATTAAAACTGCAAGACTGGAAAAGCATTGAGAACCTAAACATGGCCACAAAAGATGTTAAGGAGCAATTCATTGAAGCGGGTCTTGCGGCAGGAACTCTTATAAAACAAGGGTCGAAAATAGTTACGAAACTTGGAAGATCTGAAGTAACGGTAAATGCATTTAACAATAGTCTTCAAAAAGGCTGGATAACAAAAGACGTTATTTTAGCCACAATGCAAAAATATGCCGATACCACTCAGGAGTTTGGTCTTAACGCTTATCATGCTGCGCAAGAAGCAAAAACATTCAAAGATGCTATTGATGCCGTAAAGGACGCGGTTAGCACTGGCTGGATGAATGTTTTTGAATTGATATTTGGTAACTATGAAGAAGCAAAAACCGTTTGGACCTCCGTAGCTAATGAATTAATAGAAGTATTTTCTATGCCTACGGAGTCGCTTTCAAAAATTTTAAAGTATTGGCATAAAAATGGCGGATACGAAGCTTTTATTGAATCCGTAGCAAATGCTTGGACTGGATTAAAATCTGTTATTTCCGAAGTGGGCCAAGTTTTTGAAAGTATATTTCCGAGTTTATCGCCGAAAAGTCTTGTTGCGTTTACTGAAAAAGTAAGAGATCTTACTGCCAGTTTTAAGGACCTTGTCACAAAAAAAGAAATACCGGGCACTTTAAAAATGCTTGGTAGATCTATGGAAGACACCATGACTCTTTATGACAAGGGCTATTACCAGGAAGTTACGAAACACAATGAGGAAGTCGACGAGACACTTCGCCCAATATTAGACATTGTGCGTGGGCTGTTGTCGTTGCTGGATGGCGTCAAAACGGTGATAAAAGCTATATTTACAATAGCTTCTCCTTTATTAAAATTAATCGGCCCATTTGCTAGATTGTTTGGCGTTATAGCATCTAGTATTGGCAATTTTATAACAAATACTGTAAATGCAACTGTTAAGTCTGAAAAATTTGCAGAGATTGTTGCAAAGGTCGAGCAATTTGTTTCAAGATTAAGTGATATTATCGGTAATGTTACGGATAATTTTGCTGATTTTCTTGAGGAACTCTTGAATCTTCCGGCGGTTAACACTCTTGGGAAAATATTATCAGATACTTGGAATTCTATAAAAGAATTTGCTAGCCCATATTTATCAAAAGCAACGGCCAAATTAAATGAATTTATAGACGCATCGAATGTTACAGATAGACCGAAAATTTTAAGTTTTATAAATGGACTTATTCAGTGGTTTATAGATTTCGGAGCAACAGCCGTTCGAATCGGAAAAAAAATATATTCATTTTTATCTCCGTTGTTTAAAACTATAGGCTGGGCTGCGCAGTTTGCATTCTCCAAAATTGGTTCGGCTATAAAATTTGTGCACGCCAAGCTTAAAGAGTTTGTTAATTCTGCGGCTTTCCAGAGTGTAAAAAATAAAGCTCTTACAGTATTACGAAAAATCTCCGATAAAATTATCGAAATCGGTTCTGGGGCTAAAAAAGCTTTTTCTGCAGCCGGCATTACCGGATTACTTGGTTATTTACTTCAAACGCTTAGGGAATTCTGGAATGGACTTAAAGAATTTGATTTCAAAAATGTATTTAATGATCTATCTATTGGCATAGAAGCGTTTGCCGCGGTGGTTGCCGCAAGAAATTTAAAGAAGTTGACAAGCGCAATTAGTGGCGCGTTGGCTAAAATCGGCGGGTTTCCTGCAGCTTTAAAATCCATGGCCACGACATTTGCGAAAGGCTTATATATAAAGCGCATAGCCGAGTCGATTTTAATGCTTTCTGGAGCTATTTATATTCTTTCGCAAGTCCCGGTAGAAAAAGTATTCACATATATAGCCGCATTATCTTTGCTTGGCGGTGTTTTAGCCGGATTGTCCGTTGGGTATAATGCTGCAATTGGCGCACTCACTAAGATTGGATTCATCAATACTCGATCGATGAGAAGTGCATCCTTTACAATTTTAGCCTTTTCTTCTGCTTTATTTATTTTGGCAAAAGCCATGGTTGCAATCAATGAGATACCAACCGATAATTTATTCAATGTATTTGTTGTTTTGTCTGGTATTATGACGGTTTTAGCCGGGACTGGATTGCTTCTTGGGTTGGCCGGTAATGGTATTAAAAACCTTGGAATTGGTTTGATCGGAGTAGCGGCCTCAGTCATTTTACTAATATTGGCTTTTGGCAAAATAAACGATTATTTACAAAAACTTGAGAAAAATGTCGATTTATTTAATAAGGGTTTAGCGACCGTTTTAATTATTTCCGGAGTAGTGGTCGTATTAACGGCCGTATCTTTTGCCATGCAAAGAATTATAAAATCTTCTTGGCAAACGGCGGCCGTAATTGCGGCGCTTGGTGCGGCAATTTTTCTTGTTAGTTTGGCGATCGAGCATTTGCAAAAAACCGGAATCGCGGAACTCTTTACATTGGTGATGGTTCTCGGCATTTTATTAGGGGCTATGGCCGGTATTGCTGGCGTGTCAAGGCTTATGAAAGCAGAAGCTAAGCAGATGCTGTCGATTGGCGCTGCACTTGCCGGACTTGGAATTGGAGTATTACTTCTTGTTGGCGCATTAAAATTATTGACAAGATTTGACCGTGCAGAATTACAAAAGGCGTTAGCCGATTTAGGTATCATTTTATTCGAAGTATCTGTTGCTTTATTAGCTGCGTCGAGAGTAAAGGCAAATGGCAATGCATTTACCGGAATTGCTGCCATGGTTATAGCGATTGTTGGCGTATTATGGATATTAACCAAGTTCGATTATGGCGAAATATTTATCGCGGCGTCTTTGCTTGGTGGAATATTACTTGCGCTCGGCACGTCGTTGGCAATAGGTCAAAAAGCATTATCCGGCGTGAAAAGCGCCACATTCTTTGGCTTGGCGTTTCTTGTTGGAGTAATCGGAACTGTATTAATTCTGATGTCTCATTTAGATAAAGATTTTGCAGGCATGCTTGTTGCCGCCACATCTTTGGGAAGCGTCTTTGTGGCTCTTGCCGGGTCATTACGTCTTGCCGGAAAGTCTTTAGCAGACGTTAAGATTATGCCATTGCTTGGTATCTCGCTTATCATTGCTGCTATTGGAACGTCGCTCATATGGCTTTCTTATTTGCCGATGGAGCAAGTACTCGCATCGTCTATTGCACTATCCGGCACTCTTATGACTTTGTCCGTGGCGTTTAAGATACTGTCAAAAATGGCAAGCTCTTTTTATATTGGTCAAGTTATGCAGACACTGTTTATGTTTGTCACCATGCTTGCGCCAGTTGTTGCCGCTTTGACATATCTTGGAAAAGCCGGAGTTTCTGGCAAAGCAATGCTCGCGAATGCTTTATCCATTGTAATGGTGGTGTCTGCTCTTTCTGGCGCGGTGGCATTGTTATCCGTAATTCCTAATGTTACGCCGATGCAGTGGGCTGGCTTGGGCGTATCGATGGCCGCAATGGCGACTATGCTTGGCAGTGTTGGACTGGCGCTTGTTCTTATGTCCAAGAACATTAAAGACCCGTCGTCTCTCATGTCGATTGCCAAAAGTGTAAGTGCATTAATTGCAGCACTTACTTTTGCGACGGCCTCTTTGTCATTGATAGGAATGGTTTCGAATCCTGTAGCAGCTCTCTCCGGTATCGGAGGAATGCTGGTTGTTATTGCTGGATTAAGTGCTATTATTGCCGGCATATATGTTCTTAATGACTGGCTATCCGGAAAAGGCATTGATGTTCTGTCTGTAATCGATACGGTTTCTGGTATTTTGGGTGCATTAGGAAATGCTCTTGGATCATTTGTTGGCGGATTTGCCGCAGGAGTAACTTCTGCATTACCTAAAATCGCGGATAATATTAATGATTTTGTTACGAGATTATCCCCGGCGATTGAAAAATTTAACGAATTCAAAATAGTACCAGGAAACGCAAAAGGACTTGAAGCTTTAGGAAAAGCAATATTAGCATTTACCGCCGCAGATTTTCTTGAAGGGGTTCAGCGCTTCTTCAGTTTTGGAAAAGACAAGGGAATTGACTTCGAGTCTTTCGCTGATGGAATTGGTAAGCTTGGTCCGGGCCTCAAAACCTTTGCCGAGTCCACCAAAGGCATAGATTCTTCGGCGGTTAGCGAATCGGCTGGTGCTATAGAATCTCTTGCGTCTGTTGCGAAGACTTTAAGTAGATCCGGTGGAATTTTACAAAAAGTTATAGGCGAACCTAGGAAGCTTGGCGAATTTGCTGAGGATTTGGTTAAAGCTATAACTGATGAAAATGGAAATTCTGGCGGAATAATCAAATACGCCGAGCAAGCGCATCTGATAGCGAATAAAAGAACCGCTATCGAAAATTCGGCGAAAGCAATTCAGGCGCTAGTAGACGTTGCCAACGCTATAGATCCCACAAATACGGTCATTGGCGGAAAGTCCGGTGGCTGGGCCATCTATCAGACATATGCCCAAGATCTTGGAACGTTCGCTAGCAGTTTACCGTCCGTTGGCGAAAACATAGCCGGATTTTATGAAAAGATAAAAGGCATGCCTGAAACAAGCTCCGGCACTATAAGTGATTTCGCTGGCGCACTTAGTGCATTGGCCGAAGTTGCGAACCTGCTCGACCCAGAAAAAGAAGGAAGCATAAGCTTTCTTGGGTTTAAGTCGGAGTTTTCATCTAGTGGCGCCGGCGATCTGGGAACATTCATAAAATCTCTTTCTAGTATAGGTCCGGATCTTACGACATTTATGGGCGTTTTTACTCCGTCCGTTGTGTCTCGTTTGAGCTTTGTTGGATCAACTTTTGAACAATTTATTAGAGTTTCTAATGAATTGCAGACTGCGGTTGGTACTGGAAGCGGCATCTTTAGTTTCGTATCAAGTCTCAGCGATACTGCGACCGCATTAAATACGGCAAATTCTTATTGGGGAAATGTCGATCTCGATATGATCGAATCTCGACTTGGCTGGATTCAAAGAATTGCTGAACAATTCTTTGGCGCCATTGATATGCCTGATATCGGCGAGGGTGCTATTTCTGGCATCGTGTCGGCAATGAAGTCTTCGGCAGCCAACGAAATAACGCCAGCTGCCACAGAAATTGCTGCAGGTATTGCTTCAGCAATTGGAGATCACTCGGATGAGATATTATCTGTTGGTTCTAATTTCGGCGCCGGATTAATAGAAGGATTGCGTGGAACAAAAGAAGAATTGTCGGCCGCTGCTGGAGAATTGGCCGCGGTAGCCATTTCGAAACTTGAAGCTTTACTTGAAATTAATTCTCCTTCCAAAGTCACAAGAAGAATTGGTAACTACACCGGAGAAGGATTGGTTTTAGGAATTAACGGATGGGCCGACAAAGCAGAAGCTTCTGGCGCCAATCTTGCAGATTCTACATTATCGGGAATGACTTCTGCATTGGAATACATTAACACGCTGTTACTTGAAGGCTTTGACACGGATTATACGATTCGGCCGGTTCTTGATTTGACGAACGTTGAAAACGGTGCTTCTGAAATCGATAATCTGTTTTCTCATAGACAGGCCGTTATGGCGTCAATTGAAGCCGATGCGGCCACAGATCAGGCCAACTTAGATCAATTGGTCGAGGTTGGCTGGAAGATTCTTAAGGAAATTCAAAATGGCAGCGATTTGTATTTCGATGACGGTGCATTCGCTGGTCGCATTAACAGAAAGTTGGGTGCTATATGAGAAGATTCTATTTCGAAAATGAAAACAGCATTAGAATAGCCTTGAATGACGAAACCGGCATCTTCTTATTTGCACCGACAGGACTTGGCGTTGAGTTCGAACACGAATATGGAGATTATGCCGGAAACGGATTCTTTAGGCGTAACAAATTCAAAACTTCGCAATTAGAATTCAACGCAAATCTGCTGTTTAATCCGAACAAAACGAATCCTTACTACAAGTATAGAGAACTTCTTGACTGGATTTCAAGCACCAAGGAGCTATACTTAGTCTATGCGCCAAGCGAAAACGGTAAGGAAGGCGAATATTATCGCCGGGTTCATGTTAAGAACATCGAAAAAAGCGAGTTAAGCCCCGATGGAAGTTTAATAACTCCCATAGTATTGCTCCCGTTAACGCCCTGGTTTCATCCGTCGCCTATAAGTATTGGCTTTGGCGAAGATTATGATGAAGCCATGCGATACGACTTTTACTATGATGATCAGTTGATTTATGGAACTGGCGACGGTAATTACCACGCATCGATTCCTGCTGGCGGTCATATGCCTGGCGCGATTCTTTTGACCTTTAAGGGCACTATCGTAAATCCGGTAGTGTCCTTAATTGGACGAAAGAATGGAAAGGTTTATGGGGAATGCTCTGTTACTGACACTTTTTCGGCTACCGATACTTTTGTTTTGTCGACGCAAGAACAGGATTCTTACGTAAAAAAGATAAAAAAAAATTCCGAAGAAGAAGATTTAATAGACAAACTCGATATTACTAAAAATGCATTTTTCACAATTCCTCAGGATGAAGATTGCGATCTTAGAATTTCTGGTGGAAACATTAATGGCGAAGCGCTAGTGAAGGTGTTCCGATATTACAGGGGGTGTAAGCTTTTGAATGTATATTTTAAAGATCAAAAGACATTTAAAACTACTGAAAAAGCCATCCCCCAAAATTGGAGTATTCCTCTTTTAGCTTCAGAATATGAAGTCGGGAGTGTAACAATTCCCCAGATTAATAAGAAGAACTACGCCGGAAATTGGATTTATATTTCTGATCATTTGTTAATCGTGGATGAATCGACGCCACAAAACGGGGTCGTCGAGCTAAAAGTGTCTGATCCAATTAATATTTTTTCCAGAGATTTAGTGTATCCATCGAATCCAGCAAGCACTTATGGGGAATTTATTAAAAACGCAATCGATGATAATTTTGTTAATTGCCCCGATGAAGAATACAGACTTAGTTATATTTTAGTAACAAATGAAGACGCCACGCCATTCGAAGAACCCGATATGTCAAGAACGAACATTTATTCGTTAATCGATATAGTGAACACCGGGAGAAAAAAAGGCGTGGTTCTTGATTTTTCTGTCGACGGTTCGCTATTAAAAATCCACATTCATACAAATTCTATGCCGATTCACAATGTGATATTTTCGGATGGCCATGCGGATCTTGATACTGAGTCATTTAATCGAGTAAAAGTTGCCAAAATTTCGGTTATGAAGGCAACGGCTACTGACGGCCAATATGACGAATCCACCTGGTATTTATCTAAAACCGGAGAGATATCCGAAACGGTTCCGGCGGAAAGAGCTGAAGGTACTTGGGTATATTTGTCGCTTAATAAAGATGACGATGTTGAGCAAAAAGTTCGCGATAAGTTTAATGAAAACATCGACAGCCATAAAATCGAGTTCTATAGCGATCGCGTCTATAATCTATGGGATTCGATTAAAGTTAAGGTCGATGGAGAACTTTTAACGACGCATATTGTTGGAATCTATATTAATTCCGATAATAATAGATATTTATACAAATGCGGGGAACTTGCTACAACGCTCACTGATAAAGTGAAAAAAGAAGAAAAAAAGCAGGAAGTTATTTATCAGCAAGTTGAAAAGCAAGAAGAGGAAGGATCGTCTCTTAAAAAAATAGTGACCAAAGTTGTCGACGTGTTACATGATTATGGTCTATGGCCTGATGGTAATTAAAAGATAAGGAGCATGTAAATGGCAATTAAAGGTGTAATATTTTCAAACCAAAAAGTTTCTGCTGCCGACCATGCTAGAATTTTTAGAAAACTTATTGGTGATGGCGTGCTTTATGGTTGCTCCATATCGGCCACGCTTAATACTTGTAAGCTTTCTTCCGGGTCGTTAATTATCGCCGGAAGAATGATTAATATTGTTGGCGAAGAAGAATTTACAATTACCGGATCTGCCGGAGATACTGTCGGCCGAATTATTGGCCAAATCGACCTTAAGAAGGTCGCCGAAAAAGATGAGTTCGGGCAGGTGTCTTTTATTGTCGAGACTGAAACGTCCGAAGCAAGATTTAGGACGCTTGTCCGAGAAGACATTAATAATGGCGGTTCCTTATACGAGTTTATGCTCGCCAAGTTTTCGATCGCGGCAAATGGAACTATCACGATTACGAGCCGAATCGGCGGAAGTGGATCTGGCGGAGATACTCCTGTGGACCCGTCTGTTTCTGGCCCGGCTTACACATTTCAAAATGGCAGCGCAGATGCCGATAATGAGCTCATGTACTTGGCCGACGGGTCGTGGCTTTTAAAACTTAAGGCCAACGGCACGCTCAATTTTAGTGGCTTGAATGGCGTTAACCGAATTGACGTATTTGTAGTTGGCGGTGGCGGAAGCGCGGGTGTTTCTGGCGTTTCTGGCGGCGGTGGCGGTTATACTACTACCCAGAAAAACGTTGCTGTAAGTACTGGCGTGGATTATGCAGTAACGATTGGCGCCGGCGGGGCGAATGGTGCTGACGGACAAGCTTCGTCCATATCTATTGGCGGATCTACAATTTCTGCAAATGGCGGAAAGGCTGGATCGATTGTCAATGGAGTGTCCAAGGGCGGCGCCGGTGGGTCTGGTGGATCTGCCGTGTGTGGCCTTGACTTTTGCGCGGTTGGCGGAAGCGATGGCTCTTCCGGATATTCTTTCGTGAACAGCACCACTGGAACAATCCGTGGCGGAAATGCCGGAGCAGGCCAAGGGACCAGCACTAGAGCTTTCGGCGAATCGGCCGGAGAATTGTATGCTGCTGGCGGAGCTGGTGCATCCAAATATTCAAATGCGTCCGAAGGTAATAGCACGACTGACTACATAAGTGAGGCTTATTGGAATAATAAAGGCCAGACGACTTCCGCTCCTGGCGGTGGCGGTACTACCGGCGGTCCTAGTCACTCTGGTCAAAGCCAATACACGCCTGGTCCTGGCGGAAACGGAAAAGCGAACACCGGAAGCGGCGGTGGCGCGAGCGCTACTGAAGGCGGCGGTGCCGGCGGGTCTGGTGTTATTTTAATTCGCGCCCACAAAGAGTGATGAAGTATGAACTACACAAATAGTCCGCTAGTCGAGTATGTTCGATTATCCCCGCATAACAGTGGTATAAGAACTCACGCCATTGACCGCATCACGCCTCATCATGTTGTTGGCTTAATGTCTGTTGAGGCGCTTGGTGCAGAATTCTGTGGAAGTAGAAATGCCTCCAGTAATTACGGAATCGGTGCAGATGGCCGAGTCGGACTTTACGTTCCGGAAAACAGTCGTGCATGGACTTCTTCTTCTTCTGCGAACGATCAAAGGGCTGTTACCATTGAGTGTGCGGATGAGCCGACGTGGCCATATAAGTTCAGCGATACGGTTTACAACCGGTTAATAGAGCTTTGCGTGGATATTTGTCGGAGAAATGGCAAACGGAAATTATTGTGGCTTGGAGATAAAAACAAATCTTTAAGCTACATTCCGGCCGAAGATGAAATGCTGCTTACAGTCCATCGGTGGTTCTCGGCAACACAATGCCCTGGAGCATGGATGATGGACCATATGGCTGACTTGGCCGAAAAAGTTACAAATATTCTTGGCGGAGAAAATACTCCGTCAAATCCCATAGAGGTAGAACCAACTATGCAAACTTGTATGATACCGGGCGTAGTTCTTAAGAGAGGCGCCACCGGTGGATATGTAAAGACTTTGCAGACACTTCTTCAGGCACAAAAATTCCCCGTCGGAGATGTTGATGGGAAATTTGGTCCTGCGACATTAGCTTCTGTGAAAAACTTTCAATTAGAGCATAAGCTTGTGATTGACGGCTCGGTCGGTCCTAAAACTTGGGAAGAATTACTCAAGTTCGAGTGAGCAAATCAAAATGGTATAAGCTTGTGGGCGTATACAAAAACCTACAAGCTTATGCCAAAAGAAGATCAGATCAAGCTTCGGCAGTTATATGGCAATACAGCTCGTAAAACCGAGCAGTGGTCTTACAATTTATATTTTTTAATCCGGAGGTGATCCGATATGTCTGTTAAAGTTAGCGGAACGACCATCGTCGCAACACGAGGCGATACGATCAAGCTTCATGTTGAGCTTAAAGACTCTGAAGGAAATGAGTATATCCCTCAAGAAGGCGACACGATTCGTTTCGCGATGAAAAATGATTATGACGACGATAATCCTATATTAATTAAGAACATTCCGATCGACACCCAAATTTTAAGAATTGACCCAGAAGATACAAAGTCGTTACCTCAGCCGTCGCAATATGTATATGACATGCAAATCACTTTCGCGAATGGCGATGTCGATACTTTTATAGATAAGGCAAAATTTAAATTGACCGAGGAGGTCGATTAATGTGCCGACTCTTGCCGAAATAAAAGCTTTGCGAGGCGTCATTAGCACCAAAAAAGTAGTTAAAGGAAACATATCGCCAGTTGGTGCAATGTCCGCCGAGCTTAATAAAAATGGCCGATATAGAGAATACAATGGTCCGTATGAAATAGAGCCCGACGATGTTGAGCAGATTATGAATACTAAAGACAAACTAATGAATGATAACGTCACAATCCACGAAGTTCCTTTGGCTTTGGCGACAAGAGAACAAATAGATGAATTATTTGGGAGGGTATAGAATGGCCCTTAATTTACAGGATTTAATCGATATTGACTTACTCGCGTATTTTAAGAGCAAGCTTGATGTAATTTTAAATAAAAAGGTTGATAAAGTCACTGGGAAAGGTCTTTCCTCCTATGACTTCTCAATTGGGTATAAAAGCAAACTTGATAACATTGCGGACAACGCACAAGTAAATGTTATCGAAGGTGTAAAAATAGCAGGAAGCCCTCTTAGCTTAGATAACAAAATTGCAAACATTCCTTTGGCGACTAGAGAAGTCCCCGGTCTTTTGAACTATACCGATAAAATCAAAATAGAAGAACTTTCTCCGATTTCTACGGATGGTGTGCCTGGACAATTTTTATCGTTCTCGTTAACCGAAGAAAACGACATATTTACGGAATGGACTAATCCGAATAATATCGCATGGTTCGGCGCCTCTTTCTCCAACGAAACCGGTTTTGTTCACGATGAAAACCTTACCACTGCAAATTTAGTAACTGCAGCGAATTTCAAGCAGCTTCCGGCAATTAGGTTTTCTTTTTACGATGGATCTTCCGATATGGCCAAGTATATGATTATTCCTTTGATCAACCGGTATGCTAAATTCATCACAGATCCAAACACTGGGGATGCGGTGCCGTGCAGCTATTATATTTTTTCTACGATTTACGAAAACGATGCATACGAAATAGTGGTTAGTCGAATTGGACCCAACACTTATTACAACTTTTACAAAACAGATCTCGCAACATTAGCCGACGTTTCGAACGTTGTTCATTATTATACGTTCTCGATTTCTTCTTCTGAAGAATCTCCGGGCATTTATGCTGCGTCTCTTTCGTCTGGAACGCCGAACGATATCGCATCAGATGTGGCTAATGGCATAACCGTATTAGCCAAAACCACGGCTAATAATGAAGAAGTTGGAACTTATATTTTGTCAAAAATTTCTATGTCGACACCAAATATTGCCACAAGCATAGTGTTCACTAATACAAACAGTGACTCGACCATCGCTTATATTTATGGGCAACTTGATTCTGAAACTAGCTCATTTGTTTGGCGGTACAAGGAAGTAGAACTAGCAGATGCAACTTCGATTTCTACAGCTATCTCCGATTTGGCGGATGAGGTTGATTTAAAAGCAAATTCGGCAGATGTATATACCAAAAGCGAAATTGATCAGCGGATATCCGGCGTAATGAATTACCTGGGCACAAAGGCCACGAAAAATGATCTTCCGGCGAGTGGAAATTCTAATGGCGACGTGTGGCATGTTTCGGACGACGGCTCCGAATGGGCATGGAATGGCTCGGCATGGGAAGAATTAGGTACCGCGATAGATCTTAGCGGCTATGTCGAGGACACTGAAATTGGATTGGCAACTACTACGGATATAGACAACATGTTTGCTCCATATACCGAAGAACCGTAAGTGGGGTGATATTTTTGGGTTTAACAAAGTTAATAGACACCTCTTTACTCGAACGTTTTAAAAACAAGATTATTTCTTTAATACCGACTCGGTATGCAGATTCTCCTTCTGCTGGCGGCCCCGCGAAAATTGCGAATGGCATTCATTATGCGCAAGTAGATAGCACTTCGACGGCGACCGCGTTTACGGTTCAGATTCCTGGTATCACGGAATACTACGATGGGTTAACGATACTGCTCAAAAATGGGGTTGTCACATCGGCTACAAATTTTACCATCGATGTTAATGGACTTGGTGCCAAAGGATCTTACTCGAACCTTGCTGCAGCGACTCGAGATACAACGCTTTTTAATATCAATTATACCATGATGTTTGTTTATGATAGTTCTCGGGTTAGTGGCGGCTGCTGGATTTGCTACAGAGGGTACGACGCAAACACAAACACCATCGGCTATCAGGTTCGATCCAACTCGTATTCATTGCCGATGGATAGCATCGTATATCGCTATCGTCTGCTGTTTACATCTGCAGATGGCTCGAAATTTGTTCCGGCAAATAATTCAACCTCGACTAATGCAACTGCCGCAAGGGCCGTATGTCAGTCGAAAATTGACCCATTCGGGGAAATCGTATACTACGGAACAACAGCAAGCGTGGCGGCTAATTCGCGACCTGCTTCTGCTAATCTGTGGCAACAGTATATATTGTCTCTTGGATATTCATTTAATGTTGATGGCAGAGAACTAGCTCTAACAGCATGGAAGCCCGTGTATCTTAAATGTTCACCACAAACAGATGGTTCGGCGATCATCGATAGTGCTATACCAATCGTGCAAGATCTCCCGTCAACGGATGACGGAAAGATTTATATTTTCTTGGGCGTTGCTTATTCTGCAACGAACATTGAGTTGTTAATTAACCACCCGGTCTATTGTTATCGGAATGGAAAGATAGAGTTGTGGACCGGAGTAAGTGTTTACGAAAAGCCCTCCGGCGGCATCCCCAAGACCGATCTTGCCTCTGCGGTACAGACCAGCCTCGGCAAGGCGGACACGGCGCTTCAGCCAGAAGATGCGCCGCAGCCGTCTGACGACACCCCGTCATACGTTAATACACAGGGGGTAGGAGACCCCGGTACTTCGACCGACTACGCTAGAGCGGATCACGTACATAATTTTGATACCGCCGCTTTTGAAAGCATGTTGGAATTTCTAGACTCCGTAAACATCCCTGTGATCCTCACTGATGCGGCGACTGGAGCCGTTCTCATCCAACAGAGCCCCTCAGCTCTGGCCGGCGAATATGTCAGTCAGGTCAAAGTCAACTTTGCGCTCGTTATCCCGCCAGATACAACCAACTACCCCGTGTTGTTCACGGCTAGTAAA
>Ga0247609_10001483_pt1 | contig 27780 bp, 48 predicted proteins | sample 172DNAGHGlowgp2_FD_193487 | JGI IMG/M metagenome (GOLD analysis project Ga0247609, IMG submission 193487) | Sheep rumen microbial communities from Palmerston North, Manawatu-Wanganui, New Zealand - 1728 DNA GHGlow gp2 | ecosystem: Host-associated > Mammals > Digestive system > Stomach > Rumen ... | reverse complement strand
GTATTTTCTCGAGATTTCCGAGAGCGACGCGGGAAATAAACGGGGATGGGCAAAGAAAACGCGATTTATTCTTATTACCAAAAAATTAAAAATGGTTCGATAACCGTCGGAAAGTGGATTGCGCTTTTGATGGATTATATTGTTTCCGGCTTGGAAAACAAAACGTTTTTCTTCGACCAAAAGAAGGCAAACGCGGCGGTTGATTGGATTGAAACGCATTGTTTCCACACGGAAGGCGAATTAGCACCGGGGCCGTTGATTTTAGAACTTTGGCAACGGTGTTTTGTTTCGTGTATCTTCGGAATCGTGGACGCGGACGGTGTAAGACAGTTCCGCGAAATATTGCTTGTTGTCGGACGGAAGAACGGAAAAAGTTTACTTGCGGCGGCAATTGCGCGGTATGTGTGGCTTGTCGATGGCGGGTTCGGTGCAAAGGTTTATAACATCGCGCCGAAACTGGACCAAGCGAACATCATTTATAACAACGTCTGGATGATGACAACGTTAGACCCCGAATTTCAAGCGTTGAAAGAATCATTTGCAGAACGTGACGCGCACAACAAGAAAGTAAAAGACGATGCCGAATTGCCACGTTTGCGGCAATCTGATTTATTCGTTCCGGCAACAAATGCGCAAGTAAAAAAGGTTGCTTTTAATTTCAAATCGTCCGACGGTTTTAACCCTTCACTTGTTATCTGCGACGAAGTAGCCGCGTGGTCCGGTGATGCGGGGCTAAAAACGTATGAAGTGTTTAAAAGCGGAATGGGTAGCCGCAAAGAACCGCTTGCCATTTCTTGCACAACATCCGGTTATGTCAATGACAGCATTTTCGACGAACTTGTAAAACGTTCGACGCGCCTTTTAATGGGCGATTCAAAAGAAACACGTTTATTGCCGTTCCTGTACATGGTTGATGATGTTGAGAAATGGAACGACATAAACGAACTGCGCAAATCTAATCCTAATTTGGGAACGTCGATTTCGGTGAATTATCTTCTTGAAGAAATCGCGATTGCAGAAGGCTCTTTAAGCCGGAAAGCGGAATTCATTTGCAAGATGTGTAACATCAAACAAAACAGTTCCCTTGCATGGCTTCCGGCAAGCGTGGTCAACGACGCGACCGGGGACGAATTGCGGCTTGAAGATTTTGCAAATTGTTATTGCGTTGCGGGCTTGGATTTGTCGCAAGTGCGCGATTTGACGGCGGCTTGTATTGTTGTCGAAAAGGACGGCGAACTGTATGTGTTCGCGCATTTCTGGTTACCGGCTGAAAAGATTGACGAAGCTACACAGCGCGACGGCGTGCCGTACAACATTTACATTAAGCGCGGGTTCTTGTCTGCAAGCGGTGATAATTTCGTTGATTATCGGGATTGTTACAACTGGTTCGTGGAAATGGTCGAACGCTTCCGTTTGTATCCGCTACAAATCGGTTACGATAGATATTCGGCGCAATATCTCATTTCGGATTTGAAGGCATACGGTTTTCATTGCGATGACGTTTACCAGGGCGAAAACCTTTACGGGATCATACAGGAAACGCAAGCGCGGCTTGAAAATAGAAAAATACACATCGGCAACAACGATTTATTGAAAGCACATCTTTTAAACAGTGCGGTCAAAATGAGCGTGGAACGGGGCCGGGGCAAACTGGTTAAGTTATCCCCGACGTTGCATATTGACGGGTGCGCGGCTTTGCTTGACGCAATGACCGTCCGGCAAAAATGGTGGGGCGAAATTGGAGAACAATTGAAAAATGAGTCTATTTGATTTTATTTTCGGGAAAGCACCGAAGCCGGTCGGACGGTATCAAGGCGAATACCGTATGTTAAGCACATACGAGCCGAAGTTTTACCGGCATGAAGGAAGTATTTACGAATCTGATTTAGTGCGGGCGGCAATCAATGCCAGGGCTACACACATCAGCAAATTGAAGGTAGAAACAACCGGCGCGGCGCGTCCGGCACTACAGAACAAATTAAAGCATGGTCCTAACGGCTTCCAGACGTGGGGCCAATTTTTATACCGTTTAAGCACGATTCTCGACATACACAACACGGCGTTCATTGTGCCGATTTACGACGATTTCGGCGAACCGTCCGGGGTATACGTTCCGCTTCCGAGTAAGTGCGAAATTGTGCAGTACAGCGACACAGCGTATTTGCGTTACGAATTCGCAAAGGGCGATACAGCGGCAATCGAATTATCGTATTGCGGAATTATGACGAAATTTCAGTACCGCAATGATTTCTTCGGTGAAGATAACAAAGCATTGCTTCCGGTTATGGACCTAATCGCCATACAAAACCAGGGAATCGAAGAAGGCGTTAAGAGTTCCGCAACGTATCGTTTCATCGCGCAGATGGATAATTTCGCAAAGCCGGATGACCTTGAAAAAGAACGTCGGCGGTTTAGCGAAAAGAACTTTGCAAGGGATGCACGGGGCGGCGGTTTGCTTCTGTTTCCGAATACCTACAAGAACATACAACAAGTATCCGCAAAACCGTTCGTTGTGGATTCGGCGCAGATGCAAGCTATAAAAGAAAGCGTTTTCGAATACTTCGGCGTTAACGAAGATATTCTTACCAACAAAGCGTTTGGTGATTCGTGGTCGGCGTTTTACGAAGGATGCGTGGAAAATTTCGCCATTCAGTTTTCCGACGTATTAACCAAACAACTTTTTACTTTGCGCGAACAAAGCCAGGGCAACCGCGTAATTGCAACGTCGAACCGCTTGCAGTATTTGAGCAATGCGGACAAACTGGCCGTTTCGTCACAGCTTCTTGACCGGGGAATTATGAGCATTAACGACGTTCGCGACATATGGAATTTGCCGCCGGTCGAAAACGGTGATGTGCGGATTATTCGCGGCGAATATTACGGCGCGGATGATAAATTAATTCCAGATGGGGGCATAACCGATGAATCAGAATAGAGAATACAGAACAATGCAAATGCGCATTTTTCAACCGGAAGAAGTGCAAGAACCGTCTTACATGGTCGAAGGGTATGCTTCAACGTTTGAAACATACACGCTTTTCGAAAATGACGGAATTGAATACAAAGAACGCATCGAACCAACGGCATTTGATAACGCAGATTTATCAGATGTCGTTTTTCGTGTTGACCATGAAGGCCGCGTTTATGCAAGAACGTCCGCCGGAACCGTCCAGGTTTGGACAGACGAACATGGGCTTGCACAACGTACAGATTTGAGTAAAACGCAAGCGGCACGGGAATTGTTTGCGGATATTGCCGCCGGGAACTACCCCAAAATGTCGTTTGCTTTTACCGTTGCACCGGACGGCGATGAATACGACCGTGCAACACATACAAGGGTTATCAAACGCGTGGCAAAGGTGTTTGACGTTTCGCCGGTTGTTTTTCCGGCTAACCCCACAACCGAATTAAGCGTTGCGACGCGTGACTACTTCAACGGAGTGATTGAAGCAGAACGGGCGGAGAGACTCGAAGCGGAAGAACGCGAACGGAAAGTGAAACTAATCAAATTGCTAACAGAGGTTTAAAGGCATGGAAATCAAAGAAATGACAATTGAAATGCTTACGGAACGCAAAGCGCAGATTGCCATTGAATGCGATGCGCCGGAAGCAAATCTTGATGCGCTGACAGAAGAAGTTCGCGCAATCAACGAAGAACTTGAATGCCGGAAAGAAGCCGAATCGAAGCGCGTGGAAATCAGAAACGCGGTCGCGGCGGGTGCCGGTACGGTAACAGAAAAGATTAACCCCGTAGAACGGGAGAAAGAAAGAACAATGCACAACGAAGAAATCAGAAACAGCCAGGCGTACATTGACGCGTTCGCCGAATACATCAAATCCGAAAACGATGCAGAGTGCCGCGCACTTCTGACCGAAAACGTTTCGGGAACGGTCCCGGTTCCGGCTTTTGTTGAAGAAGTCGTTAGAACGGCATGGGATAACGAAGGAATTACAAGCCGCGTCCGCAAAGCCTATGTAAAAGGCAACCTTAAAATCGGGTTCGAAATCAGCGGCGATGACGCGATTGAACACACGGAAGGCGCGGCGGCGATTGATCCGGAAAATCTGGTTCTTGGAATCGTGACTCTTCAGCCGGTTTCTATCAAGAAGGCCGTTCAGCTTTCCGACGAAGTTTACGATATGCGTTCCGAAGCGTTCCTTCGTTACATCTACGAAGAAATTACTTACAGAATCGCAAAGAAGGCGGCGGATTCCCTAGTTGCCAAAATCATTGCTTGCGGCACCGTTTCGACCACAACTTGCCCGGGCGTTCCGAAGGTTACAGCGGCAACCGCACAGCTTGGAACCGTTGCGGCGGCCATGGCACAGCTTTCCGACCGTGCAAACAATCCGGTCGTTATCATTAACAAACAGACCCTGGCAACATTCAAAGCGGCGCAGTATGCGGCAAGCTATCCGGTTGACCCGTTTGAAGGGCTTGACGTTGTGTTCAATAACAGCATGAAATCTTTCGCGGCGGCTACGACCGGCGAAACTTACATGATTGTTGGTGACCTTGCAGAAGGTGCGCTTATGAATTTCCCGGCGGGCGATGGTATCGAATTCAAATTCGATGACCTTACCCTTAAAAAACAGGACCTTATTGAAGTTCTTGGCCGTCAGTATGTCGGCATGGGCGTTGTCGCGCCGAATGCGTTCGTTAAAGTCTGCAAATAACAGCTAATCAAAGGGGTAAAAGCAAATGAAAATTATGTTAGCGGTTCCGTGTATGGACCAAGTTCCGACGCAGTTCTGTCAATCGTTGGCATTATTGCAGAAGGTCGGCGAATGTACACTTGCAATGCAAGCCGGTTCTTTGATTTACACGTCAAGAAACAACCTTGCAACAAAAGCAATTCAAGCCGAAGCCGATTATGTTTTATGGCTTGATTCCGATATGGTGTTTGCGCCGGATACGCTTGCCAGAATGTTAGATACAGCGGTTGAACGCGATATTGACATTTTGACTGGCCTTTATTTCCGGCGCGTTCCGCCATATTCGCCGGTTCTTTTCGACCGTCTCGACATAAAGAAGAACGATGTTTGTTCGTGGGCGGAATTTGAAACGATTCCGGACGAACTATTCGAAGTCGGCGGTTGCGGTTTTGGATGCGTACTGGTTAACACGGAAGTATTTTTAAGCGTTCAAAGTCAGTTCAACAATATGTTTTCGCCGATTGGAAATAACGGTGAAGATGTTGCGTTTTGTTGGCGTGCGCGTCAGTGCGGCTACAAAATTTGGTGTGACCCGTCTATTATTTGCGGCCACATCGGCAAAGTCGTTATCGACGATAAGTTTTACAAAGCGTTCAAGGCGGCGAAATAGGGAGATTTTAAACGATGGCAAGCAACACTTTTATTGCAGAAGTCAAGACGGCATTGCGGGTTGTCAATCCGGCTTTTGATGCGGAAATAGATAACTTAATCGAAGCCGCGCTTGAAGATTTACAGATTGCCGGCGTTGTCTTGCCGGAAACAATGACACCGATTGTGAAAGATGCGGTTATAACGTTCGTTAAGATGCGATTCGGCGAGCCGGACGAATTCGACCGGCTGAAACGTTCCTACGATGAATCGAAAGCACAGCTTGTAACGGCTTCCGGCTATACCGATTGGGGTGATATTGATGGATAAATCCGAAGTTATTACCTTGATTGCGGAAACCAAAACACAAGACGATTTCGGCGTTTGGCAAACGACAACAAGCGAACGCGACGTTTTTTGCCAGGTGGACAGCGTTACAAGGGCGGAGTTTTTCGAAGCCGGTCGGAACGGATTGAACCCCGAATTCCGGTTTACGATGTTTTTCGGCGATTATGCCGGTGAACGCACGTTGAAATATCACGAACGGACATACGGCATTTACAGAACGTACCGCGCACGAAATGACAGCATCGAACTTTATGCGGAACGGAAGGGCGGCACAAATGGCGGATGATTTTGCAATTCAAATCGGGGCCGCACTTGATGAATTTAACGCGAAAGTAACGATTGCGATGCAAGAAACGTTTCCGGAAGTCGCGAAAGAAGCCGCGAAAACATTGCGCACGGTTTCGCCGAAGCGGTCCGGAAGTCACACGCATTACGCGACGGGATGGCGGCAAAAAACGACGCAAGACGCAATAACAATTGAATCGGTTGTTTATAACGCGACCAAACCGGGATTGCCGCATCTAATCGAATACGGACACGCTACACGGAACGGCGGACGAACGAAACCAAACGAACAAATAAAAGACGTAGAAACATGGGTAAACGAAGAAGCGTTTAACCGCTTACAGAGGGCTTTAGAATGACGTACAAAGAAATTGCAACGATGGTCGGCACAATTGGCTTGCCGTATGCGTATTATCAATTTCCGGACGATACAACGGTTGCACCGCCTTTTGTATGCTTCTTCTATCCGGCAAACAATGATTTTATGGCCGACGGTATCAATTACCAGAAAATCGAACACATGGTGATTGAACTGTACACCGACAACAAAGATTTTGCCATGGAAGCAACGGTTGAGAACACGCTTGCCGAAAATGGCATTGCATGGAATCGTTCGGAATCCTGGATTGATTCTGAACGGATGCACGTTACAGTTTATGAATTTGACGTTCTAATTACGTCAGAAAATGAGGGTTAAACAATGGCAAATAAAGTTACATTTGGCATTTCAAATGTTTATTATGCGGTTGCTACACTTGGAACGAACAACAGCGCAACGTATGCGACACCGGTTGCTTTTCCTGGCGCGGTTTCGCTGACGTTAAGCGCGGAAGGCGAAACTTCGAACTTCTACGCTGACAACATTGCGTATTATGTGACAAACAGCAACAACGGCTATTCCGGATCGCTTGAAATGGCCGACATTAGCGATTCGTTTGCGGCTGACATTCTTGGAGAAATCCAGAACGGCACTTCCGGCTTAAAGTACGAACTACAGGATGCGGAACCGGTGCATTTCGCACTTATGTTCCAGTTCGACGGCGATGATAAGAACGTTCGACACGTTATTTACAATTGCGTTGCATCCCGTCCGGACGTTGCAAGTTCGACCAAAGAAGAAACCATCGAACCGCAGACAAAAACAATTGATATTACCGCAACTTCGATTTATATTGCGGCGATTCCCGGCAACGTCGTTAAGGCACGCGCCGAAGAAGGTTCGACCGCGTATTCGTCGTTTTTCACGGCTGTCCAGGTCCCGACAAGCGGCGGCACAACGTAATTATAAGGGGGTATTATGCGCAAAATCATTAGCATTGACGGCAAAGAAATCATGATGGAAGTAAACGGGGCCACACCACGCGTTTACCGTAGTATGTTTGGCTCTGATTTACTTCCAACATTGCGAAGCGCGGTTTCAAGCAAGGGCGAAGTTGTAAGCACGGAAGTATTCGAAAACCTTGCGTTCTGTATGGCAAAGCAATCCGGCGAAACGGAAGCGGAAACAATCGAAGAATGGCTTGCGCAATTCGAATCCCCGCTTGCCATTGCCAATTCCATCAAAGACATTTTCAATTTGTGGAAGGCAAACACGGCAACAACCGTTACAGCCAAAAAAAAAGCCCGGCAATAAACCGGCCAATGACAACGGCTTTATATCTTCTGCGATGCGCTGAAATAGGCTTATCAATGCGCGATTTAGAGTTGTTGGATATGGGCGTTATTTACGATATGTTCACGGAAAAAGCAAACGACGGTTGGAACGGGTGGACGCGAAAAGCAACACAAGCCGATTTTGACAAGTTTTGAGGGTTAGTAAATGGCGGATATAAAAGGAATCACAATTGAAATAAACGGGAACGCCAAGCCGTTACAATCGGCATTAACGGACGTTAACAAAGATTTGAAATCGACGCAACAAACATTGCGTGAAGTCAACAAGGCCCTAAAACTTGACCCGTCAAACGTTGAATTGCTTGAAAAAAAGCAAAAGGGGTTGCAAGATGCGGTTGCCGATGTGCGCCAAAAACTCGACCTTGAAAAACAGGCCCTTGCACAACTGAAAGCGCAAGATGACGGGTCGGAAGAAATGGCCCGGAAGCAAAAGGAACTTGAACGCGAAATCAGCGCAACGGAAGCAACGTTAATCGGGTACGAAAAGGAATTAAGCGACACCGAAAACACGTTAAACGGCGTTGGTGATGCGTCCGAAGATACGGAAGAAGCGCAAAACGAATTAGGCGATGCGACAAAAGACGCGGCGAAAGACGCGGAAGATTCGAACAAGGGTTGGTCGGTCGCCAAACAACTTCTGGTTGATTTCGCTGAAACAGCGGCACGGGCGGCAATCCAGGCGGTAAAAGAACTTGCGGGCGCAATGAAAGATGCGGTTGTGGATTCGGCCGCGTACGCTGATGAAATAATGACGTTATCGGCGCAAACAAATCTTTCAACCGACACATTGCAAGAATTCCAATATATGTCGGAACTGATTGATGTTGATTTGAATACCGTTACCGGTTCGCTGACAAAGCTAACAAAGAGTATGTCGAGCGCACAGGGCGGCACCGGTGCGACGGCGGAAGCGTTTAAAAGTTTAGGCGTTTCCGTAACCGATTCGAACGGCAATTTGAAAAGTTCCGAAGAAGTCTTTTACGAACTGATTGACGCATTGGGCGGCATCGACAACGACACGGAACGCGATGCGTTAGCAATGCAGTTGTTAGGCAAATCGGCGCAAGATTTGAACCCGCTGATTAAGGCCGGTTCCGATGTTATCGGAGATTTCGCGAAAGAAGCGCACGAAGCCGGATATGTTCTTGACGGTGAAACGCTTGATTCGTTGGGCGCGGTTGATGACAGTTTTCAACGGATGCAAACAACGATGACGGCAACACGCAACAACATCGTTGCACAAATGGCACCGGCACTTGCAGAAGGCGGAAGCCAATTATTAGCGTTCGCGCAGTCGGTCGATTGGGAATCGGTCGGCGCAACGGTCGGCAAAGTGGTATCCGCAATCGTTGCTTACATCCCGGTTATCATTGAATATGTGCGGCAAGTATACACATACGTTCACGACAACATTTTGCCGGTTATCGAAAGCGTATGGGCAACGTTCGAACCGATAATTTCGCAGATTCGCGATTATATTGCGGAATCGTTGCCGGAAATCAGCGAAACGGTAACAACCGCAATGGAAGCAATCGCAACCGTTGTCGAAACGGTGTGGCCGGTTGTCCAGGCGATTATACAGCACACAATGACAACCATTAAAAACATTATCAACATTGTTTCCAACCTTATCAAAGGGAATTGGGAAGGCGTTTGGAACGCGTTGAAGAAATTCACGGATGACCGCATAAACGGTATTCGGAATATCATGCAAACTGTTTTCAACGTTATCAAGACCGTTACAACGAACTTATGGAACAGCATCAAGAACGCGATACAAAACCCGATAAACGCGGCGAAAGCAGCGGTCAGCAATGCCATTTCTGCAATTCAAGGCTTCATTGATAGCGTGAAATCGTCGGCGATTGTAACGACGTTTAACAACATCAAAGAAAAGGTTTCTGACGCAATCAATTCCGTAAAAGATGCGGTTTCGAACGCAATCGAAAAAATCAAGGGTTTTCTTTCCGGCGAATTAAAATTCCCGCACATTAAAGTTCCGCACTTCAAAATTTCCGGCGGTGAAATTCCGTGGGGCATTGGCGGCAAAGGAACCCCGCCTTCTGTTTCCGTCGAATGGTATCGGAAAGCGTTGGACAATGCAATTTTGCTTAACGGCGCAACGATATTCGGCGCAATGGGCGGTTCGCTTATGGGCGGCGGTGAAGCCGGAAAAGAAGTTATTCTTGGGCTTGATAAACTCAAAGAATATGCCGGAAACAAAACAATCAACATCAGTATGACGGTTAACGCGGCACCGGGCCAGAACGAACAAACACTTGCAAAAGAAGTTTCCCGTGCGATACAAAACGAAATCATGAGGAAAAAAGCAGTATGGGCATAAAGCATAGTTTAACATTCGGCGGCATAAACACCGACGATTATGGCATTTGGATAACGGGGGCCGGAACGTTTGCCGCACCGGAACGCGATGTTGAATATGTATCGGTGCCGGGGCGCAATGGTGATTTGATTATTGACAATAACCGATGGCGCAACATTGAAATTGCTTACCCCGCGAACATTCCAAACGGATTCGACGCGAAACTTTCCGCTTTCCGGTCCGCAATATGTCGCTTGCGCGGTTATCAGCGGCTTGAAGATTCGTACCACCTGGATGAATTTCGAATGGCATCGTTCGCGATGGGATTGCAACCGGAACCAATACCAGGGAACCGGGGCGGACAGTTCGACATTGTTTTTAACTGCAAACCGCAACGGTTTCTTAAATCCGGCGAAATGTCGTTGCAGTTCATGCCATGGGTGACACCAACCTACAGAAGCCAATACATTCCCGTTAGCGGTAGCGCGGTTACGGTTGAAGCACACGTTCCGGAAGGGGACGAAATAACAGTAATGCTTTCGACCTATGATTCTTCGTTGACGCAACTGCGCACGGTTTCGGAATCGGTCGGCAACGGTGATTTAACGTCGTTTGCAATTTCAGCGGAAAACGAACGGTTCTGGCGTATAGAAATCACGGACGGCGTGACGGATGCGGAAGCGGTCACATTGCAGTTAAAATTCGATCTGGATTATTTCACAACCGGCATAAAGCACGTTAACGCGACGTTCGGGCAGTATTTCACGCTTAAAAATCCGACCGGATACGCGGCGAAACCGCTTATTGATTATTGGGCGCAGATTGTGCCGTATACAACTTGGGAAAATTACGAAAACGGCGAATTGCAATATTATTACGAATTCCATTCGACGTGGGCGGACGTTATGCGGCTGTACATGAATTGCGAATTGCAATATTTGTACGACAACGACAAAAACAATATGAGTTCGCACCTTTTCTTGAATACAAGCGGTAGCGGCATCGGTGAAGGCATTGTTTTTCCGGAATTGAGCGCAGACGAAACGCGGCTTGATATGTCGTTTACAACGTCCGATATTGATAACGGCCCGGGCATTGTCAACATTTACCCGAATTGGTGGAAACTATGATTCCGAGACTATTTGAAAAAGACGAAACAGCATTTACAACGTTCGGGATTTGCCTTTTGCACGACGCGATTGTTTGCCAGGTGACGGAAGAACGAAACGGCGAATATGCGCTTTATATGGAGTATCCCCGCGACGGGTTTTGCGCTGATGAAATCATTGTGGACCGCATTATTTACGCTAATCCGCACGATAACGCAACCAGACCGCAACCGTTCCGCATTTATGAAGTTACGTTCGATATGGTCGGCAATCTGGTAGTGCAAGCGCAACATATCAGCTACCAACTTAACCACATCATAGCGTTCGATTATGGCGCACGTCCAAGTTCGCCCACGGTTATGTGGAACGGCATCGAAGGCGCACGCGTAACGGCGGCAAACCCGTTCAGCTTCAACACGGACATTGCACCGGCAATCGGGCCGGATATTGCAGTTTCGGCGCACTATGCGTTTTCTATCCGTGACGCAATCGGCGGTTTTGAGCATTCCATGTTGTACATTTTCGGCGGCGAACTCGAATGGGATATGTATGATGTTAATCTATGGGCGGCACGCGGCGCGGATAACGGGGTGAAAATCGCTTACACCAAGAACTTGACCGGCATGACGTACGATATTGATATTAGCGACAGCATAACGGCGGCAATTGCATACTGGCAAAAAGACGGTGCAACATCAGTACGAAGCAACATCCAGACCGTACCGCGAACGTTGCAATATAACCATGTTGCGATTGTTGACGCATCCGGCGATTTCGACACAGCACCGACGCGGGCGGACCTAAACGATTATGCGTCGGCATGGTTAGCACGCAATAAAAATCCGGCTTCGTTGTCCGTCGAAGTTTCTTTTGTTCCGTTATGGCAAACGGAAGAATACAAAGAATATGCCGCGCTTGAACACGTTGCGCTTTGTGATACGGTTGAAGTAATTTACCCGCCGTTAAACATTGACGTGCAAGCAAAAGTTGTGAAAACGGTGTACAACGTGCTTGCGGACCGTTACGACGAATTGACCATTTCAACTATAAAGAAATCACTTGCAGACACGATTTGCGATTTAATGAAGGGTTAAATATGAACGCACAAGAATATTATATCAACATTAGACCGGGGAACGGCTTTGCGGAAACAATCAAGATTTCGCAGTATGACGTTGGTCGACCGTTATCGTTTCATTTGATGGACGGGGCCGGACCGCTTGCAATTCCTTCCGGTTCGACCGTGACAATTCGCGGCACGAAACCAAGCGGGTTAGGATTTACAGAAGATTGCACAATTTCCGGTTCGACCGCTTCCGTTTCGACTACGCTTGGAATGTCGCAAGAATTCGGGTTTTTCCCGGTGGAACTGGTTGTTGCATACAATGATGACGTGATAGCGACCGGCAATGCAATGTTTCTTGTCGAAATGTCCCCGCACCAGGACGGCACGACGGACGGAACGGCGGAAGATTTGCAAGATATATACGAACAGCTTGATGGTTTAAAGGAAGAAATTAGCGAGTTGGGCGGTCTGTCTGATGATGTAAAACAGGCTCTTTTGCAGATTGCGGCGAAAGCGGTTTATGTCGATGACGGTGGCCCGCAGTATTATCAAAATTTATACGATGCGCTTTATCCACCGGCACAGACCTACACCGTTACGAACACGTTGACAGGATGTACAACGAATAATGCGGCGGCATCGGTCACGGAGAACGCACCATACAGCGCAACCATCACTGCATCAAGCGGTTATTCGCTGACAGGGGCAACCGTATCAATCACAATGGACGGTACGGATATAACGTCTACGGCATATAACAACGGCGCAATCAGCATCGCAAGCGTGACAGGCAATCTTATTATCACGGTTACAGCGGTTGCGGTCACGTTATCGAGCATTTCGGCGGTATACACGCAGAGCGGAACTGTTTACGATACAGACACGCTTGACAGCTTAAAAACCGATTTAGTCGTAACGGCAACATGGAGCGATTCAAGCACCACAACGGTTGATAGCGCAGATTACACGTTAAGCGGAACGCTTACAGTTGGAACAAGCACGGTTACTGTTACTTATGAGGGCAAAACGGACACATTCAGTGTGACGGTAACACAAGACACAAGACCGTGGAAATCATTGTCAATATCGGACGATTTTGTAGAGGGTACTGCGTGGGGGTCTAGCTATAACAGTACATACGGGCAATATTGCACGGCAAACTCCTCAAGGTGCAGTTATGGCAAGTTTGAGTTTTATCTTGAAGCAGGGTATAAATACACTTTTGAACATGATTCAGGGTCATCTACTCATAAGTTTGGTGTCGTATCAGGCGAAAAAACAGCGTCAACAACTTCAGCCATAGAAAATCATTCGTCACTTAGTAATAAAATGCCATCAGATAGTGGATGGCAGGGAAGCGGTTATGTCATGACGCCAAATGTGGATACATACGTTGCTATACAGTTCAACACAAAGGCGGCAACCTTGATTAGTTCCGGTGCAACAGAACTGCGTATCAGAAGGGAGACGGCATAATGGCATATATTTATGACTCTAACGGAAACATCATAGATATTTCTGGTGGCGGTACAGCCTCTGCCCTTGATTATGACACATTTGTAAAAGGAATTGCCCATAGAGGTTATTCTACAATTGCCCCAGAAAACACCTTGCCAGCATACAAATTAGCAAAAACGAATGGGTTCAATTATGTTGAGGCAGATATTGTTTATACTTCTGACAATGTTCCTGTTCTGTCACATGATACAACAATAGACAGGTGTAGTGATGGTACTGGCAGTATATCAAGCATGACGTTTGAACAGTTGCAACAATATGATTTTGGCTCTTGGAAATCAAGTGCATATACTGGGACGAAAATACCGTCTGCTTTGCAATTCCTTACACTTTGTAGGGCATTGGGATTGCATCCGTATTTTGATTTACGGAATGCATCGCAAGCGCAATACGAAATCCTTATTGACAATGTGCTGTCTACGGGAATGAAAGGACACGTTACCTATGTCAGCGGTTCGAGCAATCTTTCTATAATTAAATCATTGGATGCTAACGCTCGTATTGGCATAATCCATAATTCAGCAATAACGAGTACAACCATTGAAACAGCGCAAGGATTGCTTACTGGAACTAATGAGGTGTTTATAGATTGTGACAGCTACTATGTCAATTCAACAGCTATTGAGTTGTGCAAAGGTAGCGGAATCCCGCTTGAAATGTGGACAGTAAACACGGCGAGTTCTATTGTAAATATGGACACATACATTACAGGCGTAACAAGTGATAGCCTTATAGCTGGAAAAATCTTGTATGACGCAAATATTTCTTAAAGAAAACTATAAAACACATACTTGACATAACAAACGGAGACAAAAACCAATGAGTGACGCGCTTATAACGGGGTTGATTGCAATAGCGGTTTGTTTAATTAACAACTTCTTCCAGGCGAAACAGACAACGAAAGCGAACGATAAAACTATTGCGCTTATACAGATGAAAATCGACAATTTGACCGCGAAAGTCGAAGCGCATAACCAGTTGATTGACAGAACATACCGGCTTGAAGAATCGACCGCGTTACAAGATGCGGAAATAAAGCGGCTTAACGAACGAATCAAAATCGTGGAAGGGAAAACAGCATGAACAAAGAATTCTGGAAATTTGCATTGTATCGTTGTTTGCGGACCGTTTGCCAAACGGCGGTTGCGACCATCGGAACGGCGGCGGTTATGTCTGAAGTCAATTGGTTGGCGGTTGCATCCGCGTCGATTCTTGCCGGGGTTTTGTCGCTTCTAACGTCGGTTGCAACAGGGCTTCCGGAAGCACCAACAAAATGAAAGAATCGAATGTGATTTTGTGCGGGCATGGTTCCGGCTTTCCGCGCACAATTAAAGCGGATGTTTACAACGGGCAAAGATATTCGAAGAAGGTGACCAAAGACGGAATAACATGGCGCAAGGGTTTAGTTGCCGTGATGCGCCCGAAACGACTGACCGACGATTTGCGGAAAGCATATCACGACAAATACAGCACTATATTAGGTAGAAACTACTACAGCCAGACGAAGCGCAAATATTGCTACACAAAGTATTCCGACGGCAAGTATTATTCTGATTGCAGTTCGTCACAGTGTTTAACGCTTGCCGCCATTGGGCTTGATATGCCGGATTTTAACACGGTCGGAATTTTTGAAAGTGACCGGTTTGAAAAGGTGTTGGTCCACGTCGAAAACGGCCATATTCTTGACCCCGAAGTTTTGCGGGTTGGCGATTTGCTTTTATATGCCGGTGCGGATCCAGACCGCGTTCTGCACATCGGCCACGTCGAAGGGGTTTACGAAATTGCTTCCGGTCCGGTCGGCGGCGAATCCGTGGAAAAGTATCAAAAGTTCTTGAATGAGAATTACGCGCAGTTGCTCAAATCGTACGCGGGCGGTTTGCTTTCCGTCGATGGTGATTACGGCGAAAAGACCCGGGCGGCTTCCGTTACCATCTTCAAATACATGGCGAACAAGTATTACGGCGCGAACCTGGACCCCGCTAACCACAATTTCTATGAATCGTCGAAAGCGGTTGCGGATGACATTCTGAACGCGGAAGTTACAAAACATCCAACATTCGGTTACATTCTGAACGGCATTCTTTCGGGGCGCGGCTTCGGGGACGTGTACGGCGGCACGTTCACGGCCAAAACCAGGGTTGCATTGCTTGCATTCCAAAAGGCGAAATCGCTTCCGCAAACGGGCCGGTTGTCCGGTGATGTTTGGTTGAAACTTTTTAATTGACAGTTCCATTTTCATATTACACTTCTTCTTCCTTCGAACCCCGGTGCGGCGAAATATCCGTGCCGGGGCTTTTTTTTAACCTTAGGCATACGCATAAAAGCGTACAAATTGCACAAATTACGAGCTGAAAACTTTGTGCAGTTTGCATATTGAAATGTACGCTAAAAAGCGTATAATACTAAACATAAGGAACAGGAAACAAGCAAACGAAAGGGGTACAAAATGAAAAGATTAGCAGTTGCAGTGATTACCGAAAGCGGATGCCACATTTACACGGAACTTAATCTTAACGAAGATTACACAATGAACCAGGTGGTAAACGAAGTCAAACGGCTTGGATATGTAAGTTTCAGATTAACCGCAACAATGAAAACATACGTCAAAGTTCAGTAAAAAAGGTGACCAGCCTATAACATAAGCCCACCGGGGGCCGGGCAAGAGGCCCCCAGAAAGGAAAAAGGGATGGAAATGTTTTACATGATTTACTGGTTACGAAACCAAAGCAAGATGTTTAGCGCACCACAATATTATGAAACCGATGACAGAAACGATTTTATACACGCGTTAGAAGTCGCAGAAGAAAACGGTTACGAGATAGAATACGCCACAGCGTTATGAAATAACAAACCCCGCGGGCCGGGTACAAAGGCCCGCAGAAAGGTAAAAGCAATGAAGAAAACAAACGAATTCATAAAAGTTGTTCTTCTGAACGGGAAAGAGCAGAAAAGAACAATATACGTTGACGAAAACGGGCAAAAATATGTATACAATCAGCGCGGATTCTGGACGTTAGAAGATTTTATAAAAGGAAGAGAAATCAAATAATTGAAGCCCCGAGCCCGGCGGGCAATCCGGGCAGAGAGGGTTAAAATGGAAATCGAAACATTCGGCAACGGTTACACGGTGTTTTACCAGGGTGACGAAATTTATTTTGATACTTACGACGAAGCAATGGAATTTGTAAAGGGGGTCGCAAAATGAAAAAATGGTATGCGGTACAGATGGAAAGTACGGACGATTGGGGAAACGGAAGTTACGACTATAATGAAGCGGTCGAAATGCTGAAAGAACAGGGTGCCGGGCTTATCGCAGTAATTGACGAAGAAACGAATTATTGCCTTGAAGAAATTCGGTTCGAAGAGGTGACAGTATGACGAATTTAAAACGCATCCGCATCGAACGCGGAATGACGCAAGCGGAACTTGCCGCAAAAGCCGGAATCAATTTGCGGACCTTGCAAGACTATGAGCAAGCGCAGAAGCCAATAAACACGGCGGCGGCGATGACGGTTTACAATCTTGCAAAAACGTTGAACGTGAGCATCGAAGAAATTTTCGAATAATGTTACAGTTTTTGTTACAGTTTCCGACCGGAAATGCAGTAAAATCAAGGGTTATAGCGGATTATATACGGGTTCAAGTCCCGTCTTCCGCACGAAACCGGGATTCTTTGAAAAACAAAGGATTCCGGTTTTTTGTTGATTTTACGCGGTTTTCCGGTTACGAGATAACGTAAGAATTTACGAGTTTTCGGAAGAATATCCGGCTATTCGGAAAAATTGTTACAGTTTTTGTTACAGTTTTTTCGGCAAGCAATTCCGAAAAATGCGCGTTTGCCTTTTCCTGGAACTGGTTGTTCTTGTCTTGCATCGTCCGGCGGTAAACGTCCTTTAGAACCGCGTCGGTTTTCCATCCGCCTTCGTCCATAATATATTGGTCCGGTATCCCAAGCGCGTGACGGATAGAAGCCGCGTACGCACGCAAATCGTGAAAGCGGAACGGCGGCAAATCGCATTCCTTCAACAGCTTCGGGAACCGGCGCGTTATTTGATCCGGTGTAAGTCGCAGAAGCCTTCCAGACGGCGCACAATCGCGCACACAGCGTTTTATTACTTCGGGCGGATATTTTACCGTCCGAACGCTGTCCGCGGTTTTGGGCGATTTCAGAAGCCATTCACCGGCCCCGTTTTTAACGATTGATTTGGAAACCGTGATTGCGTCCCCATGAACGTCTGCAAGTGTTAACGCGCACAATTCTCCGCGTCGCAACGTTCCGAATGCGGACAGAAGAACCGCCTTTTCCATTTCCGTTCCGGCGATTGCTTCAATTAGTCGCTTTATGTCGGAATCGGTCGGCGTGTACAAATCCGGCTTTTTCCTTTGCGGCAAGGTGACGTTAAAACGCATATTCGGGCGGAACATCGAAAAAACAGCCATTAGCAGACCGTGCGCGTTCGCAACCGATTTCGGCGAATGGTTCGAACTATAATCATTAAGCCATGCTTGCACGATTTCGGAAGTGAACGAATCAAGCGTGATTCCGTTAATTTGACCGTATGCGTTCCTTTGGATGGATTCATAACCGCGGGCAATGGTTGTGACGGAAAGCACGTTGCGCTTCAAATCAATGTACTTCTGCAAAGCGTCGGCGAACGTTAGCGGTTCTGCGCGTTTCCGGTCGCGTTCATAAGCATACGCCAGTTCTAACGCACGCTTCTTCGTTTCGGCGGTCACGCACGCAAGCACAACTTTTCTTTTGCCGTTAACCGTTTCATAATGGTCAACGGGCCTACATTGCCATTTGCCGGATTTTGTTTTTACTGCTTTCATAGTATGCTTATTGCCCCGCTTGTTTTATAATGCAATCAGTTCCTGTTTACTTTCAGAACCCATCCCCTTTTAGCCCGCCGGTCCCCTACAGCCGACGGGCCTTTTTCGTATCACGAAATGCGGACCGATTCTTTTTTAAATTGGTCGGATTGCGCCAGATACCGCAAATAATCAATGGCTTGTTTCTGACCGGCTTCGTTCAGCATCTCAAATAGCCGCATGATTTCGTTACCAGGTCCGACCGTTTTCGTTTTGGAATAATAACCGTTTTCAGCGTCAATAATGTCGGCGCGTGAACAGTTGAAATAATGGCACAGCAAATCGACATACTTCATGCGCGGAACACGGTTGCCGTTAATCCATCCGGAAATGGTTGTTTTCGGTATCCCTAAATCTTTTGAAATCTGCGCTTGCGTCCGGTCGCAATCATACATAATACGGCGCAAGTTCTTTGCAATGGCTTTTGCGTACAATGTATCGTTTTTCATGATTGTTTACCCCGTTTCAATCATAGCACATTTTATACAAATTGTGCGCTTTTTGCGTTGACAGTACGCGGAAAAGGTACTATTATGGCAATAGGCATTTCTCAAATTTCATTGAAAGGGGGTTCAAAATGGCAAAAATCACACTTGCGGCGGCACGCATCAATGCCGGATACAGCCAGGAAAATCTTGCAAAACTGATTGGCGTAACGCGTAGCACGTTAGCGCGATGGGAAACCGGAAAAACAGAAATCAAAGCAAAGTATTTGTGCGCTTTCTGCAAACATACCGGCTTTTCCGTCGAAGATATTTTATTGCCGAAAAAGTACGCATAAAAGGTACTGGCAATGAGACGCGGCGCAATCAAAAACCCGAATGATACAGCTTCGGCAATTCTATTCGGGGAAAAAGGAACGTCGGCGAATCTTTCGGCGGTCGCAAAGGAAACCGGGGTTCCGGTTAGCACCTTGAGCGACTACAAAAAGAATCCGTCGAAAATCACGCTTGACCGGCTTGCAAGAATCGTTTCGGCAAGGGGGCTGAACGATGAACAAATCTTGCAGTTGGTCGGAATCTACAAGGGGAGTAAGAAAAATGCGGGGAACAAAACGAGAAAACTTTAAAAATGCCGTTATAGCAATTCTTTTCGGCGCACTTGCGGCAACGAACATTACATGGCGCGACACACTTTGCGCAGTTGGCGGCGGGTATCTGGTTTCAAATGTAATGTGGTACTTTCTGACCGCTTACGACGAAATTTTGCGGAAACGGCGCGAATCAACATGGAACTACAAGAAACAGAAGGAATCCATTTAAAAGGGGCAAAGAAAATGGGAATAAAACCGAATGGAATGATTGAAATCAAAAATGCGGAAGGATTCAAAAAACTATTGAACGAAGTTTCCGGCGGAAAAACGCTTAGACAGATAAGCGTTGCGGCGGGGTGTTCCGATACATATCTAACGAACGCATTGAAGCGGCAGAAAATGTCAACGATGGCATTGAAGGCCATTTGCGGCCAAATCGGAGTTCCGGAAAAAATCTTTCTTGACCGCATCAATTCGGAACCGGAAGCACCGAATCACAAAGAACCGGAACGCAAGCCGGAACCCGTTGCGGGTGCGGATTTGAAAACGCTGATTGAACTGGTTGGCGTACAGAACAAAATGATTGCTTCCATTGGCGAAATTCTGACCAACCTGGAAAGCATCATGGAAACATCTTGGAAGTGAACAAAAAGGGGGATGAAATGAAATTATCAATTGTGCGGTGGCACGAAGGACGATTCGAACCGGAAGAAGATGGCGTGTATTTGGCGATTACCAAATTCAGCGAAACGGCCAAAACGCTTTATTTTACCGTTGAAGGCGGTTGGAACACCTATATCAAAGAAACCGTGGACGGGGTTGGAATCCCGGACGAAATCAGAACGGAAGAAGATAGAAAAGAATGGTGCGAATACGTCCAGTATTGGGCGGAATTGCCGGTTCTTGGGGGCCTTATCAATGTTTGAACCGCATATAGAAGAATCTTATTACCAGGCGCGTCTTGAACGCGAACACAAGAAGTATTTGCGGGGCTGTCCTTGGTGCGTTGTCTGCGATACGCAAATTGAAGACCCGAAATGCTACGTTCTCGACAAGTATGACAGAACCGGTTCTTGCGTCTGCAAAGGGTGCATGGAAAAACAGCTTGATAAATGGCGGAAGGTAACACAATCGTACATTTTCGAAGAACTTGCCGAAATTGTCGAATACAAATGGGAACAAGTTACCCCGCACGACGATTTTAAATAGGGGAATGGAATGGAATACAAAGAAGTTAAGCAAGAAATATTGCGGCTTGCGAATAGCGAATGGCGAAACGAAAAGGATACAACTTGTATGTATCGAGACAGCACCGGAAAACGCTTTTGCCGCATCACAAGTCTTTCCGAATGCAAACGGTGCAAATTTTACGAACCGACGCAAGAAGCCGTTTACAGGGCGGCACTTAACGCAATACGGCGGAACGACCTGGACCGCGACGCAAAGAGCAATCAACAGATTCGGGCCGAAATCATTGCGGAAACTGCAAAGATTGCCGATATGGTCGAAGAACTTCGGCGGGCCAGATTGAGAACCATGCCGGACAAACTGGCAAAAAGCGTTAACCGCATCAATGATTTGATTCTTGGAAGGGGGTGAAAGAATTTGAAATACGACGATGAAAAAGGCGTTCGCCGGTCCGATTTATGGTACATTAACCGTTCACCGATGCACTACAAACAGCACTTGGACGAAAAGCCGGAACAAACGAAAGCACTTGCATTCGGCACGGCGGCGCACAAATACATTCTGGAACGCGGCACGTTCTACGATGAATATGCGTTAATCCCGGAATGCGACCGGCGGACAAAACACGGGCGTGAAGTGTGGGATGAATTTGTTAGCGAATGCGAATATGAAGGGATGAAACCTATTTCGCTTGATGACGTTAACACAATCGGCAAAATGGCCGTTGCGTTGTCGCACAATAAACTTGCGCTGACGTTGTTAGAAGGCGCACACGAGAAGGCTTTTTATTGGGCGGACGATTTGACGGGCGAACGTTGCAAATGCCGTGTGGATTGTCTCACGACGTATGACGGCAAACCGTATATTGTTGACTACAAAACAACGGACAGTTGTGAAGATGGGCATTTTGAACGTTCTGCGCGGAAGTACGGTTATCAGTTCCAGGCGGGAATGTATTGTGAAGGGGTTTTCCAGAACACATTAGAAGAACACGGTTTCGCGTTCGTTGCTCAAGAAAAAAACCCGCCCTATGCAACACGCGTTTACATTTGTTCGCCCGAATGGATTAAACAGGGCTATGACAAGTTCCGGGAACTTATTGGCATTTATCACAACTGCAAAGTAACGGGGAATTGGTACGGATACGAAGGACCGGACGGCTTGCCGGTCGAATTGATGGGGGATTAAAGCAAATGGGAAATTATGTGCGGTATCAAGAATATTTCAAAACGTTTTTGGGCGGTTGGACGTTCGAAGACGGAGACAAGACATTGACAATCAAAAGCGTCGGAGAAGAAGAAATGTACGACGCGGAAACCGGGGGGAAAAAGAAGGCGTTGGTTCTGCGATTCGATGAACTTGATTTGCCGATGGTGCTGAACGTGACAAATGCCGAAACCATTGCGGCGGTAACGGGTTCGGATCGGCTTGCGGATTGGATCGGCAAACGAATCATTGTAGGAACGTCCAGGGTTAAAGCATTCGGCAAGATTCACGACGCAATCAGAGTCCGGCCAGACAAACCCGACGATACTGTTTACATCTGTGAAGGTTGCGGAAACGTGATTCTTCCGGCGGCGGGCAAGATGCCGTCACAGCTTGCGGAAATCAGCAAACGCAACACGGGCCGCGTTCTGTGCCTGGCGTGTATGCGGAAAGCAAAGGAAGGTGCAACGAATGATTAACAAGGTATTGATTCAAGGCCGGTTGACGAAAGACCCGGAATTGAAACAGACGCAAAGCGGCGTTCCGGTCCTATTGTTTACGGTGGCATGGTCGGAGAAGTACAAAGAAACGGAAACCAAATGTTTCTTACTTTGCAAGGCATGGCGAACAACGGCGGAATTCATCGCCAAATACTTCAACAAGGGCCAGGAAATTGTGATTGATGGCCGGATGGTAACGGAAGAATGGAAGGAAAAAGAAACCGTCACGCTTTGCATCGTCGAACACGCGCACTTTTGCGGGGCGAAAGTAGCGAAAGAAGATAAACCGAAATACACCGACGATTTCGTTTCGGTGCCGCCAGGAATAGAAGAGGAATTGCCGTTTACATGATAGTCTGTGATACACGCGAAAAGAAAAACGAACATATTTTGCGGTATCTCGATTTCTGGGGCATTCCGTATCGGGTGGAAAAACTCGACACCGGCGATTACCTGGATGACGTGCGGCCCGATGTTGTTATCGACCGGAAACAGAACCTTGCGGAACTTTGTGGGAATCTGTTTTCGGGCGATAAGTGCCGGTTCTGGCGTGAAGTCAGACGGGCGAAAACAGACCGCATCCGGCTTATCTTCCTAATTGAGCAAGGCGGAAAATTCAAAACGTTGCAAGACGTGCCGCAATGGAAAAGCCGATTCACGAAGATAACCGGTTATCAACTGTATAACGAAATGTGCCGTTGTCACATCGCATACGGGGTTGAATTCTGGTTTTGTGACAAGCGCAGTACCGGCAAAAGGATTGTCGAGATATTAGCAAAAGGGGGTAAAAAATGAAAAGAGACAGCATAATTTTTTACCGTTCCTTCTACGAAGCGATTAAAAATTTGAAAAAAAATGAGCAGTTAACAATTTATTCACAAATTTATAATTACGCATTTGACGGAATAGAAGGTGAAATCGAAGGCGTTCCGGCGGCGGTGTGGGAACTGATAAAGCCCCAAATTACGGCAAATATCAGACGTTACGAGAACGGATTAAAGGGCGGCAGACCCGTAACCAAAACAAAACCAAAACATAACCAAACCATAACCAAACCGTTACCTAATGATAATGATAATGATAATGATAATTTAAATGATAATGAAAATGATAATGATAATGATAATGGGGTTAGGTTAACGGTCAAAAGCCGGAAGGGAAACGGGGCTTCAACAGCAAGCAAGCAAGCAGAGCAATCAAGCAACAGCGCGTTTAAAAATCCTTCTTTGGAAGAAGTCGAAAAGGAAATCGAAACGAACGGTTTTCGGGTGAACGGCAAACGATTCTTTGCTTACTACGAATCCAAACACTGGCAAACAGCGGACGGAAAACCGCTTTATGATTGGCGGGGAATGCTTGCGGTATGGGACGCACACGAAGTCGAGCCGAAAAAGAAACACGGCTTCAATGATTTTGAGCAACGGCAATACAGCAATGACGAACTGGAATCGTTGCTTCTCGGAATCGGGGGTGATTGAGTTGGACAAAATGACGCAATGGCGGCTTGAAGGAATGGGGTACGCGCTCAAATCCATTGAAGAAACGAGCCTTGACGAATTCCGGAAGGAACTGGAATACCGAAAGCGCACCGGCATAACCGCGTTGGTTACCCCCAAAGAACTGAAACAGATGCGCGACATTCTAACGGAAGATGCGCTAAAAGTCGCAATGGTTTTCGCCGTCTATGCGCTACACGACGAATTCGGTTTCGGACAAGACCGCATCAAACGATTCGTTGCGCGGTACGAACTGAAAGCTGAACACTTTGCGCAAGGGCTGTATACCTTCCAGGAACTTCAACAAATGCTTGCAGACGAAACCGGCCTTGAAGTGCGGTTTAGATAGGGGGCCGGAATGGGACAGTATAAACGCGGGTTTATCTGCAACGAAACCGGCCAGTGCTACGCGAAAGCAAACGGGTTGTGCGGTATCCTGGACGATGGAAACCGGACCATTGTTGTTGATGACGAAACACCGATTCTAAAAGCGTTGTTCAGAGTTCGGCGCAGAAGTTCCGTTACGGTGGCCGGAAAGCAATACAAAGACGGTGAATGCCCGTTTCGGAAAGATTGCCGCAACGACATTGTTGTTAATCGAAAAGTAAAGAAACGCGGCGAACGCAAATGCTTTTCGTGTATGTTTTCGCCGACGTGCAAAAGGGGGATGGAATGAAAAAACGAATTCTTGCTGTGCTGATTGCATTGCTTATCGTTCTGGGGGTTTGCGGTTGCGACCGCGCCCCTAAACAATATGACAACCGCGTAAAATACGCGGGCGGAGATTGGTTACACTCGATTTATATCGACAAGGAAACGGGCGTTTGCTATCTGGTTGCCGGTCACGGTGTGACGGTAATGGTCAACCAGGACGGCACACCATATGTTGCGAACGGGTGGAGGGATTATGAATAATGATTTGATTAGCCGAAAGGCGGCGATTAATGCGCTGTGGAAAGCCCTGTATGAATACGAGAACAAGACAGAAAAACAATTCCAAGAATCAGAAGATTTAGATGTTGGAGATTGGATAGAGCATAGAAATTTTGTGCAGAATATGAATGACATAGACAGACAGACGATTCTTAATTTGCCATCCGCACATCCCGAAATCGTAAGGTGCAAAGAGCGCGCAGATTATGACACGTCTTGGACGCCATATAGCGCACCAGATAAGCATTATTGCCCAACAATGGACAGCTTTATGTCAGAGGACGATTATTGCAGTTTTGCGGAAAGGCGAACCAATGAAACTGATTGATGTTAGCGCGTTAAAAGAATGGACCGAAAATTGGTTCACAAAGAATCGGCTTTACCATCCTTACGCTAAGAACAATAATATTCCGATAACGGAATTATACGACATTCTTGAACAGATGCCATCCGCACAGCCCGAACAGCGGTGGATACCGTGTAGTGAGAGATTGCCGAACCTTTATGAATACACAAAAAATAATGGTTTGTTTATCGTCTCTGATGGAAACAGAAGTTATTCTGAATGGTACAATATTTATGACAAGCGAAGATTTGGTGAACCTACTATGAGTGGTTTTCGTATTGACTATGCAGTAACCGCATGGATGCCACTGCCAGAACCGTGGAGAGGAGAAGAGCATGAGGTTAATTGATGCAGATGCGCTTCTTACTGATAGGCGCATGAGGATGTATTACCATTTGCCTAACGGGGATATAGCCGTCCCCGTCATAGACATCGAACACGCTCCGACCATTGAGGAACGCAAGACGGGACGGTGGATACCAAGATACGACCGCCCAAAGCAAGAGGTTTTTATTTGTTCGGAGTGCGGCGGATTTGCTTATAGTCCGTGGACAGGGAGCCGAAAGACGCCAAAAAAGAATTGGTGCAAGTATAGGTTCTGCCCCAACTGCGGTGCGGACATGAGAGGTGAACAACATGAGACCGATTGATGCGGATGCGCTGAAAAAGCACTGGAATAAGCAAGACGTAAAGTGCGGAGAATATACCGCGTTTCATTTTCTCGAAAGCATTGACGAACAGCCGACCATCGAGGAACGCAAAGCCGGTCGGTGGACAAGCGAAAATGCGTGTGAGTTCTGCGGTTTTCAACCATGGTATGAGAATGACATACATACATTGTCGTTCTGCCCAAACTGCGGCGCGGATGTGAGAGGGGAAAACAATGAAGCTATTGAAAATACTGATTGACATTATTGCTTTGCAGTTCGCGGCAATTCTGGTTTTATATCCGTGCTTGATTGTCGCGAAACGTGAAGATGAACGAAGCGAAAAACGATGGGGTGCAAAGAGTGAAAACGAAAGAATACTTGATGCAAGTGATAAAGAGCAAACGCGCAATTAAGTTTTACGAAGATAGAATTATTGAATTGCACCATCAAGCGGCGGGAATTCGCGCCATAACCTATGACGGGGACAAGGTGCAGACCACACCGGCGGACACAATGCCGGACATAATGGCGCAGATTCTGGACGTTGAACGAAAGTATAATAAAGCGATTTTACACTATCACGAAGTTGTTCAGCGAATCGGCACGCAAGTTGACGGGTTGGAAAATCCGGCGCACGCACAGATTTTAACGTTGCGTTATCTGACTATAAACGATGCTTGCCGCACGTTATCGTTCGCAGATATTGCCGCAATCATGGGCCGTTCAGAAGGCCGTATAATTCACTTGCACGGGGAAGCATTGGAAGCGTTCAGAAGAAAATATAAATTTTGCAGACAATAGCATATTATAGCATATAACCTTATGTTATTATGGTACTGCAAGAAGCTAACAGATTTTGCTTTTACCCCGAAGAAGGCATCGGAAAACAACCGGTGCCTTTTGTTATGCTCAAATATGGCACAAGCATTTGCAAAGGATTTTTACAACGGGCAAGCGTGGAAACAATGCCGTGCGGCATATGTGAAGTATAGACGCGGGTTGTGTGAACGGTGCTTGAAACGCGGCCAGTATTCGGCGGGTGTTATCGTCCATCACAAGATTGTTTTAACACCGTCTAACATACTTGAACCGGCTGTAACGTTGAACTTTGACAACCTGGAATTGCTATGCCGCGATTGTCACGCGGACGCACACAAGCCCGGCAAGCGTTACCATGTTGATGAACTTGGAAGGATTATCACGCTATGAATGTTGTTTATGCTTTAACGCGCAACTTATATCCGCATATTGTTCCGGCGGTCCGGTCGCTGATTAAATACAATCCAAAAGCGAACGTTTACATTCTTGCGGAAGATGACGCATTGCCGGTCGAACTTCCATGCAAAGCAAAGGTTGTGAACGTTTCCGGCCAGAAGTATTTTGCGCCGGGTTCTATCAACTGGAACAAGCAATTCACTTATATGGCGATGATGCGTGCGACATATGCGGAACTGTTTACGCGAATGAAGAAGTGCATTCAGCTTGACATTGATACCATTGTGAACGACGATTTAACGCCATTGTGGAACGTGGACATATCCGGCAAATGGTTGGCGGCTTGTCCGGAATACACTGGCCATTACAAACCATTCGGGCCGGTATATTACAACATCGGCGTTGCGGTGTTCAACCTGGAACAAATGCGCAAAGATAAGATAGTTCCAGCAGTTGTTCACTATCTCAACACCGTTAGCGTTCCGTACCTTGAGCAAGACGCATTAAACAAATTCGGGTTAGAGCAAGACAAGATTGCGCCGATTGATGTGCGTTACAATGAATGCTTTTGTTGCGGGTTCACAAACAATCCGGCAATCGTTCACTATGCCGGAATCGGTGATTGGTTCGAAAATAAAAATATTGGTCGCGTCGAATTTCTCGAACGGTTCCGGTCCCCCCAAAAATAATTTTTTAAAAATAGCCAACGGGAAC
>Ga0247609_10001482_pt1 | contig 27787 bp, 19 predicted proteins | sample 172DNAGHGlowgp2_FD_193487 | JGI IMG/M metagenome (GOLD analysis project Ga0247609, IMG submission 193487) | Sheep rumen microbial communities from Palmerston North, Manawatu-Wanganui, New Zealand - 1728 DNA GHGlow gp2 | ecosystem: Host-associated > Mammals > Digestive system > Stomach > Rumen ... | reverse complement strand
TTCCATTTTTTGTCCTCGTGTTTCTTGGCCTCCTTGATAATTTCCTCAGCCTCCTCGTCAGTAGGAGAGAGCGGTGTCCGTTTAAGGATAAACTTCATCACTCCTTTGGGAGAGATAATTATCCCGTAGGGTTTCAAGATGTTACTGAGTACGCTTCCACCCTCTAAGGCGCATACTATCAAACATACCCATCGGGCTATCACTGCATTTCCGTTCGCCGCAACGTCGATCATCGCTGCCGCCAACACAAAACTGAAGTATGTTACCATCTTCCCCATCGTCTCTCTCGCAGCTGTAGTCCACGACACTCTCACGTTTAATTTCTTCGACTTCCTTACACCGCTCACCAAGTCGGCAAGGATAATTGAGAACATGGTCATGAGCCACGGCAACATCACGTAAATGGTGTCGCCTATAAAGGCACTCGCTACAGGTGTTAGTGCTCCGCCTGCCGTCATTGTCACTGTTGTATTTATCTTCATCGCTTTTAAGTTGTTAATGTTATCTTTTAGTCTTGCTGTATATAGTTGAGCACCCAATAGGGATAAACAAACACAAGTTGTATCATCGCTCCACTGCTCCAATTATAGCTCGTCACATAGCTGTTCCTTTGCCGTAGTATCTGATGGTTGGAATTGCCAACCTGTACTGTGGTTGCATAATTACCCAATACCCTTCGCAACAGCAAGACTTGGCAGCTGCCTGGGCTCGAAGGTAGTGTTAAGGTCGTCGCACCACTGCTACTGACCATCACCATATAGTCCGTATTTTTAATAGTGTAGCGTGCATCAAATACCGTTTGTACGTTTACGCTTACGCCTTTTCCAACATTGAGCTGACCTTGAACATCCAAGTCGAGCGTTTGTACAGGACAAGGTACAATGCAGTTATTGTATGAGATTAGCACCCAACCATAAGCAGTACTGCCGTTTGTCTGCTTGTACTTAGTATATTTGCACTTTACGAAAGCCATTGGTTTAAGCGTTATCTCATACAACGCATAAGCACCTTTATCTTCTCGATAGATAGTGACGGGCATTTTTCCATCTTCATGTAGTTTAGGGCAATATAAGAAGTTGCACTCTACTCCTACCAGCTTGTCTTTCTCTGCCGTTGTACTCGGCTCATTCAGGGCTACGTTCTTTACATCGAAACTTGCACCTTGTACCTCGTAGGTGTTCTGCTGAACGTTATATCCAATTCCATTTTTGCCTATGTTGACGGCATAGTAGGTTACTCTCCTCGTTCCTCCCCACCATTGCGGTACGTCTTTTGTTATTGCTGTGATGTACTTATACTTCGTTGGGTCTTCCTCGTCTTTCTCTCCGATATTATCTTCATCAAGGACGAACGGAGGTGTGTAAATATCTCCCTTGAACACACTCTCTTCTATCTCTGCGTGTTTGACATTCAGATTTACAATAGTTGCATTTTCCGCATCTATCGTATTCGCCTGCAAGCCCTTGGTGACAACCTCCTGCGCTTTTATAAGGTCGGTGTTCAAGACTGCTTGACCATTCTCGTATGAGAATAAGGCTACCTGCGTCTGACCGTCAGGGAGCAGTATCTTCACTTTGTCGGCTATCAACTTTAAGATAGTGTTAGTCACATCCGTAGCGTCAAACTCTATTCCTGCAGCCGCAAGACCATTTACCATAGTACCGATAAAGCCACTTACCTTGCTCGTCTGAATGCCACTCTCAAAAGTTCGTGCCGTTCCATTACTGTCGTACACTGTACCTCCAACAAGAAGACTTGCAAGACCATTCATCAGCGATAATTGTGCTTGTCCCAATCGGTTTATTTTCAGTGAAAGAGTCTGCGTCACTTGTATTGTCTGACCATTAGCCGAGATACTTCCTTGTACTGTCACGCTACTCTCAGTTGCCGTTCCTTCCGCTCCGTTGTAGCTTATAGTAAGCGTATTGTTGGATAAAGAAGCCGAGAAACCGCCTGTCGGTGGTGTAAGGATAGTTGACAATATAGCATATCCCTCCGTCCCACCTCGGTTGAACTTCAGTCGTGCCTCTTGCGGTGCTATCGTGGTATGCGCAGCGTGGGTGGTAGGGTCTATCGTCAACACCTCCTCCAACACTACTATGGCAGGGTCGAAATAGAACGCTATACCATCCTTTCCGTCCGCTCCGTCTGCTCCCTTAAATTCACCAAGGTCTTTCCATTGGCTTCCGTCCCAAGAGTATAGGTGTCTGTCTGCGTCAACGATATAGCAATCACCCACATCTACACCCGTCGTAGGCAACAAGGCTACTGTAGCCACGCTTCCTTTAATCTCCACTCCCGTTCCATCTGCTCCGTCCTTAGCAAAGGATAGTGTGATGTATTTAGTGTCAAGGATGTTTCCGCTCGTCCTGTCGCTAACTTGGATGATGAATTGTGAAGGAACGGAGGAGAAATCGCTGAGTGGCGTTTGGTTCTCTCTATACACAAAGAGTTGGCTTGCGCTGCAATATATCTCCGTAAGAGTAGAGGTATTATATCCCACTTTAACCGCCAGATTTTCCAATATATATCTGTTGGGTGCAGCAGGGGCAGGGGCTATCTCCATTGATACGCTGTTGTCGCCAACATACTTTCTGATTTTGAAGTAGCAATCCAGACTAAAGGCATCACTACTTTGATCGTATGAGAAATCGTAACTTTGGACTTCTACATTATGTGTCTCCACTCCTGCGGTCAACTTCCAATCCGCAGAATTTATAGAAGGAGCGTCGCTCGTTCCGTTAGCGTTGATACAAAGCCACGTACAATTTCCATACGTGTATTCCTCATAGAACTTGGCAGTCGTTCCTGTAACCCATTCTCCTTTGTGTGTGACAATAGGAGTTGTCGTACTACCCGACACATATTGATTGGCGGTCTTCATCAATATCTGGTCGCCTATGATACGTGTGCCGTTCTTCGCCATCACGTTCCTGCGCATATCATCGGTGACGTTGAAGCCGTTTATACCGCTATACTCCACATACAGAGATGCTTGTATGCCGTTTGCGTCACCCAAGAATGGCGCACTGTCGATAAACGGAATGTTATACGCACTAATCACAATAGCGTTCTGCCTGCTCGTATCATCCGAATTTCCAAAGACTACTATCTGGTCGCCCGCTTGCGGTACTCCACTACCCTCCTTACCTGTTTGTCTTACCATGATGTAGTGACACAGTGTTTCGTTCTCTCCGTCTCCGTCAAGGTCTATTTCTTCCGGCTCTATGCCTTCGACGAAAGTACCTGATACAACGGGGTACCAGTAATTCTTTGTTTGTGCTTGCGCCACATTGAACTCCATGTGAAGCACGAGGTCGCCATACGCAAACTGATTAGTTATAGCTTTGCCTGCTTCATCTTTCGCCTTGAAGTATAGTTTGTAGACAGATGTAGGTGCAGCCCCTGGTCTTGGTCGCCATATATCTTCGACTACCTGCACAATCTCTGCATTGGCAGGTGAGATAACAATCTGCCCGCCTGCGCTCTTTGCTTCGTCAATAACAAGGTTGAAGAAGTGAGCCTCTTGCGCTGTCAATGTCTTAACCACCACATTATTGGCGTTGACATTGTGCAAGATTGCATCACCGTTCTCGTCGATGCTATAGTCCTCGTTCACAGTTAGCGAGTGTACTTTTGCATCACCATTCCCGTCTATACCAAAGAGTCCCTTCGTCTTCACCCACAAGCCTTTCACAAAGCCGATAAAACCTTGCGCTACATCATCGGCAACTCTTGATAGAAACCACTCCTTGCCGTATGTCTTGATAAGTCCTTCTACCTGCGGTATACTCAAACCACCTGCACCCGACATAACCGAGGTGGAGACGCTGTTCACCTCGTTTTGCATCTTCTGCAACGTGCCTACCTGCTTTTCTTCTCTCAACACTACATCATAGGTAGGTATGCCATTGTTGCCTTCTTCTTTTATCGTTAGAGAGTCGATAAACAAACTGCCGTCTACGTCTAAGTCGGCATCCTCAAACAACATCAACATTCCCGCCTTCAACGTGTCGTGCAGTGACACAGAACCATATTCTATCGTCTCCGTGCCACTCATCGCTGCATCATGCTGACGTTGCATGAATATCTCGTCTACGGCAGGACGATAGGTAAACCTTGTGTAGTCGTTTGCAAGAAGCCACACGATTGCCTTCCTCAACGCTCTAACGCTCGCCGCCCAAACGTAACTGGTATCGCTTAATGATATACCCGTCAAAACAAAGTGGTCGCCTGCCTGCAACTGGTATGCTTCATCGGAACTCGGATCACCACCTCTTGCTGCTGCGGAGGAGTAGGGGAAGTATAGGTGGACGCTGCTGTCTTGGTCTCTCTGCAAAGACACCTTCCATGTGCCATCTTCGTTCTGCGACACTCCTTTGATTGAGAATGTCCTTCCCGAACAGTAGCCATCCTTGAAACTTATCTGCGCATCTCCAGTGGAATTATTTATTGCCCATTGCAGATTGAAACCTAAGTCTTTCAGCGCAACCCAAACGTTGCTAACTTCTTTACCTTCCTCGAAGACTCCGCTATCCTCAACTATCTGCGCATCTGCCAGTTCGTCTAATCGTTCAGTGCTCTGCGTCCCAAAAACGTCGCCAACGGTCATTTCCTCGATGCTTGGATAGACTTCTTTCAGTCCATTGTCATCGTTCTCTTCGTCAAAGAAGATATTTCCCTCTTTAATGCCTAACGTGGCTGCGTTCTGGCTTTGGATATATGGCTTTAATTTGTCGGTGGAGAATGTTATCGGGTGACTGCCCTCTACCTCTAAGAAGGTGCTATAACTCTCCGTATCGGTGTCTTTCCTTATCTGATACAAGGTCTTGCCATTCTCCTCTACACATCGGCATAACTCGTTTAGTGAGTATTTTGGGAAACCTGGCAACATCAAGAAGTCCACCGCCATGTTGTTAGGCAATTCAGCCAGGTCATAACCTCTATGCTGGTCGTCGAAGCTCTCTCTATATACTCCGTCAAGGAAGTATATTCTCGTACCCACCTCGATAGTGTCGTACAACTCCATAGGCAGACCGTTAAGACGTGCCTGCCCTTTGACAAATTGCTGATACAGGTTGTGCTCCACCATGTCACAGGTAAGAATTGAATTTCTTTCGCCTGAATATGGGTTAGTATAAGCAATCGGCGTTTTCATATCTAACGACACGACCGCTGGTGCCCAGCCGCCTATCAGGTCTTGTTGCAGGGTTGCGTTATGCCAAGACGGATGTGGTTCTTTATATGTCCCTATCGCCCAAGGCATATCTAATTGGACTCTAAAATAGATGGGGTCGTCATACTCGCTCATGTCTTCCTTGTAGGTCACAGTCATAAACGGCTTCCATGCAAGGTCGGAATAATACCTCAACGGCAGGTTCTTGTTGCTGCCGTAGGCAAAAAGTCGTGTCACCACTTTTTGGTCATTGTCAGCAATACGTTCTATTGTCGCCAGTCCATTACCTTTGCCATATCGGAATATTTTATCCGCAGGAACACCACCAGTTCCGACTACTACTACTCGGTCATAGCATAGATAGTTCACTCCGAATACTTCATGTACCTTACCCAGCGCATCCCATACACTGTTATTGTCGAAGCTGATATTTACACCTCGCTTCTCTTTACTTAGGTCGGCAGTTGGGTTGTCATGATCGCTTCCGTAATATTCCTCCCAAAGGCTGATTGCTTCTGCTCTCAATGGATTGTCAAGAGGATAACGCTGGCTTACTCGCTGAAAGTTCGGAGAGAGAAAAATCCACTGCCAACCACCATTCCTGTTCATGTTGGCTTGCAAACGGTCTAAAAGGTCGTCAAAAGTCTCGCAATAAACGGAGAACTTCGGCAGGGAGGTGTAATGGATATTGTTATCGTATAAGACAATATCGTGCATATCGGTGTCTGCCATCTCTGCACTCCTCGACGAGAACTTCACGTTGTCGTACCTAAAGGCTGCTCCATAACTATTCCTCCTTGCTTGTTTCAAAGCGGAAGGCACGTTATATGCTGAATAGGTATGCCCACGATATACAAGATAGTCGCCTATCTCAATATTGATAGGATAGGGTGACTCTAACGAGAATGTAACATACTCCTCGCCCATCCATGAGTCGTGGTACTCTACATTCCTCGCCTCATACTTCGCTGTTCCGTTCTTGCTATATACAACCACTTTCATCCGCTATCTTTTATTTTTCATCGTTGTTAATGTAACTATTGCCATTGGTTAAACTCGCCTATATGAGAATGTCAGAAAGTTAAATCGGTAACGACATTGTTTGTATACACAGGAGTAACTTCTGTAATAGGGTCAAAAACCGTAAAAATTACCGAGAAGGAGGCAACCGAATCAGGATCGAAATCAGAAATAAAATAGATTTTATCTGAAACTTCTTTGACAACAACACCCTTCCTGCCCGTCCCTGTCAGTTCGTTATACATAGCAAGTTCACTCCCTACTGCATCCTGGTTACGACCAAGGATAAATTTAAGGAAATTGCTTATGTCCGTCCTGATGTTTTGCTCAGTCCCTTGATACAGGAAATCAACCTTCATGTCATTTTGGTCGATTTTGATGTTTTTCGGAATGTATGCGTCTATTCCGTCTTCGTCAAACCATGAACGTGTAGCAACATTTTTTGTTTTTAAATTTGTTTTGAACGGGATTTCCTGGCATACAATGTTAAAGGATTGGAGCAGGTCAACGACGGGACCTTTTGTGTATGAAGTACCGTCGTTGAATAATTGTTGTATGTACGTCCTATAAATCATTTGTAAATATTTTTCAACAAAAATAATAAGATTTCATTGCGAAGTATTTCTTTTTTATTGGTAATCAATTCTATCGCACGGAAATACTTTCAATGCCGTCTATTACATTTGCCAGTTTGCTTGCCATTGACGATATTGCCCTATACATAGCTCCGTCGCCATCACGCATCATTATCATTATCGCCTGTACATTAGTATCAATGCGACTGACTGCGGTCACATGGTCAATGTAAGACTTCTGATATTCAGGCCACAAGACTGTGACAAAGTTGGCTATCAAACCTCTGTTCACGCTCACGTCAGCCCTGATTGCGTTCATATAGCTTGCCAGTATATCGGCAGTGGTCTCGGTCACTCCCTTTATCGTGGAAGATGTACCGCTCTCACCGTTATTGCCGTTCACGATGTCATAGCCTTGTGCGGTGAACGCACTATCCATAACACGTAGAGCTTCTTGCATAACGGGCAGGGTTTGCTGGAACTGAAAACCTATCTGACCAGCAAGTGTGGCAACTTTTTTCATAAGTTCTTGCTCTGACAACTGTCCTAATCCGTATGCTCCGAACAATCCTTCCAACTCATCTTTGAAACCATCAAGGATATTTACCTTCAAGAAGGATTTTACCGCATCCTGCGCTATCTGCTTAAAGGTGTCGCTTGCATATTTCTTGAAAGAGTCAAGGGCGTTTGTGCCGTTAGCTATCCAGTCCCATATAGCATCGGTCATGTTGTCTGCCAATGGAGAGAAAGCATTCGATACGTATTCTCTTATGCTATTGGTAAACTCCTTTATCTGCTCGGCATACTCCATCAGTGCCTCTACGGTTTCTTTTGTCTCGCCGACAAGTAGGTGCCCGTACTCCTCCATCACGTTCTGCATCAATTCCACGTTGATGAGATAAGCACCTGTCATTTTGTCTTTGCTGAACAAATCCTCACCATAATTCTCTTTCACCCAACTTTGAAGGTCTTGAGTCCTCTGACCATGAAACCTGCTCCTGCGACGTGTCTCTATTCGCAAATTATCATAAGCAGGAGTGTAGCCTTGACCATAAATAAGCGACTCAATTCCCGACTGCATACCTTGACCTATAGCAGCACCGATAGCACCGCCAATCAACATACCAATTCCAGGTATTAACACACCTGCTGCCACACCTGCCACTGCACCTAAGATGCCGCCAATGTTCTTCTTGAAACTTGACTTGCTATTCTGGTATATCGCCTGTGGTTGGAAGTATGTGTTCTGATATGCGTCGACAGCTGCCTTCCACTCCTTTGCCTTTGTCTTTAGCTCGGACATTCCGTTGCTATACAACCAGTTCTCTTCCTCGGAGTTTGCCTTAGCTACGGATATGCGATAGTCGTCGACAGCCTTGCGCATCTTGTTTATCTCGGCTTGCTTCCTTGCATAGTGTTTGTACAACTTCTGCTCGTTAGGCAAAACCTCTTTCAAACTCATGTTGAACTCGTACATAGTGCTTGCAAGGGCAGTGTAAGCGGAAACGTATGCCGTGACCTGCGAGAAACCCTCCATCGTGGAGGCTTTCGACAATCCCTCAAGACCATTTCCGAGACCTGAGAATGCGTTGCCAAATGCCCCTAACAACTTTCCGCCCTTGCCACCGACCATGTTGCCAAGCTGACTTAGCGAAGAACCTAACTGCTGCAGGTCGTTCGCCACTCTGGAGATAGCCTTCCGCAGGTTGTTCATACTCTTAGTGGTAGCGTCTTGTGCTTTCTTGTATTGTTTCTCTACTACTACCTTGGCTTCGTCTGCACCTGTATCACCTCGCTTTACGGCTTCCATCACTTTATCAAGGGCGAGTTTTGCGGCGGCTTCTTCTTCTTTCTTCTCTCGGACATTATTAAGAAGATTTGGTATCTGCCTGAAAGCATCCTTGTTTATAAGCTGATCTTCCAACTTCTGCAAAGCCTCATAATATGCCTTGATAGTTTTCACGTCTTCACTGCTGATGTTGCCCGCAAAGTCGTTCATCGCATCTATCATATCCTTGATAGTTTGTAGGCTCATGTTATCTAAGTCTCCAAAGACTCTACCCCAGTCGTTCTCAACCTTGAAAACCTCCCAACGCTGCTTGCTTATCTCCTTATCCTTTGCGTTCCTCTGCCATATCAGACCTTGACGCTCCCCCTTCCTGTCTTCGGGAAGGAGTGCCAATTTCTTGTTTATATCCTCTCTCTCTCGCAGCAACTCATTAAGTTTCTCCTGTTCGGTGAGAGCCTTTGCTTTGGCTTCGGCAGACTGCTTCAACATCAACTCGCCATTGCTCAACATCAGTGCTTGCAACTTCATGTAGAGCTCAATGATGTCAGCGTTTCTACCTCCGAAGGTGTCGGTAGCCGCCTCTCTCGTCATACGCAGAGAAAAGCCACCAACCTCACCATTCTCACCGATAAGACTTTTTAGCGTCTTGTCGTTTTTGGCACGTTCCTTGATAAGTTCCCTCAACCTCGCATACTCACGCTGCGACACATCATCCCAGTCCATCACCTCACCGAAGGCGAGGTTCGCAAAACTCTCGTCACCCGTCTTCTTGTACAGGTCATGGTACAACTTCCACTGCTTGCTCATCTTGTCAAGCCACTCCTTCATGACATCGACATTACGTTTGATGGTTTCAGTCTCTCTGTCAAATAGGGTGTCTGTCTTTAACTTGTCAACTTCTTGACGGAACTTCTTGCGTGCTTCGGTTGTTCCTTTGATAGAGTTTCCTATCTTATCGAGTGTGCCGATGTAGTCATTTACAGTTGAAGACACTTGTCCCTTGCCTACACCGAATATACTACTGATAATATCAATAGCACCAGCTGACGTATAGCGGTTGTCTTTAGTGTATTTTTTATATTCATCGAGTATCTTCTTGGCTAAGTCAAGACGGGTTCGTGCAGCCTCCAACTCCTTATCCGCTTTACTGCCTCCTTTGCTCTTGCTCTTGCTTTTCTTTTCTCCTTTTTGTTTAGGCTCTTCCAATTTTACACCATAAGCATTGGCAAATGAAAGACTATCCTCTACTGTTTTCTGTGCCTGCTGTACTGCTTTCAGAAGCATCTCTTTCAAAAAGTTTCCTCCTGCTAATCGTGAAATTTCTTTGTCTGACAATTTCCCTATCGCAGCGGTACTCATTTTAATGCCAAAATGTAGTAGAATAGGTGGAGCCATGTTAATTTGCTCCCTCGCCGTTTTATATGCTTTTTGAATATTGTCTACTATGTCAAAAAAGTTGGTGGAAGTTCCAATGTTTACCGAAAACTTACGACCGACTAATTTATCAAGTTGACGTTCAATCGCACTTATTTCCGCAGCCGCTTTTGCTGTTTTTGCGTCCACTGGAATATTCCAGCGTGTCTTGCAGAGTTGCATTACCTTATCTTTGACAGCATCTACATCCAACCCCGCTTGAGTAAACGCCTCTGCCAAGCTCATAGCGAGAGCTTGTATTTCTTCTGGTTTTAACTGTTTAAAATTCCAACCCTCTGCCGTTAGACGTTTCTCTATATTATCTGCAACTTCATTGAACTCCTCCTCAACTTCCCTCCATGCACCCACAGTTTCGCCAGTTAGAAAGAAAGATTGTGATGCACCTCTTTGAGTAAGTTCGTCATAGGTTTTTCTAAAGTTTTTAACGGCAGCAGAGTATTTCCCTTGCTCAGTAGTTAATAATGCTATTTGCCCTGCTGTGTTTTCCGACGAAATTCCAGCATCTTCTATCGCTTGTTTAAAGGCCTTGTTTTCTTTTGCAGCATTCAACGCTGCAGTTGCTTCTAATTTGTGATACCCGATACTGGAGGATATGGATTTATAAAGTTTTTTATAGGTTTTTTCATATTGCTTAATATCTGTCAGCAAAGAGTCGTCGAAAAGTCCTTTATCTGCGTCTTTAATACCTTCTTCAATTGCCGTGGAAACAGATTTTAGAAGCGGAAGTGCATTCATCACTGTAGCGGCATTTTCACCCATTATCTTGTATTGTTCAGCAAGTGAATGAACAGCCTCGCCATTTTCTTTTGTTGCGTAGGCTGCATTCAGCATGAGATTGGGTGTGGCAGAATAGTTCTTGATAAATTCCTCCCATACCTTAATACTTTTTTCCATTTGATCGGTAGATAGATCGGAAGCAGACGGGAAACTAAAACTTCCCTTTTTAATGCCATAATTACCTATATCTTCCTTACCATCAACCTTGAAAGTCATGGAAGTGTCTTGCATTATTTTTCTTGCATTTTTGACACCTTCCGTCATTCGTTCTGTTATAGCCTCGGCTAAATCTGCGGCTTTTTCCATTTCGGAAGAATTGCGCTGCCATAGTTCCATAAAAGCAGTAAGTCCAGCCATTGCCCAAGTCCACGGACTCGCCAGGAGCGCAGCCATAGCCGCCTTTGCGTTAACAGCGAAGAGTTTGAGCATCATCCCTGCCTTGCCAAATTTGATGCCAGCGAACTCAAAATCAATTCCCAAACGTTTAAGACTGAATCCGAGCAACCGCCCTTGCATCGCCATTCTGACCTCTGCGGCGGTGAACTCACCAGAGCGAATAAGTGCTTTTGCTTCTTCGAGGCTCAATTTTCTCAAACCAACAAGACGCAATGCTTCTCCCTTTGTCATGGCATTTGTCGAGAGAGCAACACGAATGTTAGCAGCAGTGATTTGCTTTCGCGTGGCAACAAGCGCAAGCTCTTCGGCTGTGAGTTTACGGGTTAATGCTTCGCCTTGCAACTCTGCGGCACGTTTCTGCTTGTAAGCAAGCATATTAGCAACGACAGAAGCAGTATTACTACCCAAAGCAGCATTCATAGCAAGGATTGCAGCCCTGTGAATAGCCCAAACACCTGCAACCGTTCCCATTACCGTGGCAACATCTTTCCAATTCTTTGTCAGTTCCATCAGCACATTGGCAATTTCTTTCAGTGCTTCGCCTGTTGCGCCCTCTGCCATTTCGCCGTACATAATATCCATGGCATCCCTGACGTTCTTGAACTTTGCCTTGACGCTTTCGGAAATTACTTCCTGCATGTTGTAGAACATACCGCCCTCATCGGTCAAATCTTTCAAAACGGCAACAACATCATCATAACCAATTTCTTTCTTCTTGGTCATTTCACGGATTTCCTTGGTAGTCTTACCAAGTCTCTCTGATAGTTTCTCCAATAGCGGGACATTACCCATTGCGAATTGACGCAAGGTATAGCCGGACAGAGCCGCCTCACTTCTGACGTGACCCAAAGCCAATGCAAGACGGCTCACGTCTGTTCCTGTAGCAGCGGATATGTCTGCAAGGCGTTTTGTCATGTCATACAGTTCGTTATATTTGAAACCGTATGCCGTGAGTTGCTTAGTCATTTGGTCGAGTTGAACAACTCCAAAAGGAGATTGTGTAGCCAACCCTTTGATCCTACTAAACAGTTCGTTAGCCTGTGATGTATTTTGAAGAATTGCACCAATTGACATTCGCTGCATTTCCAACTGACCGCCAGTTTCAATGATGTTATGTAGGAATTGCTGACCACCCCAAACACCAAGATATTGTGTTGCCATCGACTTCAAATCCGACAACACCTGACTCTGACCATGAGCGGCTTGTGTGGTATGGTTCAAAGCCTGTGCAAGGCGTTGTTCCTCTGCTGATAGCTGTTGCGACGCACTTGCTGCTTGTTCTTTCGCTTCAACAAGTTTCTGTGTGTTTGAGATAAGCGGTGAATAGTTCATATTGCTACCACGTCCAAAGTTGAATAACTCACGGGTGGAATAACTATCCAGCCTTTGCATAACACCCTCTAACTGGCTCATTTCTTCACGCACTCCACGTAAGGCATTACGCACGGCTTCGTATTGTTCAGAACCAAGTGTGCCACGCCCCATCGAAAGAAGTTTACCCAAGTCTGCTGATTGGGTACGCAACATTTCCATGCGAGCCTTGACTAACTCCTGTGCTTGTCTCCGCAATGCGGCTGCGCTTTCCTGACGCACCTTATTGTCACCTTCTTGTACTCGCTGGCTCTTAGCAACCTGTGCGTCATGCTGAGCAAAGGCGTTGGTCAATTCTTCAAGTTTTTTCCGATGTCTTTTTGCTGCTTCACCTGCCACCTCCTGCACTTCTGCTTGGTGCTTCATAGCAGCCCATTGAGTATCAGTAGCGGCACTCGATGGTCCCGTGTAGCCTTTCACATGCTCCAAACCAAGTTTCTTTCCAAGGTCAACGGGTTGCAAGGCAGCAAACTTTTCGTAAGTTGTTAGCAAAGCACTTAACTGTTGTTCATAACCCTTTACATCATAGCCACCTTCTTTGAAAATTGAAATCAAGTTTCTCAAACGCTCTATGTTTTCGCGTATGATTTCGGCTTGTTGTTTCATATCGCCTGGATAGATCTGCTCACTTCGCAGTTTTGCCATTTGAGCCTCGTATGAAACTCCTTTTTGGTAAAGACCAGACTTTAGCAGCTCATCCCATCGAGTAGGACTGATGGTTTGCATAGCCATACCAGCCCTTCCCAACTCTCTTTCTAACTTTTGGATTTGAGAGTACAACGCTCCTACGGCATCGACCTGTTTGCGTATCTCTTCTGTGTTCTGCCCAGAGAAAAGACTTACGCCACTCTGCGCTGCCGCTCCTGCATTCATTCCCATCGCCTTTTCTCTCGCTGCAGAAAGTTTCTCCTGGGCGCGGATAAACACATTGGCGGCTTTCTCAAAGTCGCTGGCATTACTCAGAAGATGCTTGAACGTAGTGCCAAAGGCGTTAGTTTGCCAACCACGACCATTCATCAAAGAATCGTCAGCTTTGATGTTTTGCAGTTTCTTCTCATAGGCATCAAGAACTTGCAGATAGATACGCCAACGGTTGATAACGTTACTATCCATACCTGCACCCTCAGCACTCTTGATGGCATTGGAAACTTTTGCCCGTGCTTCTTGCAGACGGAAGAGTGCATCCTCCATTCTTTCGACATTCCTTGTGTAGGTGTTGGCTAAACTACTCAAAGAACCACCATTCTTGGAAACTTCCAAAGTTCCCATCGTTGTCCGAACATTCCTTATGACCTCACCCAAGCCCGTCATAAAGTTTTTCATACCCGCATCGGCACCGATAGTGACTTGAAATTGCTTGAAGGCTGCATCAAGGGTATTCACAGCCTGCGCACACTTTTCTATGCGAGTACTGAAGGCGGTAAAGTTGTCATGCTGAATGGCTTCTTTGATTAAAACAAGGTCTTTTGCTAAGTTTCCAAGTGAAGCCCTAACAGCATCTTGCGCTTCTTTCTGCAAGTTTTGGGATGCCTCGTTGATTACTTTGCCAACTTCTTTGCCTAAGTTACCAACTTGCTGGGTTTGCAGAGCACTGAGTAGATGTTGTAAATCACTAAGACCCTCAACTTTCACGCTGATAGTCTTGTCTTTTAACTTCGCAAACTCTTGCTCTATCTTGTCTAACTGTCCTGTCGCCTCGTCCTGAATGGCAACCTTGAATTTCAATGGTGATAAATCTGGCATGGAATATATGGTATTATGTTGTTATTCTTATTGTGTCGTGGGTATTTTCTTTCCAGTGTTCAGGAAAGTGTTGAGACTGAATCCGCGCTTCTCTCTTTCTGCCTTGCGCTGCTTCCAACGCTCGACGGCTGCGTCAAGTTTCTTCTTGTTGGGTTTGTAACCTTTTTCCCCAGGCTTCTTTGCGTTCTCACTTTTCGCCCAGGCTGTAAATGGCTGGTCAATGTCTATCAACTCTATTTGAGCCTTGGTATGTCCCCAATAGTATTCATACATCTGTATGCGGTAAAGACCAAAGAGGAAATACTTCGGCATAACTAACCATTGCCGCTGTTTTCGGTCTGAGAAGGCACTGCCGTAGGATGTTCTCGCAGGGTAGCTTCTACTTCCTTCGCCCTCATCCTCATCAGCGAATCCTGAACCCCTGTCAGTAATGTGGTAGTGTGATAGAATTGAAGCAGCGGAACTTTTTTTTTACCTACTTCCAAAAGGGGGGCAAGCTGCATGTTCTCGTATTGACGAACATAATAAAACCAACGCCAAAGAAACCAATAGCGGAACTTCAATTTCCAATAGCCGTTGAGAATGATTATTGCCGAGGCTTTGCAGGCAAGTTTGGTGTCTTCAAGAATGGCATCCATGACCTCACTTCCTGTAGTAATGTCCTCGTCAACACTTCTCTTGTGCAGTAGCAAACGTGTAAGTTTCTCCAACTGACCGTTCTTTAGCCAATGAATCTTGTATTTCTTGTTCGTTCGTGGTATGACTACTTCTTCAGCATCATCATTGACCAAGGACATGTATAGTCGCTGTGCCTCAACGGACGGCTGCGAAAGTTTTTGCTCTTCTTTTCCCATATCTCTTTTTTCTTGGGTTAAAAAAAAGGGCAATGGCAGCTATAAACTACCACTGCCCTTGAAATGTCACTGATTTTTTCTATTCGCCAGCAACAGGCTCAAGAACGCCAAAGGCATCCTTGTCTGCACCTGCGGCAATAGCACCTGTGAGTACTACACACAAAGGCTTGTTAGAGCCATCAAAGATAGCCTGCGCCATGAACTTTGCCTTCTTGACAAACAGAACCTTGTCCTCGGTGTCATTGAGAATGAAAAGACCAAGGTATATAGCCTTCTGAGCTGACGCATAAGCCTTGCCTGACACAGAACCCTTGCCACCTATTGTCATACCCTGTGGCAGTGTGATGGTGGTCGTAGTACCCTCATCACCGAAGCAGACCTGCATGATGTTGGTCTCGCTACAAGGAATCTCAAGGGTTATCTCTCCGTCACCAGGGGTAAAGGTGTTCACCCAGTCGGTGTTCAGACCCTTAATCTTGAAGTGTTCGATACTCGGCTGACCAGTGTCAAAGTTGAAACCAGAATCGTCAGAAACTGGAAACTCCAACATGTTAGCCTCTGTCAGGGTTGCCGCTCCTTCAGTAGTAGTAATACCACCCTTTACAGCGAAAACAGAACTAATGCCCTCAAAGACATCGCCCTGTAAGTCAATCTTTCTTTTAAGTGCCATAGTGTTATTCTTTTTATAATTCGACTTTTATTTTTTAATATCTCTTGCGTTTAACTTGGTCCGCAATTTGAAGGTTATCTGAGTAACCTGAAATCCAAAGCCGTCCTCTCCTTGCATAAGCACGGTGGGAACTGTTGCCGATACATGCACTCCGTTAATAGGAAACAAATCCAAGACTTGCTGTGTAAGGCTACTTTGAATACCAATGTTCAATGTTCGGTCACTCTTGGCTTTGCAGAAGATGGAGTATGAGCCGTAACACTCACTTGACACATCGAATGTGCCTTTTAAGCGACTACGAATCTCCGTTGGAATATTGACCACGACGAAACTTTGTAATTCATCTGGAGTATTCTTAGGACGATCAAGGAAAACCTTATCACCAATTCCCTTTACAGCAGCAACAAGGTCATTGTATATGAGATATATTAGCGGCTTCTTTTCCATCAACTTCTTGTCTAAGATGTTTGTAAGTATGATACAGCGAGCTCACCTGCTTTAGCATAAGTCTGCAGAATACCTGTTGTACCTCTTCTCATTTCCACCCAGTTACCATACTCAACAGGATAGGCAACTACAATGTCAAACATGTTTGTGCCCTGCGGTCGATAGTTTTGAAAAAAATTACGAGCATCGTCCTCTCCCCAACCGCCGTTGGTCTGAACCGTTGGCAGGTAATGGCTTTTTTCGCCATCATAGTCGGGATTGAAACGATAGCTTTTCTTTTTTCTCTGACGCATCTTCACCTGAATGGCTTTCGGTACATACTGCGCTGCATAGTAAGCATTGATAGGTTTTTTGTTCTTGTATAGGCATACAACTATTGAGTTCAACAGATTTCCTGTGAAATTGTGAGCACCCTCAGTATTTTCCCGTGCTTTGATTGCTTCTTGACATAAGTCGGTACAAAACTTTCTACAACGTTTTTCTATTTCGTTGTAAATTGCTGTTTTGTAGTCAGCAATAGCAAAGTGAACTATCTGTGAGTTAGTTACGGACATATTTCCAGAGAATATGAGTTCCCAAATTGCTTGGTCGCCTGTCTATAACAAGACCATACTCCTTATAGCCAAAACGCTGCAACTCAATCTTGTCACCCTCAATCGGAATAGTCTCTTCCGTCCACTCATCCTGTTTTAAAGGCAATGCGAGAGTTCTGTACGATGCAATTACGTCTCCATTGTCCGATATAGTGTCACGGTTGTCACTTCTGCATACTCCCTCGTATACAATCTTAGTCGATTTTTCCCTTGTGCTTTCTGACTGCGCAACGTTGTTTCCGCCCGCAGTATCTTCGTCTGCCATCGGGTCGTTAAGAATGTTTGCCTGATCTTCCATCGGCTCAGTAGCCGCATAACGGATAATCTTGCAATAGTGAGGGAAACGAGGGTTTTTTATACGAGCCATAGGTTTGAGTGGTTATGTGTATCTGCGGATTTTCCGAAAACCTGTACCAACAAAACCCCATTTGTTCGGACTTACTTTTTCTAAGCCGTATTTTTCAAAGATTCTGTTAGCCATGGCCAGGTAATTCTTTAACACGCTTGCGGACATGCGCTCACCATTCTCACTGCTTCGCCAGTCGCCGTCTTCTTCGGTGAAACCACCACTTTGCACCGGACTGCCTGCAATCCATACGTATAGCCAGGCAAGAGAAACTTCACGATCTTTCTCTGTCGTTTGCGCAAAGTCAGTGTACGGCTCTAAGCCAACATGCGAACATATTGACATAAGGGATTCGTCAGAAATAGTAATATTCCTGACGCTCCCTCTTAGGTATTGTGCAAGTGAGTATGTCTTATGCACCATAGTAGCAAGTTACTTAGTTTTTAGCCCTCATAATCTTTCCAAACGGTTGCAATAGCATAGTCATGTACATTGTTGAACACGGGACCTGCGTACAGTTCGCAGTCTACCACATTCAGCATAGGACGATCCTGCCATACATTCTGGACGGCTATGCGGTCCTCAACAAAGTAAGTACGTACACTGTCGTTGTGAGCACCCATGCGATTACGATCCTTCAAGATAGAGTTCATACACTTAATCTCGAAGGGGCGATATGCACGACTGGCAGCAACCATGTTGTGAATATCGAACGCAGGGGCATCGGCAACAGGCTTACCATCTTCCTCGTGACGGGACTTGAAGTCAATCTCCTGGAACGGCCAAATCTTCATAGAAGTATGCAGCCAGCCAAGGAGTTCACCACGGTCAACCTTTACGCTCTCAGGATGGAAGTAGTTCTTGCTGCCCTTGAAGGCATCAATCACTGAAGGATGGAGGACGATCTTATCCAGAAGGTCTTTCGACAGCTTCCAGTGGTCAACACCAAGTGAAAGGGTGTCCGAAAGGTATTTCTGGAATGTCAGAATGTCTTCAATCACATCAGCGTTCGGGTTGGCGACAAGTTTAGGTGTGGCACCAGTGGTGTCCCATATATACCACTCCTTGCCGTTTTCAGGCGAAAGGAAATTCTCGTCAGGAATCTGGAACTTGAAGTCGTAGCGAGCACCGTCAACAGCAATGTCGTGAATCTCGCCAGTTGACATAGCCTGCATGACCATGTAAGAAAGCTCGTTGTGAACACCGCCAATCATGGCATTCGAGTTCAAAACAAAACAGTCAGTCAGAGCCTCGCCAAAGGTCATGTCTGAAAGTTTTGCATTCTTACGGAGTTCTATCATATCATCCTGAGTGATATTGAAGCCGTGTCCCAACTGGGGCAAGGTTCCACCGTAGAACTCCCAACCTATGGTACTACGCTGTGGCTTCTCGGAATGAGTACCCAGAACGCTGGCACGCACAAGAATTGGTGTCTTCTTAATACCCTGTTTCCACTCTCGGTCATCGGTCGGCTTACCCCACGAAGCGAACTGTCGCCAGATAGCACGGTTGTACTTGGCGTTCACATTGTCGAGAATCAGACCGAAGTTCTCAGCGTCTACATACTGATGCAGACCACTGATACCATATAGATTTAAGTCTCTCATAATCTAATCTCATTTTTTAGTTTACTTTCGGGGGCTGAAACGGAAATAGCACTCGTTGTCACGAAGTGCCTTCTTCAAACTTGCTGTCAGAGGTGGCATACGACGCTCAAGAACTGGCTTCTCCATACAGTTCCAGATGTAGTCGATGTCGATTGCATAAGTATCAGGGTCCAACACGTTGTCACAATAGGTCAATCCGTTAGGAATAGCCTTGATCTTAGAGTCGTTACCTGCTTCTGCAATCACATTGTCTGCGGCGAAGCCTGTTACGGCATCAACCGTCAGAACGTCAACGTCGTCTGCGCTACTGTCGATGGCAGATACCGTTGCTACATTTGTGGCAGCAGTGCTGAGGTCGTTACCGACCACGATCAGTTTCATGCCTATTTTGGCAATAGTGCCAGTCTCAAACTTCTCAACGGTGATAGTCTTAGCGGTTGCGTCAACACTCTTCACCTTGAAAGTGTAGATAGGAACAATGGAGCGTGCACCTGCTGTCTCATCTGCATAAACAAGAGTTCCTGCTGCCATGACGTTAGGATAGGTTGGCATTAGTGCGGGGTCGCACATGAAACCACCGACGGCTATCGTCGGTTTGCCCTCATAGCACTTGCGGACACCACCAAAGTTCTTACTAAACTTGATGTAATTGTTGATAGTTCCTTGTTTCATGTTACTTTGTGTTTGTGGTTAAAATCTTGCATCGGCGAAGAACACTATACAAAGGTCTTCTCCATGTCGGTGGCGTAATTAGCACTTTCCTCTGCTTCTCTCTTCAGACGCTCTATCGTCTCTTTTACAAAACCTTGCTCACTGCCGTTACCGCCAGTGCCAGCACCGCCAAAAGGCTTGCCACCATCTGCGTAGTAACGCTTATAGCGTTTTTCGTAGGCTGATACGGCTGCCTGTTTCAGACCATCGAATGTGGGTTTATCCCCATACTCAATATCGTCCAGGGCATCATCAACACAAGCCTCGTTGTTTGCCTTTAATGCGAGCAGGTGTTTCTTTAGTTCGGACTTTACGCTGTTGAGCGTGGCGGTTTTTTCCCGCTCCATCTGTGACTTCATGAAGTTGGTCATGGTAGCAGTCATCTTGCCAAACTCACTTTCTGCGCCAGTCAGTCCTTCCAGTGCCTTTTTCACTGCGTCCTGAACTTTCTTGTCAAGTTCGTCGGTAGATGCACCACCGTTGCCACCATTACCACCACCATTTTCGGGGTGCTCCTTCTTGTAGTCTTCCAATGCCTTGGCTACTGCTGCGTTGATTCGAGTCGTCACATCTTTCTCATGCTTGGTCTCGTACTCCTTGGCGTAGTCTGCCTTGAACCTCTCGGTAAATGCCTTTTCATCGAAACGCTTCTGCCCTGCGAACTGGATCAGTGTAGCTACGGGCAATTTCCACGTCTCGTCGGTAATCTTCGAGTCGTCGGCAAACATTGGTAAAACACTTTCGGCAATGCCGTCGAATGTCTTGTCACTAATAACCTTGCAGTTGTCTTCTCCAACCTTGGTTTTTAAATTTTGAATGAGAATGTCTTTCTCCATTGCTTAATAATTATTGGTTATATTCCTCTCTAATATTTTGTAAATATTTTTCGCAAAGATAATATTCAAATTCTTGTAATACATTTTTTTGCTTGGTAATCTTCTCTTTACCACAAAAAAAACTTTTTTTACTATGTTAAAAACATAACTTTGCGACAAAATGTAAAAGTTTATGATAAAAGCAGAAGGAACATCCGGCTTGTTCACGATTGATGGAAAGCCTATTTTCACAAATGAATACATCAGTGCACTAAGAAAGAAAGAAAGTGAAAAGAAAAAATCAAACTTTTTTATTGCGCAAGAGGGTGCACAGGAATTTGGATTGAGCAACGTCGCTGACATTATCGTTTTTGGAGGAAACAGAGGAGGCGGCAAGGCTAATCCTTACAGTACACCCGTCGCAACACCGTCAGGACTCAGAAAGATGGGTGACCTGGAAGTTGGAGATTTGATTTGCACTCCATACAACGGCGTGCAGAAGGTAAGTGAAATCTTTGAGCAGGGAGTGAACACGGTCTATGTCTTACACTTCGACGATGGCACGACTGTGGACTGTATGGATAACCACAGGTTCTGGGCGAGAGAGAATAATGCAGAGGACTTTCACGAAATGACGGCAAGGGACATCATTGAACATTACAAAATAGGAGCTCCCTTCCCTCTTTCACTGCGGAAGGGAAAAGTAAACTTTATAGAGTTTCCTCTTTGCGGTGAAGTAGCAATGGATGAAAACAAGACAGAGATTGACTTGCCTATACATCCTTTTATCCTCGGATATATTAGCGGAACTGGATTTTGGAATTTTGCAATGAATGGTGTCAAATTAACAAATGACAAATTCCTTGCAAGAAAGTTCTGTGCATTAGGATATAAGATAAGGAAGAATAGAACTAATGGCTTCTATTACCTCAGAGGACTCTCTGATGAGAACAGAAGAAAAATCACATGTAGCCGACAGGAACAGCCTGCAAGAATACCTGCGGAATACAAGACGGCATCGGTGAAAGCAAGATGGGAATATCTGCGTGGAATCATGTTCCAAAAAGGACGCTCTATGCACAAACACCCTTACCTGGCACTGCCAAACAAACAACTTATTGAAGATGTAGCAGAAGTGGCACGATCTCTTGGCATCTGGGCAAGGGTAAGCCAGATAGACGACGACCCTGAACGCATTGGGTATTGGAAGGTCGCTTTTGTAGCACCCAATGATGCCGACCTATTTGCAAGAACCAACTTTAAACTACGAGCTCATGTCAATGCAGACGTACCAAAAAATCCTAACGCAAAGAATGTTCTCACAAAAAAAATTCAGTATATAACAAAGTCAAAGCATCGCCAGCAGTGTCGTTGTATTACTGTTACAGGAAGAGACCATCTATACCTGACCGACGCATACACGATCAACCATAATACAGTAACAATGCTGATGGAGCCGATGTATGACATCCAAAACAAGCACTTCAACGGAATAATCTTTCGTAAGAACAAAGACGATTTCGAGAATATTATCAATGAGAGTAAAAGATGGTTTTCTAACCTTGGACGCTATAACAAGTCGAAAGACGATATGACTTGGAACTTCAAGACGGGCGCAAAGCTCGGACTGACAATCTACGACATGCCAATGTCGGATTTCGATACGAAGTTTCGTGGTCAGCAGTTTGCATACATAGGTATTGACGAGCTGCCACAAATGCCATTTGAAATGTTCAAGTTCCTTATGACTTCTAACCGTAATACCGTAGGAGTCCATTCTCGTATTCTCGGAACATGCAACCCCGACCCACTTTCCTGGCTAAGAAAGTTTGTCGATTGGTGGATTGGAAAAGAAGATACCGTTTATTCCGATGGAAAGACGCACCCTGAAAGAAAAGGCTTTGCCATTCCTGAACGTAACGGCGTGATTAGATACTGCTACATGCCTGATGATTCCGTCGACAACATCATCTGGGGAGATACGCCAGAAGAAGTATATGAACAGTGCAAGGAACTCATCGACGATGCCTGGGACCCAGATTGGGAGCAATATGGCTACACGAAAACTTCATTCTTTGTGAAGTCTGTAACTTTCATCAAGGCGAGTCTCAAAGACAACAAGGCTCTACTGAAGAACGACCCCTCGTATGTGGCAAACCTGCTGAATCAGCCGCCAGAGGTGAGAGCGAGAGAGTTTGACGGAAATTGGGATGCAATAAAGGCTGGTGACGACATGATACAAGCGTATCATCTTGACGGCATCTTCCAAAATGCACAAATGATTGGTGACGGTGTTAGACGTGCAACTTGCGACGTGGCTGGCGATGGAGGCGATAATTGCGTGACATGGTTCTGGATAGGACATCACATAGCAGATGTGTTTGTCTGCCAACGTGACCCATACACCACCGTTGACTTGATACGGGCGAAACTTCATGAATGGGGAGTGCTGGAACAGAACTTTGCCTATGACCTCAATGGTATGGGGCAGGTCTTGAAAGGGGCTTTCCCTAATGCGGTAAAGTTCAACAACCAAGAGGCTGTCGATGCTAAAGATAAATACTTATACGACAATAAGAAATCTCAATGTGCATACAAGTTCGCAATAAGAACACAACAAAAGGGATGGAGCATTGAGACAACTCTCCTCAAACGCAAATACAAGTGTGGAAAAGATACTAAGAAACTGTATGACATCCTGCAAATTGAACGAAAGTGTGTTAAGCAAGATAGAACAAAAGAAGATAAAGGATGGTGTCTTATCCATAAGGAACAAATGAAAAACAAAAATATCGTGGGACACTCTCCAGACTTCTTTGAGGCTCTATTCATGCGGGAGATTTTTGACATTAAGCATACACAGGCGGTGATTCCATCATGGCTAAAGAATAAAAAGAAAATACGTAGTGTACGCAAATTATCATCAAGACAAAACATAAAAGCATAAGAAATGGCAGACAACATCACAAAAACGCAGCTGAAGGTAAGAGAACTTCTTACGAAGAAGCCTTTTACTCGTATCTTACCTGATGGTCACTATGATCATGGCTATTGCTGGAATGAGGTTCCTGAAATAGCAGTCACTTCTGATAGACTTAAAAGGAAAATAGTTACACAAGAAGACTTTATGCGGGAACTCGACCCCGCAGGACATCTAATCAACGACAAAGAACTGTTCCCTGATGTTTGGCAACAGAACGAAGAAGACGGAAAGTGGTATGTGCAAGAGATTCCGAGGTACGCATTCTCATATCAACAAATTATCCTTGTCAAACACCTCACGCATCTTTGTGGCAATGACGTACAATTTGAACTTTCCGACAAGAGCGTTACTGAACAAACTACAGAAATCTTCAATGCTTTCAGAAACGGATGGGCAAACAAGAACATGGAGGTAGCATGGTATCAACTGGCAAAGTCAGTAAAGGCTACGGGTGATGGAGCGTTCGTCGGGTTCTTAGACAAAGGAAAGTTTGGATGGAAAGTCTTGTCTTTCCTCAATGGTGACAAACTATTCCCACACTATGACCTTCGGACTGGCAGACTGAACTCGTTTGCAAGAACGTACTGCAACTATGCGGAAGACGGAAGTGTTACCAAACGTTACATCGACGTATGGGATGATACTTACTACTATCGTCTCGTAGCAGACGGCGACCCGACTAACTTGTTTGACAAGGCAAAACAACTTGTTTTTAAAATTTTCTCTGCCGATGGCTACAAAATAGAATGGATGGAAGCACACGGCTTTGAAGAGATCCCTGTTGCATACATGAGGGATGAAAATGGACCGTGTTGGACGTTCTCGGAAGAAACAATAGAAAACTATGAAATTGCGTTCTCTAACCTCGCCCACTCCAACCATGACTTCGGATTACCTATCATGTACGTCAAGGGCGAGGGAAGTGAAGAGGTGACCACCAACGACATGTCCTATGCGTCTAAGATTATGATTCTTCCATCAGACGGCGAGATTGGTTTCCTCAATCGTCAGGATGCAAGCAACGCATATAAAGCTGAACTCGACAAACTTGAAGACAGTATCTATAAGCAGTCTTTCGCTGTGAAGACACCAGAACTAAAGTCTGGCGACACCCCTGGAGTTTCTCTCAAAATCATGTATTCCGACGCATACGAGAAGGCTATGACGGACGCACAAGAATACGATGGCTGCATAGACAAAATGATTGACATATATGCATGGGGCTATGGTATCGAGAGCGAAAACCGCCTTGCTTTTCTAAACACGAACATTCGACACTATATTGAGCCTTACATTCACTTAAATATTAGTGAACTTACGCAGAATCTTAACACTGCGGTACTCGGTGGTTTCCTGTCTAAACAGACCGCATCTGAAAAATTACCTTATTCGACTCCGCAGGAGTGGGAAAGGATTCTACATGAGAAACATGACGAGCAGATGCAGCAGTTGTTACTTGAAGAGCAGAAACTTGAGGTACAGAATGATGCAAACGTTAAAATGCAGGAAGAACTTGCTGACATACAGACTGAACAGCAGATTGACGTTATAGAGGCTCAGAATAAGATTGAGACCAAGGAAGAGAAGAAAGGTAAGCAAACCACGAAAAAGAAATACTCCGTAGCAACAGGACGTGGCTCTGGCAGACCGAATCGAAGTGGACGCAAATATGATGAGAACGGGAACTGGGAAGGTCGGAATAACTGGGGAAACTGGAACGAAACCCATTAGTACGGTGATAAATTATGGCTGAAAGTATTAAGATTTCACTCGACACAAGCAAATACGCTATTCCAACGCAGGAGGATATAGACGCTGCAAAGCGTTTTGTCCTCATGCGAGAGGAATACGCACAATTACTGCAATCACGTATTGATGAAGTTCTTGCGGATGCAATGGAGCAAATCATCACCATTTGCTATCGTTACGACGTTGACCCGAAACTGCTTTATCTCAGTAACGGATTTAACGAACAGATGATGAATGAAATCTCGGAGGTCATGGATGAAGCGGAAGAAGAGATACTTAGCCTAATAGAGGAATTATCTATCAATAAACTCGACGGCTCAGACAACAAGAAAAACTCACTGCTTGCCTGGATGCTTTTACTTGGTCGTAAGAATCGTAACTTACAGCAGACACTTGACACCTACCTATACAAGTTTATGAAAGACATAGAGGCTGCGGTGGCAGCATTGAAATATGCAAACATACCTCTTGCACAAGCCGTCACTAAGACTAAGACACATCTGCATAACATATACGTTATGCCAGAGGTACAGCAGGCGTTCAAAAAGGCTGAATCTTTCACCGCAACCTATATCCGTAGCCGTGGTGTCGTAAAAGGTAATGTCGGACTATCAAACAACGGCAGTACAAACGTTACCAACATGGCAAAGACTACTCTCCAGATGGTGTGGATGCGCTCGCAGGTAATGGACTATAAAGAGCAAGGTGCAGCAGGTCTGTACGTCCTGCGTGGTAGCAATTTTTTCTGCACCCCATGCGACGACAACTGTGGATTCCACCCAATTGAAGAATCTTATGGAGTTTTGCCCGTGCATCCCTCATGCTGTTGTTATGCCATTCCCGTATTTACAAAAGAACAAATTGAAAATATAAAATAATATGGAACTATCAAAACAAAAACAGACAGAAGCGAAGAAACTGAAGGTATCAACGCAATACCTGGTGTTCGCAGACCTATGCGCCATAGGATATTCCGAAGACGACGCATATTCTATATCATATCCAGAAAATGAAGGGCTGTCCGTTCAACAGAACAATAGCATACGGAAAAGTATAGTTGAGAGCTCAAAGTTCAAAAAACTGCTCGAAAACAGGCTCTCACGAGTGAAAGAAGGAGTCGCAACACCTATACACCTTGACGAAGTTGAACTTATTGGGACAGAAGAGGTGCTGAAGGAAATACTACGTTCAGCAAAACAACAACCTGTCGGCTCAAAAGAAAGGGCTGACCTGTATGCCAAGTACAATGACATAAAGAAAGAAAACGAACAAGAGACAATAGAAGAAACAGATAGCATCACCTTCGCATTGCCACTCAAATGTAACCAATGTCCGTTACTGATGACATATAACGACTTCCTTAAAGAGCATAATCTTCAACAAGTCAAACCTGTTGAAATGGATAAAATAATGCGACGAGCTCACGACGTAATTCAAAAAGAAAAAAAAACAGAAGAATAAAAAAAGTGGTCAATTTCGACCACTTTTTCTGTTCAAACCCACCGATTTCGGTGGTTTACTTATCCTTATTCAACATTTCTATCATGTCCTCGGCAGTCTGGTCGTTCTTCAAGTCTTCCTCGGTAGGCTCATTTTCTTTCATCTGTCTGTCGTACTCTTCTCTCCAATGTAGAAAATCTGAAATAAGACCATTAACATCCTTCATAAGACTCTTATGGTTTTCGTCTTCTTCGGTGAGAAGTGTCGGGTTGGCGTAAAGTGTCGCACAGATATTGACAGCCCTCTGGAAATAACCATTGCCAATACAGGAAACATAGAACATGTTGCCAAAGAAAGTCGCAAGTTGACCCTCCCGCAGGTCGGAGTTGCCACGACTGTAGTCTGCAAACAACATGCTTAGTATACCAAACATGTCAAACGTTGCAGGAATTTTAACCTGCCAGGTATCATCGAGAGTTGATATGTTGATCTGTTCAATGCCTAACTTATCCTTACCCTTGCCAAAAATCTTCTTGGTACGCCACACCTTGAAGTTTCCAATATATGCGGGCTTACCAATAGGAATTTTGTTTAAATCCGTATGTTGCGAGTCCGTAGCAACTTTTTTTACCTTATTTCCCATTGATTGTCTTCTTTAAGTTCTCCAACAATTCTTCAAGACTACCAAAAGTCTCGCATTCAGCCGTAGAATGTCCCAACTTAGTCTTATAGATGGTAACACCGTCCACGTCACGCATTGGGCATTCAATGGTACTATGCTGAATACGGTCGCCGAACATATACCAAACTTCCTGACCTTTCTCAAAGAGAAATCCAGACCGATCGCGCTTCAAGAAACGCTCTGAAATCTTTGGCAAGCCACCTGTAAAACACAAGAAAGTCTCAAAATCAAAAATACGTGGGTTAAGATGCTCACAAAGTGAATCAATTTCTTTTTCAAACTCGTGTGTGTCAATTTTCACCTCAAGTTCCAAAGTGCCGACTTTCTTACCCTCATGCACCATCTTATTCAGATAAGCCAGTTCCTCACGGACTTTCTTGCACATGTAGAAAAGTTCCAAGTCAGAACTTTCACCGTTGTCTTTCATGGCAACGGGTTCAACATCTTCACCACGCAACACCTGCTGACACCTCTCCATCTGGAGATAGGCAAGAACCAACTGCTCCCGAACTTGGTCAGGAGTCAGTTGGTTTACAAATGCAGTGAATCGTTTCTTAAGTCTTTTAATCTTACTCATAGCACGAAACTTTTTAGAAATTTACTCCTCGC
>Ga0247609_10001481_pt1 | contig 27806 bp, 26 predicted proteins | sample 172DNAGHGlowgp2_FD_193487 | JGI IMG/M metagenome (GOLD analysis project Ga0247609, IMG submission 193487) | Sheep rumen microbial communities from Palmerston North, Manawatu-Wanganui, New Zealand - 1728 DNA GHGlow gp2 | ecosystem: Host-associated > Mammals > Digestive system > Stomach > Rumen ... | reverse complement strand
TTATTATGTTCCGGTTACAAAAATAAGCAATACATCTTCTGATAAAATAGATATTATAATTGAAGAATTAAAAAGTGTAGTAAATGCACAAGATAATTTAAATAGTTATATTTCTAATAATGTAAAGCTTGTTAGTAGTGAAATAAATAATGATAAAATGAATTTAGTATTCAATGATTATATATTTAGTGATGCATCTAAAAAAACAATATTAGAAGAAGTTAAATATTTACTTTCTGAATCAGTTTTTGAAAATTATAGTGTAAAAGAAGTTATAATTAGTACAGAAAATGATAAAAATATAGATAGAGTAGTAAAAAAATAAAAATTTTGCTTGAAAATTACTAAATTATGTTGTATACTTAATTGGTAATTCCAAGTTGTCTCCGTAGCTCAGCTGGATAGAGCAACGGCCTTCTAAGCCGTCGGTCACACGTTCGAATCGTGCCGGAGACACCATTTGTTAATAAAGTTCTCTAATATAGAGAATTTTTATTTGCTCTTTTCATTTTATTGCAATTCCCCAAATTTTATGTTATTATGTATACATATGAAGGAAACTTCATAAAATAAAAAAGGAACACTTAATAGTCTTGTGTTGAGTGTCGCCAATATATTTGGTATCACCTAAATCAATGTTGAGTTAGGTGGTTTCTTTTATATTAAAGCTATAAAAAGCAGTGATATTAAAAGAAAGATGATAATTACTAAAGATAAAATTAAAAAATCTTTCTTATTCATTATATCGCCTCCCTTCATTTTATTAAAGTTTGGCTCCACCCAACATTAAGTATTCCTATTATTAATTATATCATGTAATGTATAACTATACAACATTTTGTTTGCTTTTTTAACAGAAATATTAATGTTATAATAATTATGGTGAATTATGGCAGAAATAACAACACATATGTTTTTATCAAAAGATATTAAAAAAATAATTAAATGTAATAAATCTATTACACTTTTTTCACTTGGACCAGATGTATTTTATTTTAGTAAGAAAACTAAAAAACTAGCACAAATAATGCATAGAAAAAATACTTTATTATTTTTTAAAAATTATATTAAATATATTAAAGATAATAATTTGGAAAATGATGAGTATATTGTTTCATCTTTATATGGTTTTTTATCTCATTATGTACTTGATTTTAAGACACATCCATATATATTTTATAAGGGTGAATATAAATTACATAGATTATATGAAATGGGATTATCTAAATATATAATTAGTAGTCATAATATTAAACCAAATAATTATAAATCATATAAAGATTTAATTTATGAAAAAAATAAAACAATAGAACAATTATTAGATAATGTAATATATCAAACATATGGATTTAATGGATATGGTAAAAAATATATTAAATGTTTAAAAAGAGTAAAATTTACATATAGATTATTTAGATATGATAAATATGGTATTAAGAAAAAAATATATAAATTTATAGATTTATTTAGTAAAAATAAATTATCTTTAATATCATTTTATAACATAAAAGATGTTGATTTAAATATTAATCATAATAAATGGAATCATCCTTGTGATAAAAATGAAATATATAATTCATCTTTAATAGATCTATATAATGAAAGTTTAAATAAAACACTTGAAATAATAAATAGTGTAAACATGGTATTATATAAAAATAAGAATATAGATACACTTGATAAAGTAATTGAAAATAGAAGCTATATAAATGGTAAAGATTCAAATACAAGAAATGTAATGAAATATTTTGAAATATTATAAAATAATGCTATAATGTAAAAGAGGTAATAATATGAGAAGCGTATATGTGCACATTCCTTTTTGTAAAAGTATTTGTTCTTATTGTGATTTTTGTAAATTTTTACATAATCCTATGTGGGAGAATATTTATTTAGATAGTTTAGAAAAAGAAATAGATAAGTATTATGAAGGTGATACTGTTAAAACTATATATATAGGTGGAGGAACTCCATCTTGTTTAAGTATAGGTGCGATTAATAAATTATTTAATATTTTAAATAAAATAAAATTATCAAATACATATGAAATAACTTTTGAATGCAATGTTAATGATATCAATGATGAATTATTAAATACACTTTCTTTATATGGAGTAAATAGACTTAGTATAGGTATAGAAAGTTTTAATGAAAAAAATCTTGAATTTATGAATAGACATCATAATAAAAAAGAAATAATTGAAAAAATAAAATTATGTAGAACATATGATTTTGATAATATTAATGTTGATTTGATATATGCACTTCCAACAGAAAAATTATTTACATTAAAAAGAGACTTAAATAATATGCTTAAATTAGGAGTGGAACATATAAGTACATATTCTTTGATAATTGAACCTCATACATTAATATATAATCAAAAAGTAAAATCTATAGATGAAGAACTTGATTATAAAATGTATAAATATATATGTAAAAAACTTAATAAGAAAGGTTTTCATCATTATGAAGTAAGTAATTTTAGTAAACCTGGATATGAAAGTATCCATAATCTTACTTATTGGAATAATGAAGAATATTATGGATTTGGTCTTGGAGCACACGGCTATATAAATGAAATGAGATATGAAAACACTAGAAACTTTAATAAATATATTAAAGAAGAATTTAGATTTGATGAACTTCTTGTATCATTTCAAGAAGAAATGGAAAATGAATTAATATTAGGACTTAGAAAACTTGATGGTATCAGTATAGTTAAATTTAAAGAAAAATTTGATAGGGATATATTTGAAACTTTTAAAATAAAAGATGCATTAGATAAAGGATATTTATTATTAAAAGATGATATGTTATATATTCCTGAAAATAAAATATATGTTATGAATGAAATAATTAATATGATAATGTGAGGACAAAATGAAAATAATTAAATTAATGAATGGACTTAAAAAATATATATTTTTAATGATTATATTTTCTATTTTACAAGTTCTTTGTGAACTTTATTTGCCAAATATAATGAGTGATATAGTAGATATAGGAATTAAAAATAGTGATATAGCTTATATAACAAAATGTGCTTTAATAATGTTAGGCGTTAGTGTTATTTGCTTAATTTCACATGTGTTAGTTGTATATTCAACAGCAAAGTTTTCAAATACTTATGGTTATAAACTCCGAGATGCTTTATATAAAAAAATAAATACATTTAGTAAAAAAGAAATAGATAAATTTGGTGCATCTACATTAATTACAAGGCTTACTAATAATGTATCAAATATAACATCTACTTTTTCTTTTGGACTTAGACTTATGCTATTTGCACCAATTATGGGGATAGGTGCTGCATTATTAGGGTACAAAACAGCTCCAAATCTTGCAAATATTGTTTTAATAGCAGTATTAATATTAATGACATCATTAATAATTATATTTTCCACTGTATTTCCAAAGTTTGAAAAAGCTCAAAAACTTTTAGATAAAATAAATGCAAGTACACGTGAAATATTATCAGGCCTTAGAGTAATAAAAGCATTTAATAAACAAAAATATTTTAAAAATAGATTTGATGAAGTAAATAAAGCTAATATGAAATTAAATATATTTTTAAATAAAATATTATTCTTAATACAACCACTCATGATATTAATTATAAATATATCTACAATTATAATTATTTGGGTATCTACTAGTTATTTAGAAAATGGTACACTTGAAGTAGGATCATTAATGGCATTTATTCAATATGAAGGTATTGTTCTTATGAGCTTCTTAATGCTGCTTGTAATAATTTTAAATATACCTAGAATACTTGTATCGTTTAGAAGAATAAATGAAATATTAAATGTAAATGTAGCTATTAAAAATGATGGTAAAATAAAACTTACAAATCTTGAAAGTATAGAATTTAAAAATGTTTATTTTAGATATGAAGGAGCTAAAAGTGATATTTTAAAAGATGTAAATTTTAGAATAGAAAAAGGCCAAAACATTGGAATTATAGGTTCTTCTGGAAGTGGCAAAACAACAATTATAAATTTAATGCTAAGACATATTGATGTAACAAGTGGTGAAATATTAATTAATGGAATAAATATAAAAGAATATGATATAGAATCTTTAAGAAATATTTTTTCTTATACACCTCAAAAAACATTATTATTTAAAGGAAGTATAGAAGAAAACCTATTATTTGATTCTAAAGTTTCAAATAATGTGCTTGATAAAGTATTAAGTGAAGCTGATATAAAAGAATTTATTGATAAAAATGAAGAAAAATATAATTATAAATTAGAACAAGGAGCATCCAATTTAAGTGGTGGTCAAAAACAAAGAATGTCTATTGCAAGAGCACTTTTAAATGATGGACAATGTCTTCTTTTTGATGATTCGTTTTCTGCGGTTGATTATATAACGGATAAAAAAATAAGAGATTCAATAAATAAAAATTATAAAGATAAAATGGTTATAATAGTAACTCAAAGAGTAGGTACTATTAAAGATGCCGATAATATTATAGTAATTGATGAAGGTAAAGTTGAAAATATTGGTACTTATGAATATTTAGAAAATAATAGTAAAGTATTTAAAGAATTTATTACTTCTCAAAATAGGGAGGTGTTATAATGAAAGATATAAATAAGCCTGCATTCAAAGAAATAATAAGTAAATCATTTAGAATTATTAAGGATTATAAATCATCTTATTTATTAATAATTGTATTTTGTGTATTTAGTGCATTATTTAATTCAATAGCACCTTATTTCTTAGGATTTGCAACAGATAGTTTATATAATTCATTTAAAGAAAAAGTACCAATAAATTATGAATATTTAACTAAAATACTTTTAATAGTGCTTTTCTGTCATATATTAAATGCATTATTTACTTATTTTAAGAGTTATTTATCATCAAAATTAGGTCAAGAAATAGGATATAATTTAAGAAATAAATTAATTGATAAAATAAATAAAATTAAATTAAAAAATATTGATAGTATGAAAAAAGGAGATATTATTAGTAAAATAACTAATGATGTTGAAAGACTTACTGATAATATAACTGAAATAATACCAGAACTTATATATAATATAACATTATTACTTGGTGTTATTATAATGATGTTTGTACTTAATGTAAAACTTGCACTTCTTACTATTACAGTAATACCTTTAACTTATATAATTCTTTCCATAATTGTTAAGAAAACTCAAAAATATTTCAAATTAAATCAAGAAGCTATAGGAAATGTAAATGCATTTATAGAAGAAAGTGTTACTAATAATGATGTTATTAAATCATTTAATAAAGAAAATTATTTTAATAATAAATTTGATAAAGTAAGTCATGAACTTATGGATTATGGTTATAAAAGTAGTTTTTATAGTTCACTTGCAGTTCCTTTAAATAAAGCAATTGGTAATTTAAATTATATAATAGTTGTATGTATAGGAAGTATTTCTGTTATAAATGGAAAAATGAGAATAGGAGCAATTCAATCATTTATACAATATATGAAAGACTTTAATAGACCAATGAATGTAATCGCACAAGTAATATCTAATTTACAAATGGCTACTTCTTCTATTGATAGGGTATATGAAATACTTGATATGGATGAAGAAATAAATGGTAATATAAAGAAATTTACATTTAATAAATCAATTGAATTTAAAAATGTAACATTTAGTTACAATGATGGAAAAGAAATACTTAAAAACTTTAATTTAAAAATAGAAAAAGGTAAAAAGATAGCATTAGTTGGTAAGACTGGTGCTGGTAAAACAACAATAGTAAATTTACTTATGAATTTCTTTACTAGCTATGAAGGACAAATACTAATAGATGGAAAAGATATTAGAGAACTTGATGCAAATGAATATAGAAAATTAATAAGTATGGTACTTCAAGACACATGGTTGTTTGAAGGAACAATTCGTGAAAATATTGTTTTTGATAAAAAAATTAGTGATAATGAATTAAAGAAAACACTTTCTAAATCTAAAATACTTCATATGATTGAAAGTCTTCCAAGTGGTCTTGAATATGTAATAAATGAAGAAAGTGATAATATGTCATCTGGTGAAAAACAACTACTTACTATAGCAAGAGCATTAGTTGCAAATCCGGAAATATTAATACTTGATGAAGCAACTAGTAATGTTGATACAAGACTAGAATATTTAATAAATAATTCAATGAATGAACTTATGAAAAATAGGACTTCTATAGTAATCGCACATAGACTTTCAACAATTGTAGAAAGTGATACAATAGTTGTTATTAAAAATGGTAAAATAATTGAAACAGGAACTCATAATGAACTTTTAAATAATAAAGGATATTATTATGAACTTTATACAAGTCAATTCGAATTAAATGAATGATTAATGTCATTCATTTTTCTTGACTTTTTGTATCAAATATGATATTATACATACCGTATTAAAGGAATATAGGGGGATTTTTTTATGAATAAAAAAATAAAAAATATTTATGAATATTTTTGTGAATATAGTGAAGAAGAAATTAATAATGTTATTTCTAATTTATCAATTGAAGAAAAATTATTAATAAAAGAAAGATATGGAAATGATTTACATAATCCAATTACATCAAGTAATTTTACTAGGGAAAGAAGCTTAAAATATTATTCTTCTTTAGTTCCAAAAATTAAAAAATTACTTACTGAAGAGAGAAAAAGAATGCAACTTAATGATGAAATGAATTTAAAAATACAATTAATGCATTTAATAAATGAAAAGAAAAGTAAAGTAGAAATTTGTGAAATTCTTCATATTAATAATAAACAACTATATGATTTATTATTAGATTTAAAAAATAATGGTCAAATGTTATTAAGAAAGTATTATTCAAATGGTAGCATACAATATAAACTAATTAAAACATTTCAATCATTGACTGCTACATATAGTCAAGATAAAACTATAATAACAGAACCAGATGAAAATAAAATGACTTTTTTAGTTATGTCTGATTTACATTTTGGAAATAGTTTAGAAAGATTAGATTTAATAAATCGTGCATATAACTATTGTATTAAAAATGGTATTAATATAATTTTATTAGGTGGAGATTTAATTGATGGAACATTTACTAAAGAAGAACAAAAAGTTTCAAATTTATCAGAACAAATTGAATACTTTATAAAAAATTATCCATATGATAAAAATATTTTAAATATAGGAGTTGCTGGTGATCATGATTTTAGTGCTTTTACCTCAGAAGGTTTAAACATAATATATGCATTAAATAATTATAGACATGATATAGCAATTGGTGGATTTAATAATACTGGTGTAAATATTAAAAATGATCAAATTTTATTATTTCATTCTATAGCAAGTGGTAATCTTAGAAATACTAAAGCACCAATAGTATTACATGGACATTCTCATAAATATAAAACCAATGTTGAATATGATAAATTACATATAACTATTCCTTCTTTATCAAATATCATGAATTGTATGCCAACTGCACTTGAATTGAATATAATATTTAATAAAGGTTACATTACTAATGCAAATGTTAAACAAATTTATTTTGGAAATAAAGATATAGTTTTAAATGAATCAGAATTTGATTTATTAACAAATAGAGAAATTAATTATGAACCAATAAGAAATATTGAAGTGTATAGAAATAATAATCAAACTTTAGAAGAAACAAAAAATGCTTTTCAACCACAACTTTCACAAATAGAAAAATTTAATAAAAGATATAGTAGATAATTAAAGTCAAGAAGAATTCTAAATAGATTTTTTCTTGACTTTTTGTATCAAATATGATAATATATGTCCCGAATTAAGGGATATAGGGGGATTTTTATGGAATCTAAATTAAGAGAAAAATATATAAAAGATATTATTTCATATGTTAATAAAAACTTTAATGATGATAATAACAATAATGTAGAACATTTAGTTAAATATATAATACCTTATGTAAATTCATTAGAATTTAATATTGATGAAGCTATTCAATTATTAGAAGAGTGTCCTAAATTAGTTGATACAATTAGTGAATTTAGAAAAAGAAATAATAAGTTTAATAGAGATTTTGCATTACTTAATGGATATTATTTAATAACTAATAATGATGTAAATTTAATGGATTTGGATGATGTTATAAATTCATTAGAAGACGAGGAAAAAAAGCCTTATTTATCATATTTAAATGATATTGATTATGTAAAAGTTTATTTTAAAGAAATTTCAAAATTTCCAGTATTAAGCAAAGAAGAAATATCAGCTTTATTTAAAAAATATGCTGATGCTGATGATGAAACAAAAGAATTAATAAAGGAAAAAATAGTTAATCATAATTTAAAATGGGTTGTTAAAGTTGCTAAAAGATATATTGGCAAGGGTGTAGAATTCCTAGATTTAATAGAAGAAGGTAACATCGGACTTATTAGAGCTATTGATAAATATAATTATAAATTAGGTTATTCTTTTGCGACATATGCAACTTGGTGGATTAAACAAGGAATTAAAAGATATTTAGATGAATATGCAAGGGCTGTAAGGTTACCTGTGCATTTATCAGTAGAAATTAGTAGATATGAAAGATATAAAAATATTATGACGGTGGAACTTGGTAGAGAGCCAACAAAAGAAGAACTTTCAGAAGAACTTCATGTCCCTGTTGAAAAAATATATGAATATGATAAATGCTTATTAGCTACTCTTTATTTAGATGAACCTGTATACGTTACAGATAGTGATCCAGATATGACTAAGGGAGATACTTTACAAGGTAATTTTGATGATATTGATGAAATACCTGACAAAATGCTTATTAATGAAATGATAGATGATATTTTATATAATTCTATATTAAGTGAAAAAGAAAGAAATATATTAGTACTTAGATATGGTCTAGATGGAAATGGTGTCAAAACTTTACAAGAAGTTGGTGATATGTACCATCTTACAAGAGAAAGAATAAGACAAATAGAAGTAAGAGCACTACAAAAATTAAGAAAAAGATATAAATTTACTGGTAGTTTTAAAGCAAAAAATACATTAAAATTCAAAAAATATAAATACTATAAATAAGTGGACGAGAAAAAAAGGGGGAGACTTATGAATATAGTATTTATAATAACATTTTTAGTTGGACTTATTGGTTCAATAGTATTAAGAAGTAATAAATTTGATATAATTGATGTTTACAATGGAACTCTTGAAATGGCACAAATATTAATAAATTTATTTATGTTTATGTTAATCATGGGTTTTCTTGGATTTAGTTTAATTATATTTTAGAAGATTTATTCTTCTTTTTTTTTTGCTTTTATGTTAAAATTATTTGTATGGAAAGAGATAAAATTAAAAATTTTTGTATTATAGCGCATATAGATCATGGTAAAAGTACTTTAGCTGATAGAATACTTGATATTTGTGGTGCGGTAAGTGAAAGAGAAAGAAAAGAACAAATACTAGATTCTATGGAATTAGAACGTGAAAGAGGAATAACTATTAAATTAAATGCAGTTGAACTTAAATATAAAGGTTATATGCTACACTTAATAGATACACCAGGTCATGTAGATTTTAGTTATGAAGTAAGTAGAAGTCTTGCTGCATGTGAAGGAGCTATACTTGTAGTTGATGCAACACAAGGAATAGAAGCGCAAACTCTTGCTAATCTTTATTTAGCACTTGATGCTAATCTTAAAATAATACCAGTTATAAATAAAATAGATTTGCCTAATGCAGATCCAGAAAAAGTAACCAATGAACTTGTAAAATCAATTGGTTTTGATAAAAATGAAATAATACTATGTTCTGGTAAAACAGGCCAAGGAGTTGAAGAACTACTTGATGCTGTAATTGAAAGAATACCGAGTCCTAAAAGTGAATCAAATAAATTACGTGCTTTAATATTTGATAGTTATTTTGATTCATATAAAGGAGTAGTTATCTTAGTTAGAGTAGTTGATGGTAAAGTTAAAGTTGGAGATAAAATAAGATTTATTAATAGTAATGCTACTTATGAAGTTTTAGAACTTGGTAAACATACTCCAAAAGAAATAAAAAAAGAAAGTTTAGAGGCAGGAGAAGTTGGATTTATAAGTGCATCTATTAAAAGTATAACTGAAGTTGAAGTTGGAGATACTATTTGTTTAGATAATGAAAATGTTGAAGCATTGCCTGGATATAAAAGTATGAAACCAATGGTATATAGTGGTATATATCCAATTGATAGTTCTAAATATAATAATTTAAAAGAAGCATTATTAAAGTTAAAACTATCAGATGCATCTTTAGTATTTGAACCTGAAACTAGTATTGCTTTAGGATTTGGATTTAGATGTGGTTTCTTAGGACTTCTTCATATGGAAATTATTGAAGAAAGAATAGAACGTGAATTTGGAATAGATATTATCGCAACTAGCCCATCAGTTATATATGAAGTTTTATTAAATGATGGAAGTAGTATAAATATAGATAGTCCATCAAAGATGCCAGAGCCTACTAAAATATCTAAAATATTAGAACCATATGTAAATTGTAATATATATGTTCCAAGTGAATATGTTGGTCCAATTATGGAATTATGTCAAAATAAAAGAGGTATATATAAAAATATGTCATATTTAGATGAAACAAGAGTTAATATTTTATATGAGCTTCCATTATCTGAAATTGTTTATGATTTTTTTGATAAATTAAAAAGTTATACAAAAGGATATGCATCATTTGATTATGAATTTATTGGTAATAAAGAAAGTAAACTGGTTAAAATGGATATATTATTAAATGGAGAAATAGTTGATGCTTTAAGTTTAATAGTTCATAAAGATTTTGCTTATAATAGAGGTAAAATAATATGTGGTAATTTAAAGAAAATAATTCCTAAACAAATGTTTCAAGTTCCAATACAAGCAGTAATAGGATCAAAAGTAATCGCAAGAGAAGATATTAGTGCTTTAAAGAAAAATGTACTTGCTAAGTGTTATGGTGGAGATGTTTCAAGAAAAAGAAAACTCTTAGAAAAACAAAAAGAAGGTAAAAAAAGAATGAAACAAGTAGGTAGTGTATCTATTCCACAAGAAGCATTCTTAAGTATTTTAAGTACTGATAGTAGTGATGAATAAAACGTCTTAATGACGTTTTTATTTTAAGATAATTTAAAAGATCTAGTAATAATATTTCCCAAATAGATGTATTATATGGGGTGCTAATTAATATAGAAAATAGGTATGAATATTTCATATCTATTTTTTCATATAATTTAATATGTCAAAGAAAGATAGTTTTAAAAATTTTATATTTAATCATCCTGAATTTATTGAACAAGTTAAGCTTAATAATACAAGTTGGCAAAGCTTATATGAATTATATGATATATATGGAGAAGATGAAAAAATATGGAGTAAATATTTAACTACTAAAGAAGATACGGCATTTAATATTAAAAATATATTAAATACAATTAAAAATATAGATTTAAATTCTTTAGAAGAAAATATTAATAATATACAAAAAGCAGTAGGACTTGTAGAAGAATTTACTAAAAAAGAAGATAGTGATAATAAAGATGAAAATAAAGAAGTAAAAGAAACTAAAATAGATAATTTATATGGAGAATAATTATGAAATATGAGGTATTAGAAAAATTACATAAAGATAAAAGATATTTAAATTATTTAAGGCAAAATTCTATGTGGTATAAAGAATTTAATAGGAATAGTGATACTTATGATAAATTTGTTAAAGAAATGAAAATTAAATATAAACTTAGAACAATTGATAAAGTAGATAATTTTGTTGATAGTGTAGATTTAATTACTAAAATAATAAATGTATCAAATGAATAGATTTATTAAAATAGTATTTTTATAGTATATATATGTAAAATATGTGTAAAAAATAATGTAAATAACATTTTCAAAATTATTATTTTTGATATATTAATTATGTGATGTGAAATGAAAAAATTTATTAATGTATTTAAACAAAAAAATATTGGTTGTGGTTACTTATATTTTTATATTCATTTTATAACAGAAGTAGTATGCTTTTATTATTTATCTAAAGTAACTAATAATTCTTATATAGTTTGGTTAATACCGTTTATGTATGATGGCCTTGCATTTGTTCCTCAAAGTTTGATTGGTTATATTAATGATTTGTATCCTAAATTTAAAACAGGAATAGTTGGAGTAGTTTTACTTATAATAGCATACTTAATATATATGATATTTAATAATATATATTTATCTCTCATAATAATTAGTTTAGGAAATGCATTTTTACATATAAGTGGCGCAGAATGTACTTTAAAAGTAAGTGAAGGAAAGCTTTCTCATTCGGCTATATTTGTAGGTGGAGGTTCGTTTGGGGTTATAACTGGAAGATTGCTTGTAAATACAAGCATTAGTGGATATTTAATGATTTTTTTAATACTTACTATGATACCATTGATATTACTTTCTGAAACATATAATTATGAAGATATAAAAGAAACTAAATTTGATTATGCAAATCCTAAAATACCGCCATATATAATAGTGCTTTTAGCTACACTTGTAGTAATAGTGCGTGGATATATGGGATATGGTATTCCTACTAGTTGGAATAAAACAATAATACAAACAGTAATATTATTTTGCATAATGGGAGTTGGTAAATGTTTAGGAGGAATACTATCTGATGCTTATGGTATTAGAAAAGTTGGAATAATAAGTGCTTTACTTGCTATACCATTCTTATGTTTTGGAAATAACTATATGTTTATATCTTTAATTGGAGTTATGTTTTTCTCTATGACTATGTCTATTACTTTAGCGGTGCTTGCAAGTATATATAAAAATAGACCTGGTCTTGCATTTGGATTTACAACGATTGGTTTATTTTTAGGTACTGCACCAATATTTTTTATTAAAATTGCAAGTAATATGATTAATATAATAATGATTATAGTTCTTTCAATTATGTGTTCAATAATACTGGGTAGTATTATAAAGAAAGAAGGTAATGTATGATAAAGTATTATTTTCAAGATTATTTAATTAAAGATAATGAAATAATGTTCTATATTTATATAGGGATTATGTTATTAATAATAATTAGTGCTTTTGTAATTGGATACAAGGAGACAAAAAAGAATGTCAATAAGTGATTTACCATTTATAATGATTAAATGTTTAATTCTTACAATTATTATTGAATGTTTAATAGCATTTATTCTTAGATATAGAAAAAGAGATTTACTTAATGTATTACTTGTAAATATATTTACAAATCCAATAGTTACTAGTATACCTGTATATTTTAATGTAAAATTTGGAGTTTTGGGTAGAAATATATCTTTATTAGTATTAGAATTAATAGTACTAATAGTTGAAGGATTTATTTATAAAAAATATTTAAATAATAGAAAAATAAACCCATATTTATTATCAATAATATTAAATGGTTCATCTTTCTTATTGGGTGAATTAATAAATTATTTAGGAGTGTGAAATTATGAAAAAAATATTTTATTTATTATTAGGGGTTTTATTATTTATACCAATTTGCATTTTTGCTGATATGAGTGGGCCACTTGTAAGAGAATATGAATTTCAAATAACAAATCCAAATGGAGCCCAGTTATATGATTTTGATGTTGATGATAATGATAATGCTGTATATTTTAAATTAGATGGTATGGTTCCATATAATTATAAATTCACTGTATATGATGAAGATGGTGGAGATGATTATATTTATGTAGATGACTATAATGGATATATTAATAGAAAAGATGGAAGAAGTCTTTTAGATAAATTTGAAATATCTGAGAAAAATTTAAGTAAAAAATATGATGCAATAGTAGTAAAAGATGTAAATATTAGAAAAGGCCCATCTGATGGATATGATATTATAGGTAAAATAAAAAAAGAAACTAAAATTAATGTAAGAGATATAGTTATATTTGATAAAGATACTAATGAGTATTATAGAGAAGAATTTGATCCTTGGGTTTATGTAGAATATAATAATATTAAAGGATATATTAATTCATATGGTGGATATCTAGGGTTTATAGAAAGTGAAATGGATGCAGTTACAGCTATTGATGTAGAATTAATTGATCCTAGCACAAAAGAAATAATTGATGTGATTCCTGCTAATAAAAGTTTAAAAGTGACTGGTTATAGTATGGATATATGGAGTGGTAGTTATTATATAAAATATAATAATAAATATGGAATAGTAGATGATAATTATTTTGTAGTAAAATACAAAAATATTGAATTTAATGCACTAGAAAAATTAAATATTTATGAAAACTGTGCATCTATAGAAGGTGACTCTTATAATAACTCAGTTTATACTTCAAAAGTAATAGGTTCTATTTCTAAAGGCACTAAATTTAATAGTGAATATTATGATACTGAAAATGGATATGCATTTATTAGATATGAAAAAGGCAATACAAAAGGTTGGGTATGCGTAAATGCTGATTTAAGTGACGAGGCTAAAAGTGAATATAAAGGAATTGACTTTGAATATCCTGATGATGAAGAAACTGATATAACTGATGTTAATGAAGAAGATGAAATAAATAATCCTAACAATGAAGAATCAAAAGTAAAACCTGTAAAAACAAATAAATTTACTAAAATGGAAATAATTTATTTATGCATTGGTGCTGCGGTGTTAGTTTCAATAACTGCCGTGGTAACAATAATGCTTGTAAATAAAAAGAAGAAGGTAAAAAATGAATAATTTATATTTATTAGATGTAGCAGTACCAAATGGAGAATTTGATTCTAATAATGATCAATCAATAATATTTATTTCTATAGGATTAGCTATAATAATAGCTGTTATTACGCTTATAATAATAAAATTGGTAAATAAGAAAAAGAAAATGTAATTGTCATTTGATAATTACATTTTTATATGTTATACTTTTTTTATGAAAGATTTTGAAAATGAACTATATAAAAAAGGTATAACATTAATCGCTGGTGTTGATGAGGTTGGACGAGGTCCTTTAGTTGGACCAGTAGTGACTGCTGCTGTAATATTACCACCTGATTTTTATGATGAAAGAATTAATGATTCTAAAAAACTAAGTGAAAAGAAAAGAGAACTTTTATATAGCGTTATATATGAAAATGCCATTTCTATTGGAATAGGTATTAGTTCAAATGAAGTAATAGATGAAATAAATATACTTGAAGCTACTAAAAAAGCTATGAAAGAAGCAATAAATAATTTAACTGTTAAACCAGAACATGTATTAATAGATGCTGTTAAATTAGATATTAATATTCCAAGTACATCAATAATTAAAGGGGATGCTAAAAGCCAGTCTATTGCAGCTGCATCAATCATAGCCAAAGTTACAAGAGATAGAATGATGATAGAACTTGATAAAGAGCATCCAGAATATGATTTTAAAAATAATAAAGGATATGGTACTAAAAAGCATATTGAAGCGATATACAAATATGGTGTGCTTCCTGAACATAGAAAAACTTTTGCTCCGATAAGTGAAATTGTAAAATAATAAAAATATTTATGTTTTATATTGATTTTTATATAAAATTATTTTATTATTTATATAGAAAGTAGAGTAGAAAGGACATTAAAAAATATTTATATATATTATTTTATGTCCTTTATTTTTTTGGGAGGTATTAATGAAAAAAAACTATAGTGATGAAATACTTAATATGAAATTAAGCGTTGAAGTATTGGATGGTATTAAGCCAGAAAGAACCTTTTTTGCAATTGATGAAGAGTCTCTTAGAGATGTATATAACGTTCTTCCAACTGATTCTTTAGAAGAAGCAAGAAAGAAAATAATAGATGTGGTTTCAAAGGATGAATTTTTATATAATTATTTTCATAAAGATCCTAGAGTTTGGGAAATTAAAAACTTTGATTCAGGTTATTGGACTACACCTACTAAAGAAGAAAGAGTTTTATCTAAACATGATTTAATTGACTTAGGATATACTGATAATGAGATAAGTAAAATGAAGATGCCTGTAAAAGACAGTAAAATAAATCAAACATTTCAACAAAAACTAACTATTAAGTTTGTTAAAAAAGATCCAGTAAATGCTTTTACAGATGAAAAATTCTTTGAATTGTATGAAAAAGAGTTTAAAGAATTTCTAGCACATGATAACATATATACTACAATATTAAAAAATAAATTTAATAATAAAAAGCCTAAAATATCTAATAAAGAAAAATATGATTCTGAAAAATTATTAGTTATTCCTGATGTTGAATTACATTTAGGTAAACTTGCAAGTAAATTTGATTCAACTGATTCATATGATTATAAGAAAGCATTATTTAGATATATTAAAATAATTTTAGAAGCTGAAAAAGTTCAAGAAAAATATAAAACTAAAGAAATATGTATGACTATTGGAAATGATTTTTTTAATACTGATACAGAACAAAATACAACTACAGCGGGAACTGAACAACATAATGATACTAGGTTCCAACAAATGATTGCAAATGGTATAGTTGCTCACGTTTGGGCAATTGAAAGAATGAAAAATAATTGTGAAAAATTAATTATTAAATTTAATCCAGGTAATCATGATTATTTAACAGATTATACTTTATTTATGCAATTATATTATTTATATAGAAATGATCCTAAAGTAGAAGTAGAATGTAAAGTTAAAGATAGTAGGTGGGCTACTGGTCTTGTTTGGAATAATAATTTAATTATATTTGCTCATGGCAAAACTCCAGAAGGAAAAGCTTTAAATGATGATAGTCTTGCATTACTTAGAGATACAATGTTTAAAGACATATCTAAAAATATTAACTATACTACTGTTCTAGCAGGTCACTTACATAATGCAAGTGAAAATAATTTTTCAAAAAGAAAAACTCTTTCTAATGGTGTAACTGTAATTAGAAGCGGTTCGCCATCTGGAGATGGAGCTTGGGATAGTGGTAATTTATATTCATCTGATAAATCACATCAAGTATATATTTTTGATGCTAATAGAGGATTATATTCAACAATTAATATTAAACTTACCAAAGAAGAATTAGAACGTGGTATTAATTTATCAAGTATTACTGATGATACTGATTATCTAAAAGCAGTAGAAAAAAGTATTGCTTATAAAACTGATGATATATTAATTGAAGATATTAAAAAAGCATATGCTAGTAATGAAAAGAAAATTAAACTTATTCAAAAAGAATATGAGATTAAATTAAAACAAATAGAATCAATGTTTAATGGTGAAGAGTTAACTGTTGAACAAAGAAAAAATATTCTTTCTATACTTGGATATGATGAAGAAATAAAACCATATATAGAGAATAGAGAAATGTTATATGACAATATATACTTAAATGAAAGAAAAATGACTTTAGCAAGAAAATCTAATAAATAATATTTTAAAATTAAAAAGAGGTAATATTAATTTTAAATATAAAACAATTGAATTAAATAAATAATTATGTTATTATTTATCTAGTGAACCGATGATGTGTGTGGAAAACACTAGGGTATAAAAATAAAAGTGATTCTCCAAAGAATAAGTTAGGTGGGACCGTCCTTTAGGACCCTAACATACCTTTGGAGTTTTGTTTTTGTAAGGAGTGGTAGAATGAAAGTAATTGGAAAAGAATATTTAGATGAAGGTACTTATGATTTAATAACTATTAAAGATGATGAAATAATTATTAGTAATAATGGTTCATTAAAACGTAATCAAAAAGATAATTTGTTTGAAAATAGAAGTGATAATGAAATAATAAATTATGTAGTAAATAGTTTCTTATGGAATAATACTATTCGTTATATATCTAATGAAGAAGCAAGTACAATTGATAATAAAAAAATTAAATTTGATAAAGATTATGTTTATTTAAAAATTAAAAATAAATATGAATATGATAGATTATATCATTTATATCATACTGAAAGTGATAGAGTAGATATAATTAGTTCAAATAAAAAGAGTTATTATAATAGTGTAGAAAATAAATATTGTTTAAAAAATAATGATGATAAATTAATATATGAAGAATTAATGTTTTTAAATAATATGATAGATTATATGTTTCAAAATCAAGTATGTTGCTTAGCATTTATATATAATGAAATGATTATTATGTCAATAGATCAAACTAAAAAAATTAAATTAGGTAATAGTATTAAAGAAAATAATTTATCTATTATATGTGAATTAGTATCAAATCATAATAAAATGATATTTAATAATAAAAATAGTAAAAAATTGATAAGGGAGATGAAATAAAATGGATAGCAAAATAACTATGGAAGGAATGACTAATTTTTGTAAACAATATGGATTTATCTTTCAAGGAAGTGAAATATATGGAGGGCTTGCTAATACATGGGACTATGGACCTTTAGGAAGTAGACTTAAAAACAATGTAAAAGATGCTTGGAGAAAAAGATTTATTCAAGAAAGAAATAATGCATATGAAGTTGATGCAGATATTTTAATGCATCCAAGAGTTTGGGAGGCAAGTGGGCATGTTTCAAGTTTCTCAGATCCTTTAGTTGATTGTAAGGAATGTAAAACTCGTCATAGAGCTGATAATCTTATAAATGATTATACCAATTCTAGTATAGCTGATGCGATGAGCCAAGAAGAAATGATTAAATATATAAATGATAATAAAGTTCCTTGTCCTAAATGTGGTAAATGTAATTTTACTGATATAAGACAGTTTAATTTAATGTTTCAAACATATAGAGGTGTAACAGCTGATTCTAAAAATGTTGTATATTTAAGACCAGAAAATGCTCAAGGAGAATATGTTAACTTTTTAAATGTTCAAAGAACAATGAGATGTAAATTACCATTTAGTATTGGTCAAATTGGTAAAGCATTTAGAAATGAAATAACTCCAGGTAATTTTACATTTAGAACAATTGAATTTGAACAAATGGAATATCAAACATTTTGTAAAGAAGGAACTGATACAGATATTTATAATTATTTTAAAGAATATGGTAAGAAATTTTATATGGATCTTGGACTTCCAGAAGATAAATTAAGATATCATGATCATGAAAAACTTGCTCATTATGCTAAAGCTGCTTGTGATATTGAATATTTGTTTCCATTTGGTTGGGGTGAAATAAACGGAACACATAATAGAACTAATTTTGATTTAACACGTCATCAAGAATATAGTGGAGAAAATATGTCTTATTTAGATTCAGATACAAATGAAAAATATATTCCATATATAGTTGAATCAACTTATGGTCTAGATAGAACAATTCTTGCATTATTATTTGAAAGTTATGATAAAGAAACTTTAGAAGATGGCAGTGAAAGAGAAGTACTAAAACTTCATCCTTATCTTGCACCTTATAAAGTGTGTGTACTTCCATTAATAAAAAAACTACATTCAGAAAAAGCACAAGAAGTATATCAAATGTTATCTAAATATTTTATGACTAGTTATGATGAAACTGCTAATATTGGTAAAAGATATAGAAGAGCAGATGTTATTGGAACACCATTTTGTGTTACAGTTGATGATGAAACAATAAATAATAATACTGTTACAGTAAGAGATAGAGATACTATGAAACAAGTAACATTAAAATTAGATGAACTTGTGAATTATATTGAAGAAAGAATTAAATTTAATTAGTATTTTACATATAAATAGTATAAATTAAAAAAAATAAAATTTAATTATTGAACCAAAAAGATTTATGTGGTAGAATGTTATTGTATGAAATAATAAGGAGGCATAAATATGGGTATTAAATTATCAAAAATATTTCAACCAGAAGATCCAGATGAAGAAACTGAAAATTTTGAAGTAAAAGAAACAATTAAAAGTAGTGATAAATCTTTAAAAAACAAAACAATTTTAGTAGAGCCAAGAGCATTTTCAGAGGCACAACAAATAGCAGATTACCTAAAAAATAAGAATCAAGTAGTTGTAAACTTTAAAAGAGTTACATCTGATGTATCTAAGAGAATTATGGATTTCTTAAATGGAATCATATATGCGATTGAAGGAACAATGCAAAAATTAGGGCCAGGTATTGTTATATGCGCACCTAAAGGTTTTGAAATAGAGGGTTCAATTACTGAAGATGAAAATAAAAAAGCAACTAAAAAAGATGAATCAGGGGAATGGTAATTTTTAAGTATTAAAAATATTTAGGAGGAGTAGCATGAAAAAGTTCGATACTGTCTTTCGTGGTTATGATAAAATAGAAGTTCAAAAATTTTTAGATGATGTTATTAAAAACTATGAACTATTGCTTAGAAAAAGTCAAAAGACACAAGAAGAAAATAAAAGATTAACAGAACAAATAGCATATTATCAAAACATTGAAGATAGAATGAATAGAGCAATATATAATGCAGAATCAGCATCTGATCAAATAAAGAAAAATGCAAGACATGAAGCTGATCAATTGATAATAGAAGCAAGACATAATGCAAGTAGAATAATAAATGATGCATTATTAAAAGCAGAAAAAGCTCAAAATCATGCTGACCAATTAAAAAGAAATACTGAAATGTTAAAACGCAGATTAAGACAAATAATTCAAAATCAATTAGATGTAATAGAAGAAATGGATAGAGTTGATTTTGATAAAGTTGATAGTAAATATTAGAATCATGTTATTGATTCTTTTTTTTGATTTTAAATAATGTTAAAATAATATTAGAAAGGAATTATTATGAATTATATACCACTTAATATTAAAACTGAATATGATTTAATGAATAGTCTAATTAAAATAGATGAACTTGTTTTATTTGCTAAAAAAAATAATATTAATGCTCTTGGTATCACAGATACTAATATGTTTGGTACTATTGAATTTATAAATGCATGTAATTCTAATGATATTAAACCAATAATTGGTGTTCCTTTTGAAATAGATAATATGTCTTTTTGTCTTTATTCTATTAATTATGATGGACTTATTCATTTATTTAAATTAGTATCTAAAAAAAATATAGATAATTTAAAATTAAACGATTTTAAGAATCTTAATAATATTAAATGTGTATGTGATATAAATAATTATGATGATTTAAAACTTATATTTGATAATGTTTTTATTAAATATGAAAATGATTTAGAAAGAATAAATGCTTTAAAGATAACTAATAATATTGTATATTGTCCACTTATTAGATATTTTAATAAAGAAGATAAAGAATATTTTAGATATATTAAATATATCGAATTGGGCAAAACAATAGATGAAAATATTGATATTAAAGATAGTTATTTTAATTTAAATAATAATGATTTTGATATTGAAACTACTAATAAATTTAGTAGTGATATTAATATTATATTACCTAAAGTAAGTTTACATATACCAAAATATAAAGATAATTCTTTAGAGTTTTTAAAAGCACTTGTTAAAAAAGGGCTTGATAAAAGAATGAGTGGTAATGTTCCACCTGAATATAAAAACAGAATTATGTATGAACTTTCAGTAATTGAAAAAATGAATTTTGTAGATTATTTTTTAATAGTTTATGATTTTGTTTTATTTGCTAAAAAGAATAATATTTTAGTTGGTCCTGGACGTGGTAGTGGAGCAGCATCACTTGTTAATTATGCTCTTGGAATTATTAATATAGATCCAATGAAATATAATTTAATCTTTGAACGTTTTTTAAATCCTGATAGAATTACTATGCCAGATATTGATATAGATTTTGATAATGAAAAAAGAGAAGATGTTATTGAATACGTGTCTAATAAATATGGGCATGATTTTACAGCAAGAATTATTTCATTTAATACAATGCTTCCTAAACAAATTATTCGTGATGTAGGAAGAGTTCTTAAATTAAATGAATCATTAATTGATAATATATGTAAAACTATTAAAGAAGAAAAAACATTTGATGAACTCAAAAATAATTATGAATATAATAGAATTATAAATAGAAACGAAGAAGTATTACGACTTGTTAAAATTTGTAATAAATTATGTGGACTTAAAAAAAATACTGGTATGCATGCAGCAGGTGTTGTAATTAGTGATATACCTTTATATAATTTTATGCCTCTTTATAAATCAAATGATGTAATACTTACTGGTTATTCTAAAGAATATATTGAATCTTTAGGTCTTTTAAAAATGGATTTCTTAGCAATTAAGAATTTAAATACAATTTCTAATATTATTAAAGATATTAATTCTTTTGGAATAAACATTGATATAAATAATATTGATTTAAATGATAAAAGAACTTTAAGTTTATTTAAAAATGCATATACTACTGGAATATTTCAATTTGAAAGTAGTGGTATGAAATCATTTTTAAAAACACTTGAATGTGATTCATTTAATACTTTAGTGGATGCGATAGCACTGTATAGACCTGGTCCACGTGAAATGATTCCTGAATACATAAATCGTAAAAAAGGTAAAACTAAAATAACTTATTTAATACCAGAATTAGAACCAATTTTAAAAAGTACATATGGAATAATTATATATCAAGAACAAGTACTTGAAATATTAAGAACTATTGGTGGCTATAGTTACGCGGAAGCTGATGTTATTAGAAGAGCAATGTCTAAAAAGAAAGAAAGTATTATTTTAGAACATAAAAATAAATTTATAAGTGGTGTTGTAAATAAAGGATATAGTGAAAAAATAGGTGAAGAATTATATAATTTAATAATTAAGTTTTCATCATATGGATTTAATAAATCGCATTCAGTAGTTTATTCTGTTCTTGCATTTCAAATGGCATATTTAAAAATAAATTATACAATATTCTTTATGAGAAATTTACTTAATATGAATAAAAGTAGTGATAAAATAAAAGAATATATTGATGAAACTAAATTATTAGGAATAGAATTTTCTAAAATAGATATAAATAATTCTTGTCATGAATTTATAATTAAAGATAATAAATTAATATTACCATTTACACTAATCAAATCTATCGCTAGTATTGTGTCTAATGAAATAGAAAATGAACGTGAAAAAGGAAAGTTTAAATCATTTTATGATTTTATGATAAGATGTTATTCAAAAAACATTAATAAAAGAGTTGTTATTTCTTTAATTGAATGTGGTGTATTTGATAGTTTTAATTTAAATAAAAAACAAATTATAAATAATATAGATGAAGTTATTAATTATGTTACTTTATGTAAAGATTTAAATATTATTATTGATGAAGAACCTTCTTTTGAATATATTGATGATTATAATGATTCTGAATTAATTGAAATGGAAATAAATAATTATGGTTTTTATTTATCATTTCATCCAGTTACTAAATTTGATAGATCTTCTTCTATTAAATTAAATGAAATAAATAATTATTTTAATAAAACAATAACTAGTATTTTATATGTTGAAAGTATAAAAACAATTAAAACTAAAAATAACGAAAAAATGAGTTTTATTAAATTAAGTGATGAATATAGAAATATTGAGGGTGTTTTATTTCCAGATGCTTATAAAAAAATTGGTGAAGTTAAAAAGAACAATGTTTATAAAGTAATAGGCAATATTGAAAAAAGAAACAGCAATTATCAATTAATTATATATAATATGATTGAAAAAAATAAAGATTAGTTTATTAATCTCTATTTTTTTCTGCCAACTCCGATAATACCACCTGTAACTGAACTTACTATTAGAGTAAGAAAATAAACTAATTTAGAAAAGTTAATTTTATCTGATATTAAAGTAATTAATATAAATAATATAACTAATACTAATGAAACTAAAAATCCATTTAAATATCCTTTTCTGCCTTCTAAATTAGCAGCTTTTAATCCAAGAATAAAGAATAGTAATAGAATCATTATATAATTAATTATACTTATTATATTAGAATTTAATATTTCAAAATAAGATATTAATGATATTAATAATAAATATATTAAAAATATTATTAAAAATAATGATATACTTTTTAAATAATTAATAATTTTATTCAATTAAATCACCTAATTAATTATATTTTTGTTTAAAAAAAATATGATTCACACATAATAATATTAGGTGATTATATGGATTTAGTTTATGTAATTATTAGAACTGTTTTCTTTTATATATTTGTTTTAATTATATTTAGAGTTATGGGTAAACGTGAAATAGGACAATTATCAATCCAAGATTTAGTTGTAAGTTTATTAATTGCTGAACTTGTTGCGATTAGTATAGAGAATTATAATGATTCAATGTTACTTACAATTATTCCAATTATAATTTTATTATTTTTTGAACTAAGTGCTGGCTTTTTATCTTTAAAATTTAATAAATTTAGAAATTTAATGGATGGAAAACCATCTTTAATAATAAATAGAGGAATAATAAATTATAAAGAAATGTTAAAACAAAGATATAGTTTAGATGATTTATTACTTGAACTTAGAAATAATGGAATTAAAAATTTAAAAGATGTTGAATATGCAGTTTTAGAAAATAGTGGAAAATTAAATATATTTAAATATAATTTTTTGAATATAGAGAGTGCTAATCCATTTCCATTAATATTAGATGGTGTTATTCAAAAAGATACTTTAGACTATATTGAAAAAGATGAAGAATGGTTAAATAATTATTTAAATGAAAACAATTTAATTAAAGATGAAATATTTTATGCATTTTATAAGAATGATAAAATATATGTTATTAAAAGAAATGAAACATTAAATAGTTAAAGTTTTTTTAATTTCTCTATAATACATGTAAGTTGAAATAACCAAGTTTATTACTATAGATATAACTAAACTATACATGCCAATTTTCAAAAGAGAAAATATTATTATTGAAATAAGTCTAATAATTGAACTGATTACAGTGCATTTCATCGCAGATGTGCTTTTTCCTAGTGCTTGAAGTGCATTAATAAGTGGATATTCAGCATAAAATAAAATTGTAAATGGACTTAATAGTCTAATATAATCAACTCCTTCATTTGTATGATATAAAATATTTAAGAAAAATGTTGGGAATAAAGTTATTATAATAGTTGATATTCCTCCTATAGAGCATGATATTAATACTATTTGCTTTATTCTTTTTTTACACATTTCATAGTTTTTAAGACTATAATATTTGGAAAGTTCTGGAACTAGTGAAGTGGCCATATTTTGAGTAAAAAACTGTGGCATTAATAATAAAGTTAAAGCATAAGCATTTATAATTCCATATTCATAAACAATATATTCCTTTGTATATCCTACATAAAGAAGAATATTTGTAAGAATAATTGGTTCTAAAAAATATGAAATAGATCCGATTATTTTACTTGACGTAGCGGGAATACTTATATCCATAACTTTTTTAATTGTGTTTTTATCTATTTCATATTTATCTATTTTAATACTATTTTTAGGAAAATAATATATCATAACAAGTTGTGATATTACTTCTCCAATAGCATTTACTAAAATAATAAAACTAATTGATGCAACTATTCCAATAGACAAAAATTTATTAATAAATAATGTTATTATTATAAGTCTTGTAACTTGTTCTAAAAAATTTGATAACATATATGGAAACATATTTTGACGTCCCCAAAAGTATCCTTTTATTATTGAAGAAACTGAAATAAATGGTACTACTAAAGATAGGCATATAAGTGGAAAATGTAATATTTCATTTTTAAGTAAATGAGCACTTAAAAAAGGTGCAAAAAAGATAACTATAATAATTATAAATATACTCATTAATAAAGAAAGAGGTATTAAAGATAATATAACTGATTTTGGAGTGGCACTTTTTTCTGATATTACTTTAGAAATAGAAGTGGGGTATGAAAATGTTGCGATAACTGTAAGAAGTGAAGAAGTAGGTGAAAGTAAGCTATATAAGCCCATTCCTTCCGTTCCTAAGTATCTAGTAATAATTATTCTTAATATAAAACCAACTGCTTTTCCAAGAATACCTCCGATTAAAAGTACCAAAGTTGATTTTAAAAACAAGTTATTTTTAATTTTATCTATCATATAAAATTATATGTTGAAATATGCTAAAAGTATGTTATAATTATTAAGTCGAAAGACAAAACAATTAAAATTACCTTATAAAGAGTGACCTAGAGACTGGCTCGTAAGTCACACCAACCTATTAGATTAGGTGGTAAACCCAGATGGATAAGGATAACTTATAAATATCTAAGTTATCTTAGGTATTTTTTTCTTTCTAAGGTAATTATTACTGAAAGGAGGAGTTATGAAGTTATACAGTAATGAAATTGTTTTTCGTGGGCATCCTGATAAAGTTTGCGATCAAATAAGTGATGCTTTACTTGATGAGTATTTAAAATACGATAAAAATTCTAGATGTGGAATTGAAGTGTGTGGAGGAAAAGGTAAAATATTTATTACAGGTGAAGTTACATCTAAAAGTAATATTGATGTAGAAAGTATAGTAAAAAAAATATTATTAGATGTAGGATATAATACCAAATATGAAATAATTAACAATTTGGGTGTTCAAAGTCCTGATATTGCACTTGGTACAAGCGATGAAGTTGGAGGAGCAGGTGATCAAGGAATAATGTTTGGATACGCCACTAATGAGACATTAAATTATTTACCTACATCAATGGTTATATTGCAGGAATTTTCTAAGCAATATGATATTTTAAGAAAAAAAGATAAAAGGTTTAAAAGTGATGGGAAAGCACAAATAACTGGATATTTTGATGATGATATGCATCTTTATCGAATTAAAGAATTTACCATATCTTACCAGAATACTGAATTAGAAAGAAATAAAACTGATAAAATTATTAAAGATTTAGCTACTAAAATATGTAATTATTTTGATATTGTAATTGAAAAATTTTTAATAAATCCAACTGGTAGATTTGAAATAGGTGGTTTTGATGGAGATGCTGGTGTTACAGGTAGAAAATTGCTTATTGATAATTACCACACATTTTCTAAAGTAGGAGGCGGAGCCTTTTCTGGAAAAGATCCGACTAAAGTAGATAGAAGTGGAGCATATAAAGCTCGTGAAATTGCAGTATCTTACCTAAAAAAGTATAATCTAAAGTGGTGTGAAGTAAGTATTTGTTATGCTATAGGAGTATCTAAACCACTATCAATAAGTATTGATTCTGATATCGGTACATTTAATGTTAATGATAAATTATATGAAGATTGTAAGCCATCAAATATCATTAAAGATTTGAATTTAAAAAATAAATGTTATTATGAAACGGCTAAATTTGGTCATTTTACTAAATAAATCTTTAATTTTTATTTTTGATATGTTATATTATATTTAGGTGAAGTATAGTGAAAAATGAAGTAAAAAAGAAAAAATCTTTAATACCATATATATTACTTTTTTGGTTATTGTTAATCGCTGCTGCATGTGTATTTAAATTTTTTCAAAATGATACATTTTATACAATTAAAATAGGTAAACTTATATTAAATAATGGAATAGATATGAAAGATCATTTTTCTTTTCATAATCTTCCATATACATATCCTCATTGGTTATATGATGTATTTATATATTTAATTTATTATGTTGATGGCTTTAGAGGTATTTATATATCTACAATAGTTTTATTTATAATATTATTATTTACTATGTTTAAAACAACATATAATACAACTAAAAGTTATACAGCAACATTCTTTTCATTAATTATTTGTTTAATAGCTATTCGTTATTATGTAACTGCTCGTGCACAGTTAGTAAGTTATATATTATTTGTAATAGAAATATATTCATTAGATAAATTAGTTGAAACAAATAAAAAAAGATATTATATATATTTATTAATCATTTCATTATTACTTTGTAATATTCATGTAGCAGTGTGGCCATTTTATTTC
>Ga0247609_10001479_pt1 | contig 27812 bp, 50 predicted proteins | sample 172DNAGHGlowgp2_FD_193487 | JGI IMG/M metagenome (GOLD analysis project Ga0247609, IMG submission 193487) | Sheep rumen microbial communities from Palmerston North, Manawatu-Wanganui, New Zealand - 1728 DNA GHGlow gp2 | ecosystem: Host-associated > Mammals > Digestive system > Stomach > Rumen ... | reverse complement strand
TGAAGAAGTTATATCTATATATGAGGTACTCCCTATAGTGAAACTATAGCAGAAGAAGATGATGTTAAATATGTTTTAGAATTGAATCAAAACTCAGGAACTAAACCTGGAGATGAAGTAGATTTAGATACTGAAGAAGATGTTCCTACTATGAAAGTAATAGGTCCAAGTGGAGAAGTTTAGATGGAACTCGAAGGAGGAGAACGCATATTTAGTCGTAAGAATACTAAGACATTAATTAGGATGGCAAAAAGAGCGGATGCGTCAAAATCTGATACTGATTATAAGCGTCTTGGAAATAAAATGTTTTCTTATATTAAATAGTAGGATGAACGTGAACCTGACTATGTAGAGTTAAAAGATGAAAAAACTAATTAAAAAAGGACAATCTGGAATGCATGTTAATCGTACTGGTCCTTATAATACTGAAATATATTTAGAAAAAGATCCACTGCCTAATGGTTATATAGAACCAAAAAATATAGGAAAATATGGATATGTTGATATTCCTGCAGAAGCTAGAATGGATTAGACTGTCTAGTAGCTAAATGAAAAACTTTCTACTTATAAACCAACTAAAGAATAGTAGTTAGCAAGCTAGGGAATTGCACATCCTACCCATTGGTATGATTATCTAACAACAGCACCAATTGTAATTCCAGCAGTCGGAACAGCTATTGCAACAGCTCCAGAATGGGGACCTCCAGCATTAGCAACCGTTAGTAATCCAACGTTTTGGGGAGAACTAATTAAGGATACAGGAACCTATATAGCTGCTGATGTGGCTTCTCAAGGATTAACTGGCAAAGGAATCGGTGCTCATGTAAACAATGCTATAGGATTAGAAGAAGAACACCCAGTTGGAGAATTTATAGGTTTTGGAGGAACTAGTGCATTACGACGACCTGTAGAACAGATAGGAAAAACTGCTTATCAATCTATTAGAGAAGCTATTTAGCCTGAATATGCCTTATCTAAAGCAATGAATCGAGCTTTATATGAACCACATGTTTCTAGAGTAGTTGGAGAAAATGGTAAAATAAGATTAAGATTACCCAGCCATTCCAATGAAATGCCAAGAGAGGTTGTTCTAGAACCACAGGGAAATAATCAATTCTATGTTCATGTAAGAACTTGGAACGATGTAGATGGAAAAGTTCCAGCTAACTTAACACCAAGGGAGATTGAATATTTATACGAAGCTCTGTATGATGAACTTCCAGACGGAGCAGAAATATTATTTCCTAAATCTGGTCCTGATAACTATGCAACTAGAGGTACTGTTGCAGGATTATAGAGATTAGCTAGAGATCCTAGATATATAAAAGGAACTAAAGGAAAGTTATTATATGTTGATAAAGATGGTTCTATAAAGAAGTTTAAAGGAACTAGTTTCTTAAAGAAAGTTACTCATACAAACGAAGATTATGTTACAAGACAATTAATTCCATTTGCTAAACAATAGGGAAATTGGGTAGGACATAACAATGTGACTAATACTGTATTAGATAATATAATCCCGTTTAATGATGCCTCAGGATCATTAGGGGGCGAATTTATTGGAAATAGAGATGCTGGTCAAATTTTACTAAATACTGGAGTATTAAAAGACCATATTGACCCCATTTTAGTACATGAAATTAGACATGCCTATGATTATTGGCCTAAATATCAAACAATTGGTAGAGGTAGTTCAATAATGAGATTTTTAAAAATGGATCCAAGAGACATGTCTAGTTCTTAGAATCAAGCTATAAAATTAACAGATTAGCAATTAAAACTTCTTAATAAAGCATATCCACATACTTTTAAGAGCATGTTAAAAGGCTGGGTGCAAGGAAACAATTTTTATCGAATAACCGAAAAGACGGCTGTAAATACAGAACTTAGAAAAATGTTTGATGAGTACTTTATTGAGAAATATAATAAAGTACCATCCGTAGAGGAATTAAATACTTTTATACAAGAATTACCAGATATTGAATTCTTTAAAATTCTAGGAAAATTATTCTATCGAAGTCCTTATATGGACGCATACTTAAGAAACATAAGTAAAAGCATTCCTGGAACATCTCCAAGAGTTAAAATAAATATATACCCAAAAACAGATTTATACCCAGCATTAAATATTGGAGTTAGAGAATCAGTACTTACGAGTGATCAACTTAAATTGATCAGACAAGCTCTTACTTCTGTACCAAGCGTAGCTGGTGTTGGGTATGGAATATATAATATTCAACAAACACAATAAATATATTTTTAACAATTTTTAATTTGTATAATTCAAAATAAATTGCTATATTTGCAAAAAGTTTAACAGTTAAACAAAAAATATTTTAATTATGAGAATCGTAAGTAAATTTAAGAAATTTTAGGAAGGTGGCGCAATGGGTGCCCCAGAAGACCCTATGGCACAATTACTTCAGGTTGCCATGGAAGCAGTTCAAACTCAAAACTGTGAAGCAGCTATGGCTGTTTGTCAAGCATTACTACAACTTGCACAAGGTGCAGCAGGTGGTCCTGCTCCTGGTCCAGAAGGTCCTGCACCCGAAGAAGCTCCAGCAGAAGAACCTACATTTGCTCGCTATGGTGCAAAATTAGTAAGAAGAAGATAATTAAATTAAAGTCTTAGAAAGGAGTATATATTAATTTATATGCTCCTTTTTTTGTTATAATATATGGCACAAATAAGAAAATATGCAGGTGGAGGAAGTACAGTGCAGGATACAACATCTCCATACATTGCAAGTACAGACGGACTAAGGTATGTAAGCTCTGATGCTATTGCTTATCTTAAGAATACTAGACAGAGAAATCATTACTCTAAAATGTATAAAAAAGATAGTGATTATCAAAATGCATTATTTAATGCTGCAGTAGATAAATACGTAGAAGGCATAGAAAATGGAGAAATAATCTTTTCTGAATCTGGTTTAAGACGAAAAGACGGAACCTAGATAGAAGGAATTGACCCAGTAACTGATGCTGAAGTTTAGAAGTATTTCATTAGTGGAGTACGTTCTTAGCTTATTCCAGCTTATAATGAAAGATATAAGCCTACTTACGCACTAAAGAATAACTTAAGAAAAGTAATATCAAAATTTCAATTTGGAGACCCAAATTTCGGAGTATCTGATAACGGATATAATACTGGAACAAATTCTTTCTCGATAGCTTGGGATTCATTAGACCCAATGGATAAAGAGACCGGTCTTAGAGGTATAGAAAATAGAAAAGCTGCTTATGTAAGTGCTATCCGTTAGGAAGCAAATAGACTTAGAACAGATGCTAATTATAGAAAAAGATTTAAATTTAACGGATGGTTTAATAACTTAAATGCTTATGAAGATATGGCAACTAAGTTAGAGAATCATGCAAATTCAATAGAGAATTTATCGAAAATAGATTTAGAGGATGATTCTTGGTTTACCACAGCAGCTCTAGCAGGAATAGACCCTAATGATGTAGTAAAATACTTTCAAGTAGATACAGAAAAATCTTTAGCTATTAAGAGAGAAAAAGAACAACAAGAAGCAAAAGATAAAGCAGAAGCTGAAAAACAACATTAGGAAAATCTAAAAAAGACTATAGAAAATTATGATCCCTTATCCACCAAAGACGCTCTATGGTGGCATGAAGGAACACCATATACTATAAATGACGATTGGCAAAACTTAGATAATGAAGATGCCAAAATATGGGCACAAGGTCAATTACAATTATATGGTAGAGAAAAAATTCAAGATTATTGGGGATATTGGAGAAAATACAAAGGAAAATATCTTGAAAATTTAACTCCACTATTTACGGGCATATAGCCTAACATGGGTGTATATGCAGTTACTCGTGGAACTTTAGGAAACACAGGAAAAAAATTCTTTATTAGAAGAAATTCCGATTTATCTCCAATTAAAGTAAGTATAAAACAGGCAGCTGATGGCACTTACTATGCTACAGATGGTGCTAACACATATATATTAGGAGCATATGATCCTAATAGTTATGCAACAATACAGAGAACGTTAAATGGAGTTCAGGATAAAGGTGAACCAGTTGTATTTGAGAGAAATAGAATATTTAAAAGTATACAGTCAGTAAATGATTATTGGAATAATGAATTACTTACTTATAATCCAGCCACAACTCCAGTAACTACATTCTGGGATATGTTGTATAAATTATCTAATATATTTTTACAAGATCCATAGGGATATAATTCAGGAAACAAATTATATCGAGGTTCTTCATTTGCTTTATCTGGAAATACATTCGTATGGTCATTTAGAGGCCATAGTATAAGATTTATATTTTAGGGAAAGCCTACAGTTACTAGTATTGGAGGTAATAGTGTGTTAAATGCTTCAAACTTAGCTAAAGTAGAAATAGTAAAAAATCAGTATAAGTCTGGAGGTACTATTAATAAATTAGCTACAGGTGGTGAGTTCATGCAATACCAAAGAGACAATAAAACAGCTAAAGAAGTAACTATTACAGACTTAAATGCCAAACCATAGGAACAAGGGTTAGAACTTCCAATTGCAGAAATATTACCACAAGGTAATTCGAACTAGAATAAAGGCTTAAATACATACGGAGGACAAGAAAAAGACTAGTTTACAGGCGCAGATGCTATACGTATGGGTGCTTCTATATTAGACTTGTTAGGTTCATTTATGGTATTTGGTCGAGGATTAAATGCTGCAAGTGCTGTCACAACAGGTACTGCCTTTACTGGATACTTAGTAGCTGATATGTGGGATGTCGTTGATGGAAAAGCAGACTTTACTGATGCTATAGTAGATAATATAAAAAATCTAGGTGTTATGGCATTTCCTATGTTTGTTAATCCTGCAAAGGCAAAAGCACTAGGAGCCGGAGAGAAAATGCAAAAATTAGCTGGACTAGTATCTAAATGGTGGGGAACTGCAGTATCTGCAGGATTGTTAACAGATCCAGAATTTAGAACTTCTCTTGCTCAAACTATAAAGAAGACATTCAGTAATAGAATTCTAGAATTAGATGCTCATGATTTTTCAAATTGGGCATTTATTTTACGTTCAGTTGGAGGTACTAAAGAAATGCTCTCAAGAGCTAAACAAAATATGTCCAGAAAGTCTGAACAGAAGAAAAATAAGACTGGTGTCGTTAATTATACAATTAAACATCCAGCAGCTGAAGGACAAGAACCTGTTATTGAGCACGGAGTTCTTGAGGTCACTCCAAATACAAACTTAACAAAGCAAGCTGTAATAAAGTCAATTCTAGAAAAAGTAAATAAAGATAAGGTAGATGAAAAGGGAAATCCAAAAGTTGTAAAAGCAGAAGGAGAAGAAGTCGGAACTCCTGTAGAGTTAATTAAACCTGAACAAATTGAAGTTGCTTTAGATACAAGAGTTTCAACTAAAGCAAAACAAATAAATACTTCTGATGAAAACAAAAAAGTCAAAGTAGATTGGAGTGATGGTAAAGACTTTACAGATTTAGAAACAGAAGCTTGGTTCCCTGAAAGAATATGGCAAAAAGCTACTAAAAATGGAAAAACTGTTGCTAGAGAGAATACAGCATTCGGTAAATGGATGAGAGGTATCCTTGGAGAAGAATTTGATGTTCCATTCTCTGACTATGAACTTACAAAAGCTGCTAGAATCAATAAAGTTAAGAAGATTGGAACTAATTTATTTGGAGGTATTAGAGAACTAAAACAATTAGGCGAAGAACTATAGAGTATACGACAACAAGGATTAGAAAATAACTGGACTCAAGAGAGAATAGACGGAGCCTTATTAGCCAAAATGAATGAATATGGTTTCGGTTCTCCCAATGCAGAACAAGTCATATTAATGAAAGCAAATGAACTTTCTGATTTTTACTAGGGCACATTATCTAAATTAGATGATATGGAAATTGCTATGCGAATGCTAGGAATAGAAAGACCAGAATTAGAAAATTTAGAATCAGTAAATGATGCTTTAAAACAAGGAGAAAAAATCGTAACTCCAGAAGAACTTGCAGAAGCATATTCTATAATGTCCAAGTAGTTAAAAGAAGAAACTCCAGAAGGAGAAGTTCCTGCATTAATGAAACAATTAGAGGAAAATCCAAAGAAGGATATAGTAGAAAAAGTTTTTTCAGCTTTTAATGTATCCTCTGCATCTAAACTAGTAAAATTAAATGAAAAGTCATTGTTAGAACTTATACGAAATACTAAAGCCTATAAAACAATGAACAGAAATAACTACTCAACAGAAGAAATTGTATCTAAGATAATTGAGGAGATTAAGAACAAACATCAATTGTCTAAAGCACAAGAGGAAACTGTAAAGAAAGTAATAGAAGAAAAATTTAACTTAGGCCCAGTCCCTTCAAATAAAAAAGGAGGACATTTATAGTTTGCTAGAACAATAATAAAGGCACAACACGGTACTAAAATAGGAGGAATTCAGCTAACTAATCCAAATAACCCAAACTATGATAATTGGTATGGTAACTATTATCAACCGTATTAGAATACTATATTTAGTGACTTGTAGGAGTATATAAAGGATAATGCTAACTTCCTTTTTGACCCAGAAGATGAGGATTCAATATATCAGTAGATTCTTAACCATGAAATAATGGCAGAAGATTATAATACTAATTATGATCCATATCAAAGGTCATTAAAGTCTGATAATTCTACTACATATACTAAATGGTTAAAAAACTACTGGCCCAGCATTATAACTGAAAATAGTAATAGTGCTGCATCAAAAGGGAGATACTCTAGAAAAGGAACATAGTTATTTAATCCAATTGTTCCAGACAACGATATTAGCAAGTATAAAGAAACTCCTTTATATGCAGCAAGAGTTAGAGATGCAATCTTACTTGGAGGTAAAGACTATATGTCTCAAGAATAGATGCAAAGCTTTTATAGTGAGTTAATGAAAAACTTCTCTGATAAATTAGACTTTTATACTACTCCAAAAGGAAATATATTTCCAGTACTTAAGGGAGCACAAGCTCCAGAAGGAGCAGCTCTTCTTACTGATAAATCTATATATACATTATATGGAAATACAGCTCCAGAAGATGAAGGAGTAGTTGATAGTACAGGCGATGCAGAAAAATCTCCAATATCAGAAGGTGGACAAAATGAAAATAGAACTGAAAACGGAAATGGAAATGGAAATGGAGATGAAGATAATGAAACTTGGAGATCTTCTGAATTTGGTTATACTGACATTCCAACAGATAATATAAACTTATAGAAGTTGCTTTATACTATTGGAATGAACGCAGGAAATTGGGATATTGCAAATACATATAAAACATTTGACTATAAACAAATTCCCAATCCTAAAGGTCCTTATAGAGAATACGGAAATGACTACGAAATCAGAAAAACAAATCAAAGATATAGTAGTCAACTATCAGACTCAAGAAATTTGTACGCTGATGCTAGACTTAATACTGCAATAAGACAAAACATACAGCATAACTATAATACCGACATGCTTGCTGCAGAAAAAGTTGATACTGATACTAGAAGAACAACTCACAAAGAAGCTGAAGCCGCTATGGAAGAATATAGAAAGAACATTACTGATGTTACTAATGCTAACATTCTATCAGAGTTTAAAGGTAAAAAAGAAAAAGAAGAAATAAAAGCAGCAACCAAAAAAGCAAATCTATTAAATTGGAAAAACTTAATAGAAAAACAGTTTGCCGAAAGAGAGTTACTAAATGACTATAGACGAAGTGCTTTTATATCTTCAGAACAAACTAGATTGCAACAGTATACTGCTAATAGAATGAAAACTCTAAAGAGTGCTTACTGGAGAAAGTTTAGTGACCTTTATCAAGATGATGTTCCATCATATTTAACTGAAGATAACTTCTTAGAAAGTAAAGAATTCATGAATTCATCATTAGGATCTGAGTACAGAACTGAAGCATAGGCAATTGAACAAGAATATCTGGCTTCATATAATGACTTACTAAATGAAACTTATAAATGGCCAGGATATTCAACAAGGACTCGATATTATGGTTATTATAAACCTGGATATTATGGTCAAGGAGACCAAGAGAAAATAAACGAAAAGCTTGAAAAAGCTAAAAAGAATAAAGAAACAACAGTACCAAAATCTAAAAATGGAGGAATTTTAAGTATGGCAAGAGGTGGAGCAAGTGTAAACTGGGTTAAGGTAGAAAATGCAAGAATGCTAAACAAAAATATAAATACTACCATTAAAGAGACCTATAGAAACTTAAGAGAGGCAAATAATGAACTATAGAAAACTATACGAGCTATGGAACCTCTAATAAGACAACTTCAAAAACGAGAAATTGTAAAATAGAAATAATATGAAAGTAATACCCAAATATTATGTCGGAGGAGTTACTGTAGATATTCCCATGGGTTTTCCTACTATGTAGGCAGCCTATAAGGAAAATAAAGGTAAAGATAGTAACTCCTCTGAAGGTGGGTCTAATAAGACATTAGTAGAACAAATATTCGATCCAAAAGCTAAAATTTTAGCAAGTGATGCAGTCAAAATGCAAGAGATTGCTTAGAAAGCTGGACAAATGGAAGGAAATCCAGCATTTTAGTATCTAAGTAGGCCACAGTAGTTCGCTGCAATATATGGAGAATATATTACATATATAAGTAAAGCGTAGGAAAACTATGAAAGTTTAAAAGAAGCTAAATCAGAACTATTAAAGAAAGGATCTGCGTATGAAGCTGCTATCACTAGTGAGGGATTGTTATTTGTTCACAAAAACGGAGAATAGGAAATATCATTAATAGACCCAAGAACATTTAATCCAGGAAAAGATATATCTGTAACTAATGCAGAATTAACATACTTAAGAGCAAACGATCCTAGATTTGCATTTGATACTAAATTATTAGCAACTGTTACCGAAGCTACCAGTCTAAAAGAAATCAGACAGATTATTGATGATGCTACTTAGAGGTTAAAAGGATAGGGAGTAGAGAGAATGTTTTTTGTAAATCCTCTAAATCCACAAGACGATACAGCATTATAGGCACTTAAAGAAGCACATATTACCGCTTAGGACTTATAGACTATGGATTTAGGTACTTTACTGAGTGTTAAGATTAAGGACTCTGATAATATCGAGAGAATCGAACACGCACTCAATGCTATTATGGCTTCTTTAACTCCTCAACAAAAAGGATTATTAACACTAAGAGCTAAATAGTTTGGAGGAAAGGCTTCTCCAGAAACAATCGTTATAGAATACTTATCTACAATGCGAGAACAGTCTAAGTCAATTACATTAGACTTTGAAAATACATATAGTTCTGGTAATCAAGAACTTAGGGCAAAAGCAGCTGAGGAAAGAAAGTAGAAAGGAGTCTTAGAAAATATGCAAATGTCTGATCCTGCTGCTTTCATGGCGGGCTACGGATACATGGAAGAACATAGATTCTCTAATGGTTCTAGAGGTAATATTATTATAACAGGTAATGAAATGCCAATTACAAAAGGTAACTAGAATTTAGGAAGAGTAAATTTATCTATTATAGCTTCTTCCAATTTTGCAGGAAATCTAGACTTGTAGAATGTTACTATCGGAGATACTCATATAGATACAACCAAACGAAGTAATGTTTTAGTTGAAGCCGGAGCTCTAGTAAAAGCTGCCTTACCAGTTGACCAAGAAGCACTTGCACAAGGAGTAATTAAACCGGACTTAGAAGCTTGTACTAGATTACAACAGGCTTGGAAGGAAATTAAATAGGCAGGAATAGTTGAGCCGACACAAAACGATATTTAGTTTATTAATGAAACTTTAGCAAAACATAACTTACCTGCAATGTTCGTTTCCGCATCAAATGGAGTTCCAGTGATATAGCTGACTTAGTATAGATACTTCGGAGTAGCCGATGGATTTGTTGATGAAGCTGCACTTCCAAATGGAGGAACATGGAATGCTGCTCTAGAACCACTTGCTGATGAAGATGCTAATGTAATTCTTAAAGAATTTAAGGCATAGACAAAAGGATATGTAGGTAAAAAGTCTGGATTTTTAGGTATTAATGAACATCCTATTATATATAGAGGAACAATATTTATACCACTAAAATCAGATATGAATAATGCCTATGCAGGTTCTGGTATACATCCAACTGTAGCTCAAAGAGAAAATATGGCAAGAAGAGAAATACATAAGAACAGAGGTCCTAGAGAAAGAACCGAAGACCGATATAATGTACATTACGATTAATATGGGAATAAGAAAACAATATGACTGGGTTGGAGAAAATTTATCTAACCCAGGATTTACAAATACCGATTTTAAAGATAATGGAATTAATATTCAAAATACTTCTATTGCTCCGGAAGAAGTATACTTAAATAATCCACAGATTAGATAGGACTAGTAGTTCTAGACAAACGGAAGATTTGATCCATATAAATTTCATTAGAAATATGTTGAGTTGGCTCAATCATATAATAATTTAGCTAAGGATACTTTTGATAATGATATAAAATATATGGGTAGAATTTTTAGCGAAGACAACATATTCGTTTCTCCAGAAGAACGAAGGTAGGGAGCTACTACGTATATGACTCTAATGGATAATCCAGATCATATTAACTATGGTATAGTAGGTATTGATAAGGCAGGTCCAAGAACTAAGACTGCAATGGAGTTAGCTGAAGGATAGCCTGTATATGATTCTCTTACTGGAAAATTCACAGAATATACTGCTGAGGATTCATTCTTTAAAGATTTTTGGAGACCGATGATGTTAGCTACTTACGATGAAAATGTAGATATCAATGGTAACCCTACAGACGATGAAAGTAAAATTGCTCATTACAAAGGAGAAAGGAAATTAAACGAAGATGGTGAATACTATCTCGAATACGTGAATGGAAAAAGTACATATGGTAAAGAATTATTATCAAAATGGAACATATTAACCAAAGAAAATTCTACATTAAACAAATATGACCCATTTGATTCTGATGATATAAAGAAAAGTGTATCTGGATCAATTGCTAGAAATGCATTAAAAATTCTTCCATTACTTACTCCTGTAGCACCATATTATGCAGCTGCTAGCATAGGTATTAACTTAGTAGATGCTCTAGGAACTTTAGGAAAACTTGTAATGGGAAGTAATAATCCTACATTAAATAATATAACAGCTTTTTCAGAATCATTTAATCAAACAGTATCAGAAGAAGGGCTGTAGAAAAACTTTGGCCTCGAAAATGTAATAAATATGGTTGGAGATACATTTATGTTTCTCGAATCTTAGAGGATATTAGCTGAACAAGCTCCAAAGTTTTTTATGAAAGAAGTACCAAGAACTCCAGAAGAACAAAAAGCAGCAGTAAAAAGACTTGCAGATAAATACAATGCCGATAGACTAGAAGCTATTTAGAAAAAATACAGAGAGTTGCCATTAGTAGATCCTGCTCGAATGGAATTAGAATTTAATGCGGAACTAGAAACTGCACAGAAAGCTTCTCAGTCGATTGCAATGGCTGAAGTTAATAATCAAATAAATAATTTCAATAAACTTGGTAGACAAATATCTACAAGTATGATGGCTATTACGTTTGGTCTACATACTTATGGAGCAGCAAAAGCTGAAGAAGTTTCCGATGTAGCCGCTACTGCACTAACATTAGGTGCTATTGCTGGATAGTATGCCCTACTTGGAAGTCATATTGGACAGAAAATATTTCCAGAAGCTACATTAGAAAGACAATAGGTCAGAAAAGCATTACAAGAAATGTTACAGCTTCCGAGCAAGAAAGGGTCATTAGCAGAAGAGACTGCTCTACTTGCTAAGGAAACAACTAGTACAGGAAAAGTTAAAGGAACTTTATCTTTAATGCAGAAGGGAAAGCAACTGGCTGAAAAAATATGGGGAGTTAATGGAAGTGTTATGGGAACAGTAGCAGCAAATACGGTTGCTACAAGTATAGAAATGACTTCTTTTACAGCTCTTGATGATATCATAGCTTCAGTATATAACTTAGGAGCTTGGTTATCAGGAGAAGATAATAGAATGTCTGCTTGGGAAAATATTTCAGGAAGATATGGTTCTTCATTACTCGGAGGAGCTATTGCAGGTGCTATGTCTGCTAAGAGAATATATTAGGCTGCACAGAACATTAGAAATATGCAAAGTCCTTAGGCCTTAGAGATAATAGCCCACATGATAAATGAAGGCAAGGCTTAGGAAATAAAGAAAGTTATTAGAGAAAATACTTGGGGAAATCCGTGGTTATCTTCTAAAAAAGTAGCAGAAACTTAGTTTGGAAATAACGATGTAGGAGATTTATACGGAACTGGAACCTTTACAGATAACTAGGACTTAGAAGCAAAATAGGTAATGTTAGAAACTATAGATAACATGGAAAAGATTTTAACTACCTATGGAGCAAAGATAGATTCAGATTCCCTCCTAAATGTAATGGTAAACGGCAAAAATATAACCCATGAGCTTAGATATGTATTACTGAAAGAGTCGAATGTTGCTCAAATGTACTTGAAAGAATTCGTATAGAACTAGATAAAAATATACGAAAACGCTAAAAAATTGAGTCATGATCCACAAGATAAGGCAGAATAGGGACGAACTGACGGAGTAGAAAGAGCAATAAAAGAAGAAGAAAGAGAGAGTAATAAAAACTTACCAGAAGATTTAAAAGAAACTGCTGAAGCAAAAAGTCCACAAAAATCCGAAAGGGATCAAGCTAAAGAAGACTTAAAAGATGCCCTAATAAAGAATGCAAAATTTATGAACGGCGAAATGGGAAAAGAGTTCATTGACTTAGCTCTATTCGAAATGCAGCCGGGAATTAACATGCCATATTATGATGGAGCATTCAGAGAATATGTAGAAAAAAATAATTCTGGAGGTAAGACATATGACGAGGTAACTCTTTAGGAAAAAAGAAAATTAGCAAAAGAATTCTATAATACACATACAGGTGAATTAGGAATGATTTACTTACGAATGGCTTTTGAAGCATACAAAAAAGCTAATAAAGCAACTAGTGATTCTATAAAAACTATCTAGAAAAACTCAGAACCACTTAAAGAATTGCAGAAACTAGCCGAAGAAAACAAAGAATTTGTAAGAAGAGAATTATTCTTAGACAAATAGAGTGAAAACGCAAGTCCATACAGTTTAAATACACTATTTAGGCCAGAAAGTCTATACCATACAGAATTTGTAAAACATGCAATGGATAAGATATGGCAAGATAGATAGGGCTTAATAGAATAGTTACGTAAACGTTATAAGGGATAGAATGCAGAACTAGAAAAGGCTATAGACGATTTAATAAATTTACATAAAGATCTTAATAGTTACTTAGAATTCTTAAATGAAAGTCATAAGACTGTTCTTAATTAGGAACGTAAACTAAAACAGTGGGAACTTAGAAAAGACGCAGCAGAAAAAGCAGGAGAAGAATTCAACGAAGAAAAACCAGAAGTTCCAGAGTTTAACTCTTAGTTCATTCTAGATGAATTATCAAAAGCAAAAGGAATTAGACTTGCTGCAGGTGGCCGTCCAGATTTCGAAGATAGAATTATGAATCTTATTCAGACTATTAGAGAAAAAATAAATAATCCTGTACGTGAAGATGGTATTCCTTTAAGCCCAGAACAGGTAGACTCTCTTAAAAGTTTATACTGGACACTTACAGAGCCTAAAGCTTTAAATGCAGATAATTATCTCTACTAGAATATAAATGGAGTTAGAATAAATTATAATACTGTTACTATACTACAAAACCTAATTGAAGGTTTATACTTGAAGACAATCGGAACAAAATTTTATGAAGAAGTAAATAACATTTTGTCTAATAATGTAGGATTCCTAGATAATGAAACTAAAGATATTCTGTCTCAAGTAATTAAAGTATTATATGCAAATACATAGAAGTTACGAAATATTGGAGGTTTATACGATTCTAAAATAACATTTAGTGGAAATGTAGAGCGAGAAGATAAAGTAAAAGACTTTAGCATACTAGAAGCATTAGAATTAATAAATCCAGAATTTGCAAAACACAAAGAAATAATTGAATAGTTAGGAAATGAAGCTGCAACACCTGAAACAGAATTATTCTTTCTACCAGATAGATTAGACAATCTATAGAAAACATTGACTAACTATAAATCTGATGTTATTTTAGAGATTGCTGATAAACTAATGTCACAGCTTAAATTTTCAGATTCATCAGTAACCCAAATACTACAAGCATTAAATATTATAATCGAGAAATCTACACAAAAGACGGTTAGTATTATGACTCCGTCTAAAGTAAATACTAATGAATTTTTATTAAATCCATCAGCAGTTAGAGATATAAATAATGCTATATTAGTATTACAAATGATTCGTAGTGGTTTTGTATCAGCAGATGGAGAAGTAAGAAGTTCTTAGAACTCTGTTGGTTTTAATCCAACAGCTAATCTCATACACAATCTTACTGGAGATGAAGCGTATGCAGTATTAGAATCATCGCAAGTAGCAGAGCATGTTTAGTATATCTAGGATACTATCTATAAGTTAATGTATTGGAGAGAAGTTGCCGCAAATGCAATGAAACTTCGTGCTGAAATTACAGACTAGGCCGATTTAAGTTTCCAGATAAATACATACTCCTAGATTACGTAGCGTATCTCAGCATTAAAAGAATCAGATGTCAAATGGAATAATCTAGAACAGTTCGAAACAGAAATTGGGGCTTTATCAAATCTAAATAATATTATAGAGTAGAAAGTACAAGATAGAATTACTAATTAGGACGATAAAGTCAAAGATGAAGTTAGACAAGAATATATTCAATTTAAACTTGCATTACATGATTTCTTAAAAGCAAATGAAGAGAATATATCTGATCCTAAGAAGTTATTAAGTTTAGCACGGAGCTTTAGTACATTAGAAGGAAATAATTTCTCCGCAATTACTCTAAAAGATGAACTTAATGATGATATTGCTTTATATTATTACATAGCAAGTATTGGTGCTTTAGACCCAAGAGTATATTATAGTAATCTAAAGAAATCGTTAAGTGGACAACGTTAGCACTTGCCAGTAGTTGTACAGAATGTATGGATGTATGAGGCAGCAGCAATGGCCCTTAATAAATAGTATATTAATAAATTTGTTGATGCTCTTATTGAAGGCTATAAACTAAAACATCCTGATCTTGAAAGTGATGATTTGGATAAGAAAAAAGCCGCATAGGAAAATTATGTATGGCAATTCTTAGCTACAGGATTAAACCCTTCAAGAAGAAATATATATCTTGTAGAATCCGGACCAGGGTCTGGTAAAACATACGGATATTTACCAGAACTGATTGCACTGCTATAGTAGATAGACCCCGCTTTAGACATAAATAAAGACTTATGGATTGCAGGTCCTGAAGATAATGTAAGTGCAGAAAAAGAAGCTCCTGCATTAAATATTAGGAAATAGATTGGAGGACAATCTTCGAAAGTATTTACTAGAGACAGTCTTATGGAATATATTTTATAGGACTTTACAGATTACGAGGAAAAGTTTAAAGTAATCAATGGAAAAATAAATGCTAAAGATGGAGACGGAAATCCTTAGGTATTTAACCTAGATGTAAATACAGGTAAGCCAATATTTTCATATAAGTTAAACGAAGGTTTGACCGAATTACCAAAAATTATTATCTTAGATGAAATTTCAGACTATTCAGAATTTGATTTAGATATAATTTAGGATTTTGCAAGTAAACACAATATAACAGTATTGGCATCAGGTGACTTTACACAGTCAGGAGTTTATGGTGATGTTCAAGTAAAACTTGGAGATACTTAGAGAAGTAGTACTTTAAAGTCTTGGAGTTGTCAATTTATACGCTCATTTAAAAGCTAGATGTCCTTTAGAACGACTAACACTCAGTCAGATCATAATAATGGAATTTTAAGAACATTTTTTGAAAATTATATAAAATTCGCAGAATCTTTCGGAACTAAGAATTTAGAATTAATTAGACAAGGACTTAAGTTATCTCATTATTTTGATGAAGAATCTGGAAATTTATATGGTACATACATACCACAAAATATTGAAGGAAGACTAACAGATGAACTAAAGAAATATATTACAGGTCTGTATAAATCTATAGAAAATGATCCAGATAAAACTGTTACTCTATTATACTCAAGCGAAGACAGTGAAATATTCAAGTTTATAGATAAACATGAAGGAAGTTATGATTGGAGAAAAAAGACATCATTTAGAAAAGGAACAGTTCTTAAGGGAATAGAAAGTACTTATTACATAATTGACTTAGAGCCAAACATAAATTCTGAAACAGATGTTTCTGAAGAAGCATGGGCTGAAAGAGAACGAGTAGCAAGGGAACTATATACAGCACTTACAAGATAGAAACAAGGAGCTATATTAATATAGAGATATCGAGGAAAACTTCCACAATTTGATGTATACGGAGAAGTATCAGAATCAGATACTAGAGAAATCTCGATGTCTCCAGAATTTATCGAAAAGCGAAATCTGCAACTTGCTGCTCTGTTAGAGACAATGTTCCCTGAAGTAGTAGAGTCAAACAAACGCATAGGTGATCCTATATACGACGAAAGTATTGCTCCACCAGAAAAGAAGCAAATTGCTGAAAAGTAGGCATATGCTGTTGATAAAAACTATAAATTAGAAGACGATGATTTCTAGTATGAAGAGCAGGTCGATGATGCTACATATTCATATCTAAGACAAAGAGAAGAAGATATTCTAGATTCTCCAATGTACTTCTTTAGAAATGGTGACACAATTAGTTACTATAGTAAAACAGCCCAAAAATTAATTACTATTTAGAATGAAGGTTGTTTTGGATTATTAAACACTTTCAATGCATTAAGAACAGGCTTTGCTACTATTAACGGTAATACAGTATTAGATACTTCTAAAGATAGAAGAGACAATGCGCATGGTATATACTATCTAGCACGAAAAGGTCACGTTATTGATGGATTTAATTTAAACAATACATTTGATCCAAGCAATATATCTTCGACAGATGTTGAAGACATGTAGACATTATTAACCAGACTTTCCACTATAGCTAAAACTCGAAATAACGAGGAGATCCTTAAAGAATTTAAGAAAATCTTAGGATTGATTGGAAATAAAAATATATACATGAGATGGATCTTTGCTGGAGAGGCAAAAAAGGGAACTGATAAATTTCCACGATCTGATATGTTCTCTTATGACTTCGACAATGAATGGGGATTCGGAGGTAAAGGTAAAGGAGAGAATAATAATCGTATATCTAGAAAAGAATTATACCTAGTTATTGGAGAAGACGATGGAGAACATAAAGATATATTATTAACTCTTCCAGTAGCTACGTTACCAAACTATAGAACTATTTTAAATAAAAATAAAGTTCTTAGAGAAAGTGTTGTTGGTTAGAAATATCGAGAACTTTCTCAGGCGTTAGAAGCAGAAATTTCAAAACTACCAAAAGCAGAAAGAAATAAAACTAGATCTTACAGAAGTCATGAAGTTGATGATGCCTTCGCAAAATGGCTATTAGACTATATACAAAACACAGAAAATCCAGTTGAAGGATCTTTATTCTTATTTAAGCTACTTGATATGTGGCAAATTACCTCTGAATTTGTTTCATTCTTACCTGGAGAATATCAATTAGCAAAGACAGAGACTCGAGGTAATTTAAGGTTTATGGGCCCGTTCTTGTTAACGGCAACACGAGGATTTGATTATTTAGTTCCTGGATATGAACAAGACTAGGTAGATGCAAACACAGACAAATATGTGGTACATGACTTAGCTGATTTAAGTAAAGATGTAGATATGTCAGGAATTTATACTGCACAAAGTTAGAGTAGAATTAGATATACTACAGACAGCGGCTTTATGATTAAATCTGGCGGATACTATGTCTTAACTGCCCCGAAGGGAGCTTTTAGAGATAGTCCTAATACCATTAATGAAAGAAAGATGTTTAATTATTTCCAGAAATAGTTAGATTAGCCAGAAACAACTCCTATATTAGTTAAATTATTAAATGTTAGACCTCCTAAGTCAGACATTGATTCATTTATGGACTCTGAATTAGTTTTACTTACCTAGAGTCCAGACAAAGATACAAGACCTCGTCAGGATATAGGAAATTAGTTTACAGCATTTAGAGTATTACAACGAATGTTTAATGACTGTGAAGAGAATGGATCTGATAAACTAAATAATATTATAGGAAGTAACATTTCGTTACGTCAAGGTTAGCGAGTTAATATAGGAAATGTAAAAGAACACGTATTAAGATTAACATATCTAGAAGGAAGAAAAAATCCAGAAAAGAGAGATAAGTTAGGAAAAGTTTACTAGTTAGCTGAACAGGAATTAAAGCCAGAATAGAAAAAATTCTTAGATGACATGATTAATGATCCAGCTAATAGAGATCTTGACTTTGTAGCATTAGCAACGCGTATAATGTAGGAAAATTCTGGATATGCTTACGGCATTAGAAACTCATTTAGATATGCACTACTTTATATGTGGTTTGCAGAAGAGTTAAAGTTACCACTTCTTGCTGGAAATACTATTGCTAGAAATTATATAACAGAAGTTTTAAAAGATTATTCTCTTTTACATAACCCAGCATATGAAAGAGATCCAAATAAAGCACCTCAGTATACAGTAGAAATGGCTTATGAAAAAAGTACTGCAAAGGAAAGATTCACATTCCATAAAACTAATACTGATGATTATACTGGTACAAGTCATAATAGACCTTACGACTATAAGGGAAAACCATTTTAGTATGCTGCAGAAATTATTAGTGGTCCTATGTTCGGAGATATTACTGAAATCCTAGATTAGGGACTGAAAGGTTTTACTGGAGTAAAAAATAAAGGTGTATTACGTAGTCCTGGAGCATATAGATTTGCGAAAGATCTTGATGCGAAAGATACTTTATTTAGTGCTCCTATTAAGTACTTTAATCCAGAAAAGAAGGCAGAAATTGATAATTGGTTACAAGGACATGATGGAATAAGAGGACTTGCATTAGATGAATCTCCGTATTATTCAGCAGTTTTGGGTGATAACCCAAGTTACTTCAGAATTATTTTCGAAAAGGAAATGATACGTGGAATAGTTGGAGGAGACTTTGATTCTATTCGAGTAATTAAAATTAATTCAAACGAAGCTGAACAAATTATTGCTAATGCCAAAAAACTAGATATTAATAAGTATGCAATTATTGAAGTAAAACAAGGAGATTCATATAAGAAATTCTTACTATCATATGTTAATGATACTAGTGAGATAAGAGAAATCAAGCCAACTAGTCCAGAACCAGAAGTGCCAAAAACACAATTCCCTTGGGATGAAACTATATACTAGTCAGAAGAAAATACTGATGCTTTATCGGGTACTAGAGTACTAGGAGATGTTAAAATATTACAAGTTTATGATAAATCAAGTGGTTAGCACGTAATATTATTAACTATTGGAGAGAGTTCCTTTGGAATGGAAAAAACTCCTGATGGTCTAAAATTAATAGAACTACCTGGCAATAAACTAGATAGATCTACAGTTTTAGAAAGACTAAAACATACTAAGGAATTATTATTGGCTGAAAATAAGGATCTAGATTTACTAAATCTTATAAATGATAAAATTGAAAATATATTAAGTGTTTTAAGGGCAGAAACTGGAGAGTAGACTATATATAATATAAATACTCTTAGAGAATCAACCGATAAACAAGATAGAGACTTAGCACAATTTATCCAAGAAGATTTAGGAATAACTAATATAGATTTCTCTGCATAGACAGTAATTGATACATTAAGAGCTAATGAAATTGCAGAAGAAGAATTTGCAGATACATTGGCAAGTATTCTTGAAAATTATAATGTACCAAATAAATTTATAAATGAGCTAAATGCTTTACTAGGAGATAATCCAATAAGAAGAGTAAAGCAAGAAGGAGACAATATATGTGACATTAATAATATATAATTATGATTTATTGCGTCGTTAATGCTAATTACCTAGACAGTTTAATTAAAGTATCATAGAATAAAATTAAACTAGCTAGACAAAATCAAAAGAAGAGACAAGAAATTGAAGAAAACTTAATAAAAACTCTTAAAGAGATTGGACAGAGTGAACAAGATAAGGGTAAACTAATTTCTGATCAAGAACTACAAGAATTATATACAAAATTCAAAACAATCTCTGACACTGATTTTATTATCTTTGAATCATGGCTTGCAGGAAAACCTGTAGAATCTATGGGAGACCTTTAGGGGACTCCTATAGATTCTTTAAATGAATACTATAATAATACAAGAAATTATTTAAACTTTATTGATAGTGCATATGGAGAAAGTTCTGCTAAAGACATAATGCTGAGAAAATTTAATTCCGGAATTGTAAGGTCTATTATTGTAGATATTGCTAATAATAGAGAAGTAATCGGAGATACAGTAACTCTAAATAATCAAATAACTCAATTAAAAGAAGATTTATATTTAGAAGTTAAGAAGTATGTTGAAGCAGAAACAGGAGAAACTTTACCAGATACTCTATTCGAAACTAAAAATAATACAAATGTAAGAGAGAATATAGGATTAAATGCAATTAACAATCTTATAAGAAACGGAAGTTCAGAAATGTAGAAACTTTATACTCTTTCACAAGAACCAAGAGTATTAAGTACATGGAAGAATAAATTAGTAGGAAGTAATGAAACTTACTCTACTAAATTAAACGGATATAACGCTTATTTTATATTAAACCATTTTGATGATTTATTAGCTGATCAATTTGGAGATTATATTATACCAGAAGGCGGCGAAATAAATCATATGAGTTCTGAATTAACTAAGTATGTATTCAATGATAAATCAGAAGATGATAGTAATACAAACAAAACTTGGCAACAAGAAGACTTATTAGAAAGAAGTGCGTATGATTTAATTCCAAAACATATGCAACGTTTCTTAGAGAGTTTAGAAATTAAAGACTCTAACGGAAAAGGAACAAATCAATACTTAACAAAAAATCACTTAACCTATTTTATCAAATAGATTAAAAGAGATTTACGTGCAAATAATAGAACAGTAATTGATATAGTATAGGCAGAAAAATATACAGACGAATAGCTATTTGATATTATTGACGAATAGTTTGACTATAGATTACCTTCTGAAGTAGTCTCAGATTTAGTTGAACAAATAAAAAAGGAAAATCCAGATAGATTTCAACATAAATCACTATCATTTAGTAAAATAGTAAACAACTTAAGGACGAATTAGGAACTTGTATTAAAAACTATATTCGAATTAAGAGATTATGAAGAAAAAGCGGGAAATCTTCCGTTTAATTCAAAAATGGAAGAACGTTTGTTTAGAAATCTTTATAACTATTTATTTGCTAGAGACAAATCTTTATATTCGTCTTCCAGACATCTATTTAGAGAACTATCATAGCTATTTGATACTATGTCAGTAGTAGACCACTCGTAGTATAGACTTACAGAGAATGGTTATATTGAAGTTAGAAGTTTAAGTCCTGAAGGTAGAGACCAAATTAAGGAAAATAGAAAAAGACGTATAAATACTAGGTTTCTCCCTAGAAGTATGAAATACTATACAGATAAATATGGAGGAACTTTAATAAATGAAACCACTGTAACTACTGGAACAACTAATACATCAACTAAAAGATTAGTCGAGTTTGGAGTGAAGGGAGCAGATGGAAGAGTCTTTTGGAAATTTACATATAGTCCAAGAACTGACTCTTGGACACTTCAACGTAGAAGCTCAAAAGATTTAGAGAAGTTTGAAACCTATTCCCCTAAAGCTGTAGAAAATGGAAGAGTCGCAGAACGAGCAAAGTTAACAACTAATGATTTGGTTGGATTAAATGAATTTATTGATGATATAATCGGATTTGATTTTTATCATAGTCCAGAGTAGTGGGAAGCACTGTTAGACATAACTAATAAAACAAACGCAGTAAGAACTGCATAGAGAGACGAGGAACTTACTAAATAGGCTCTTACAACTTTACTAGATATTTGTGTTCGCATTTATTCAAATGCCCTTATCTTCAGACAAAGCGAAAGAGAACCAGTTCTAGTAGGAAAAGACGATAAAGTTTAGGTAAATAGAGAGTATATCCTAAAAGACAAGGATATAAGCTATTATACTACACAAACTAACGAACCATATACTATAAGTAGAAAGACTAAGGATGATGAAATTATAACTAGTACTGATGAAGCTAAACTAGAAAAACTCATTGGTAATAGGCGTGCTAATTTTATAAAACAAGAAGAACTATAGCAAATGATTTAGGAGTAGTATGGCAACCTATACTATGGACAATCTAAACAATATCAATTGCTGATAAACGATTGGTATGGTGAAGATAAAAAAGACTAGCTAAGAACTAATATTGTGTATCAAGGAGTAGACGTAGTGCCATCGAAAGTTAGTACAGAATATATGGAAGACTTAGTTGAACTTGAAGCATTACTAACAGGTTCTACATTTAAGAATCAAGTGGATACTGCAGAAAAAACTAAGATAACTATAGGTAACGGTTCAATGTTATTCTACGAATCACCATCAAGACTTCAAGATCAAGGAAGGCATTTTACTGATCCTATGACTATTCTTCACGATTATCTAAAACAAGGACTAGTAAAACGAGAATTCTCTAGAGAAGTAGATAATAAACCAGAAGTAAAATAGAATAAGGATTTAAACTTTAAAGAAAACTTCTACAGTTGTTTCGTTGCAGATTACTTATTACCTAGATTTATGAAGGGAGATAAGTATCGTGGACAAGGTATTAGGTTTACTGATACAGTAAACTCTGATAAACCAAATGTTCCAAAAATTACTATCGCAAATGGTCAAATCATGACTTTTGATACTGCAAAGAAACATATAAAAAATGCTCTAGGAGACGCTTACAGAGCCTGTTTCGTTAATATATAGAAAGACTTTAAAGACTTATGCAGAGAATATAACAAATATCGCACTGACAAAGTAACTATCTCTTTAGAAGATAATTACGATTCTTTCAATGAGTGGTGTAGTAGACACGAAATAAGTCCTATAGAACAACTAGGCAAAATGGTTATGGAGTACAATAATGCACATAGGAATAAACCTTTAGCATTATATGAAGGAACTCACTATACTATAGGAAAAGATAAAAAGTTCTATATAAACTAGACATTTGCTGAATCCTTAATTAGATTTGGAGACTACACTTGGGATCAATATAATGAGAGAATATCAGACCTTGAAACTCTTAAAAAGAACTTAAAAAACGAGCTTAATAGTTACGAAAAATACGAACTAGTTTGTAATTAGCTAGATAATTTAAATAGACAGATTCCAGATTTTGAAAAATGGAAAGCAACTATCAACAATATTAGAGAAAGATATAAAGCTAATTTAAGTCCAGATGCTAATAAAACTATTTTTGAAGCAAACTCTAATATTAATTATGACTAGTTCATAGAATATAGTAATCTACATCTACTATACAATCTGTTGTCACATGATGTAGTACTAGATATGAAGGGTCTTGAAGGTGAAATGCAATTACTAGACTGCAGGGATAAGATTATAGCTGGAATGGATGAAACTGAAGCTGACTAGTGGAACGCAAGATGGCTAACTTATCAAAGCGATAGAATGGCTCTTGGTTATTTAAAAGTTAAAAACGAAGAAACTGGTCTATTTGAAGATACTATTGAGCCTATCTAGAATAGAGATAAAGATAAGGCACAAAGGCCCATTCAAATAGTTTCAAGAGTTGATTTACATGGACTGTATAATAAAACAGCCGACGGCAAAATTATCTCTAATACAGATACAAAATTTAGACTTACTAAAACTCTATATAAAGTAATCGATGGAGTAGAAAGAGAAGTGTAGATAGAGATAAATCCATTATTGTTAGAGTACAATCTAAATCATTATTACTGGACATCCTTATCTAATCTCGCTGTAACTGGATCACATGCTTGGAGTGATGCTAAAGGAGCATCCAGAACTTTGGATGAAGAAAGTGCTAAATGGTTCGATAATAATAAACGTGCTGTAATCAATTCTGCTACTGCTACACAATATGTACTTGGCAATATTTGGGGAGTTCCAACAGAAGCTAATATTGCAGTTATTGATGATATTAGAGCTATCTGTTCAGGAATATATGGTGATACTCCAAAAGTAAAACCTTATGATGGAGCTACCTTTGTTAATCCATTTATGTATTATTGGGAAAATACTTCACTTAATGGACAAGTTACAGGTTTAACTAAGAAACCTATCTATGGAGCATATGATGAAAGAACAATGGTTGGTATCCTTATTAAGACTGCATCGTTTGCATTTACAAATGATGAAATGTTAAATTCTCCATGGACAGAACGTGCTATGTGGAAAATGACAAACCATCGATGGATAAACTAGTAGGGAAAATATGTAGATGTAGACTTGACTTTAGGATTAAGTAAATGGACTGAGATTGGTTATGTATAGAATGAAAAAGGACAAAAAGAAGGATATACTGTAGTTCCTGGCATTACTGGAAGACTAAGTAATGAAGGTAAAGAAATAGAAGGATTATCTTACTATGACCAATTCACAGAAAAACAAGGAGACAAGTACGTATTTAAAAGAGAAGTTAAAGAAATCATAGGATTCAGAAAACTATATAGAGATGAATCATAGCCATATAGTAACTATTATGAAATTGTAACACAAAGCCGTGACGCTCATACTCATGAATTGATTAGAGATGCACAGGGAAAAATAAAAACTACAACATAGTATCGCACTATAAACAGTAATTACTCATTCTGGAAAGTTCTCGGTGGATAGTATAGTGTAAAGTGGAATCCTACATTGAGAACTTACGAAAATTCTGAAAACTCTATAAAAGCAGTTGCAGATATAGCTTGTAAAGTAAGGTTTAAAAATGGAGTACAGGATGTATATACTCAAGAATAGGAATATCGAACAAGTGATAAATTTACATAGAAAGAGAAGGATATTACTACTCAAGATAACAGATTCTGGGACAGTCCTATGAAAAATTCCGACATTCACTATATCGTAACTAAAGGAGCTATTAAAAAAGGTGCTGCAAACATAAATACAGTTAAATCTTACTTTAACGACGAACAATTAAATTTCTATAAAATCAAACTAACATAGGCAGGAATTCAGTTAGATCCAGAACATGAAGCAGACTAGTCTGAAGTTTCACTAATGACTCAGGTAATCTCTGGACTTGCGGATAGAGGCTATACATCATAGATGGCAGATGAAGTCTATAAAGCTCTCGGAAATCTTTCAGAGTTAGCAACTAAAGAAAGTTATTCTGCATTCTTAACTGCCTTTAATGAGGGAGATAGATAGAAAATATAGGAAATTGTTTCTAATCTACTAATAGACGAATTAGCATAGTCTAAATCAAATTCAAGAGTTTCAAACTTAGCAAAAGCCTTAGCCGAACCCTTAATTTAGAAAAGAAAAAGAGGAGAGACTTTAACTTTTAACGACATTAAAGATGCTTTTGCTTTTAGTGATGGATCAATTTTTGAATTACTACAAACAACTGTAACATCTGCAATTAACAAAAAAGCAATTCGAGAAAAGATGTTCGGTTCTTTATCTGTACTAAGACCTTCACATGAAATCCATAAAATATATGGAACGAAACGTCTAGAAGAATTATAGGACTTTACTGAAGTATTAGCTTTACAAAAACGTTATGCCGAAAGAAGATTAGACTCTATATCATAGACAGAAATAGGAAGATACTATAGAGTAGTAGGTGGCAAGTATGATGGACAACTTATAAATTTAATAGATTCTGACTATTACTATTTATGGAAAGCAAGGTTAGCAGGAGAAACATATTAGCTGGAAGAAACTATATATGATTTTGATCCTAATATAATCGATTGTACTGATTTAGAAGAAGCAAGAAACTTTATTAAAAATAACAATGGACAATTTAATTTCTATGTCTTAACATACTCAAACAATAGACAAATTATAAGACGAATAGCAGATGTTAATGAATTTAGAAATTTGAGTAGTGCTAATCTTAAATCTATATAGAAAATAAATCTATACGGAAGAAATCTTGGTTCAGAGAATATTCATATGAACCTAACTTCTGATACTCCTACCAGTATTAATAGATATGATTTATCCGCTGTACAAGACTCCAGATATAGAGAAATTAAAAATAAAATTAATGACTACCTAAACAAAAAGGGAATCTTAGTTATTACAGAAGAAACCTGGGATAATATTCTACTGGCAAATGAAGGAAACCTAGATAAAAAAGACTTATGGAAAGAAGCATATTATTCTCAAATAGATAATTTAGATGAACATTAGGCTGAAAAACTATTGTAGGATTAGTTAAATGCCATAGATACTGGAAGAACATTACAGTATTATGACTCTACTAATACAAAATAGAATGGAAGAGTAGCAAATTATAAGGTTATTCATTTTGAGGCAATTCTTCCTATGATTTATGCAACATAGTTTGGAATTAGGAAAGGAGACACATTAGCTAAAATTCTTCAAGACAAAAACTTCTTCTTCAAAAGAAATTTAGAGAACTATCTATTAGGACAATAGCCTGACGATAGTACCTATGATGTATGTATAAAAAGAGCCGATGGTAAGCATATTTATGTAAAACAAGGAAATCCACGAACTTTAGAAGATAAAGGACTTAAAGAATTAAGAATATCTATATTTAAGGATGCTGACGATAAACTATTTAGAGTAAATAAGTATAAGCGAAATAGCAAAATGTATGCATTATCAAGTAATCAAGATAAAGTATACTATGATAGCATCAATAAAAATGAAGTTATTGTAACAGACAATCTAGCATTTTACATTGAACATTTGAATTATACAGGTTTACATTTTAGTAAGAATGCAGCTACTAGTCAAATATAGGAACTAGTACTAAGAGGACTCGAAGACTCTACTAATTCTGTAGGAAAATTCTTAAGAAGAACAATCAAGAAGAATGGAATTGCTTCTTATATTTCTTCCTAGGATAGTTTAATATAGAATATAAAAACATATCTTACTAGCTCTGATAAGAAAACGGCAATAGAAAACTTAAAAGCATTAAATAATAAAATTATTACTTCTATGGCTAACTTATCAGAATAGCAATATGCATCGTTTGTAGAATCCTTAAAATTTACTGTTGCTCGTATTCCAGCACAAGGCATGCAGTCCTTTATGGCAATGGATATTGTAGGATTTAATAATACTGGAGTAAATGACTGTTATGTAAGTGCAGAACAAATTAGATTATAGGGTTCAGACTACGATGTTGATAAAGCAACATTCTTAGGACATGCATTTACTAAATCTGGAGTATTTGTTAAGTGGAGTAACTACTTTAAGATGAATACTCATAAAGACTTAGTTAGGTCTAAAGTATTACCATTCCCTACAGGAACAGCTGGTAGTCTTATAAAATCAAATCAAAATAGTATAGATTTTTCTAAATATTATAGTCTAATATATGATCCTAATACGGAAGGAAAAGAAGCTTCTCAAGAAACAAATGAGGCAGCATCTTAGGAAAAAGAGGACAGTTCAAATACAAGCACTAAGTACAAGCTAAAATACTATAGAAATTAGAAGTTACTTGCATAGTTAATAAATGAAGTTAATGATGTTGCCGAAACCTATCTTAA
>Ga0247609_10001478_pt1 | contig 27827 bp, 29 predicted proteins | sample 172DNAGHGlowgp2_FD_193487 | JGI IMG/M metagenome (GOLD analysis project Ga0247609, IMG submission 193487) | Sheep rumen microbial communities from Palmerston North, Manawatu-Wanganui, New Zealand - 1728 DNA GHGlow gp2 | ecosystem: Host-associated > Mammals > Digestive system > Stomach > Rumen ... | reverse complement strand
TTTGTTTTAGGATTAGGATAAAGATACATGAAAAAGATATATTTAAGAATAGGAATAGCGATAATTAGTATCTTGCTACTCTTAGCAATTGTAAGTATTTTTTGGACGCCATATAGTCCTACAAAAATGAGTGGTTCATTAAAGAATGCAGCGCCATCATTAGAACATATATGTGGATGCGATAATTTTGGACGTGATGTATTTTCAAGAATTATGTCTGGAATCGGAATCACATTTTTGATTGCATTTTGTACAGTTTTTATCGGAGCATTTGTTGGTTGTATTATTGGACTTCTTACAGGATTCTATGGTGGCATAATTGATGAAATAATAATGAGAATAAATGATTTACTTTTATCATTTCCGAGTGTTCTTTTAGCTCTTGTTATTATAAGTGTTTTAGGTAAAGGTAAATATAAAATAATAATTGCTCTTGGTATTTTATTTATTCCAAGTTTTGCCAGAATGATTAGAGCTGAAACTATAAGAATAAAAAAACTTGGTTTTATTGAAAGTGCAAGAGCGATGGGTATACCTACATGGAAGATTATATTCAAACATGTATTTCCTAATGTTATACCAAAATTGGTAACTAACATTACAATCGGTTTTAACAATGCTGTTATAGCAGAAGCATCCATGAGTTACTTGGGTTTAGGTGTACAACCACCTGATCAAAGTTTGGGACGTATGATTTCTGAAGCGCAAAGCTACTTGTTCGTTGCGCCTTGGATTGCTGTTATGCCGGGTATTGTTATTATAATTATGATTGTAGGATTTTCATTGATTGGTGAAAGTTTTGAGGAATAGTATTATAATTTTTTTTATGGATTATTAATTATAAATAAATGATTATATTAAGGAGAAGATATGGACGAAAAATTACTAGATAAAATTTTAGAAGAGAATGGTGTTGAAGGAGCAAATGCAACGGATGAAGCAATAAGTGATTTAGATGTTGAATTTGATGAAGAAAATAATAACGTTGATATCAATTCTTTACCACCTACTTTAGAAGGTGAATATCCTGATGAAACAATATCAGAAATAGTTAATGGTTCATCAAGTAGATATGTTAATATTTCAGATAAGTATGAGGATGCAAAATCAACTGCTGGAGCACTTACTGTATTTGGTGTTTTAGGATTATCAGTTATGGGACTTAGCATGAGTGGTGTACTTGATAAATTTATTAAACTTCCATTTAATCCAAAAGAGAATTTGCTAAATTGTATTACAATGGGTGGTATGTTTATCGTATTTACAGTTATTGGAATTAGATATATTTTTAAAGCGAAAGAGTATGAAGGAATGCTTGGTAAGGAAAAAAGTGATTATGATAAAATTACTGAATGGTTAAAGACAAGTGTTCAGAAAGATATTGTTCCTATTGAAGGTAGTGAAGAAGAATTATATTTTAAGAGAAGTGAAGTAATAAAAGACAAGCTTATGAGAGAGTTTGAAGATGTTGATGAGAATCTAATTGAGAAACTTATAGATGATAATTATGATGAAATATTTTCTAAATGATAAAAAATACCATTAGTGGATTATTTGCTTGAGTTTTTATAGTTGATTCTATATACTTATCAAGGAATTTAAAAATGAGAAATTACTTTTATGGAGGAATTTAGTTATGGCAAAAGTAGTTAAAGAAACAATTATGGGCGATCTTTTAAAGACAAATCCAGAAGTAGTACCAGTACTTCTTAACGCTGGTATGCATTGTATCGGATGTCCATCTTCAATTGGTGAATCATTAGAAGAAGCATGCATGGTTCATGGTATTGACGCTGATGATTTGGTTGAAGAAATCAATACATTTATTGACGCTCAGGCATAATTAATCATATAAAAAAACCAGTCACATGTGTGACTGGTTTTTTTGGTTTAATCCCATAATCTTAAATACGTACTTTATATAAAGTATAATTATTTGATTTTACCGATTGATTCGCCATTAACTACTGCGTAATACCCACCATCATTAACGTATACTTCAATCTTTTTAGCTTCTGTTGCCTTATGACCCTGAGCAACATATGCATCTTTAGCAAGATCGATAATACTTGTTACATCTGTAACATCAACACTGAATCCGTTGAATTCAGCAACAACTTTGTTGTTAGTTTTTTTAGTAGTTGTAGCCTTTTTAGCTGTAGTAGTTTTCTTAGCGGCTGTCTTAGTAGCTGTAGCCTTCTTAGCAGGAGCTTTTTTAGCAGCTGTTTTTGTAGCTGTAGCTTTCTTAGCTGTAGTAGTTTTCTTAGCAGCTGTAGCCTTCTTAGCAGCTGTCTTAGTAGCTGTAGCTTTCTTAGCAGGAGCCTTAGCTTCTTCCTTCTTTACTTCTGCTTTAGCAGGAGCAGCTTTTACATCCGCCTTTACAGTTTCTTTTGCAACAACCTTCTTAACTGGTTCTTTTGTAGCCATTATTTTTCTCCTCCATTAAAATGAATAATTTGTTTATACAATTTCAATAATACAACTATCTAGGCTATTTTGCAACATTTATCTATATATTTTTGTAACATTTATGAGAAAAAAACTAAAAAAAGAACAAATAAGAAACGCAGCAGTTTTTGTTCTCTTTTTTGTTTTATTTTTGTGGCTAATAACTATTAATTTTCTCTTTCAAAAGATAAAAAATATATATCCAAAAGTGAAAATTAAGTTAAGAAAACCAATTTTTTTAAAGCAAAATGTTACGAGATTGTAACGAGATTATTACCAAATTGAAAACGCGATGTAAATTTTCGTTTCTGTTAAGTAAACAAAAAAATGTAAAATAGTATCCAAAAATTCGCTTAAATTCAAAGAAAAGACGAAACTGCAAAATGTGAATTAAACGATTTCGTTGGCAAAAATTTAACAAGGAAAACACTTTTAATTAGAATTTTATTGTGATATATTAACAATTGCTGGGGGGCAAATAAGGCGGAAAACGAAGGACTAGATTATATTGATTTAAAAATTTAATAGAGTAATAAGAGAGTGTGATATTTCTGCAGACAGGCAAAGAATCTTTAGTATCATTGATACATAATGTTTAAGGATTCAAACCGGTTAATATCCTTGAACGAATAAAAAAGGAAAAAAGTGAAAGGAGGTTGCAATATGCAACGTAAAAAACTTGGAGGCCTAATAGCAGGATTCCTATGTGCAGCTCTTACATTAGTACCACCTTTAACAGATACTAATGCAGCTAGTGCAGGTACGACTCTTTATAACAATCAGTCAGTACAGGTTGATGGCGTTGACTGTACTCTTTGGAAAGATTATGGTACAACAAGCATGAAACTTAATGGCGGAGGTGCTTTCGAATGTTCATGGCAGAACATTGGTAATGTTTTATTTAGAACAGGAAAGACTCTTGATTGTACAAAAAAATATGGACAGTATGGAGATATCACAATTGATTATTCTGCTGATTATCAGCCAAATGGTAACTCATACCTTTGCGTATATGGATGGTCAAGAAATCCATTAGTAGAATATTATATCGTAGACAGCTGGGGATCATGGAGACCACCTGGAGCTAATTCAAGAGGTCAGGTAACAATCGATGGCGGCACATATGATATTTATGAGACAGACAGAATTAATCAGCCTTCAATTGATGGTAACACAACATTTAAACAGTATTGGAGTGTTAGAACAAGCAAGAGAACTAGTGGTAGAATTAGTGTAAGCAAACATTTTGATGCTTGGGCTCAGAGAGGCATGAACCTCGGTAATCTTTATGAAGTTACTCTTAACGTAGAAGGTTATCAGAGTAGCGGTTATGCTAACGTTAAGTACAATGTTACTACATTTGGTGGTTATTCAATAGGTGGCGGAAATAACAATAATAATAACCAGTCACAGAATAACAACAATAATAACAATAATAACAATAGTGGTAACAATAATTCAGGTTCATCATGGAATGGTGAAACTATTCAGTGTGAAAACATGACAAAGAGTGGTCAGTACACAGGTAACATTAATTCTCCATTCTCAGGTGTTGCATTATATGCAAACCAGGATGCAGTATCTTATACACAGAATTTTGGTTATGACAGACATAACTTCTCATTAAGAGCTTGCTCAAATAATAACAACATGGCTCGTGTAGATCTTTATATCGGTAACGAATATAAGGGAACATTCTACTATGGAGATGGTTATCCAGCTACATACACACTTAAGAATGTAAGTCACAAGACAGGTAACCAGGAAGTTAAACTTGTTGTTACAGCTGATGATGGAAATTGGGATGCGTTCCTCGATTCACTTGAGATAACAAATCCATAAATTTAATATAGAGAGAAAACAGTAAAACATATTATAAGAAATAATGGCTGTACACCGAAATGGTGTACAGCTTTTTTGTGATTGTGACTTTTTATAAAGTTGAATTGTGTATATGGTAGAAGATGAATATTGCAAATATTATTAAGGAGAATGAATATGAAAAAGAGATTATTTGGTTTATTAATTCTTATGTTGCTGAGTGCTACGTACTATAGGCATGATGTAAATGCAGCATCTAAATTTAAGATTGTAGATGATTGTGATGAAAAAGTATTAAAAGAATATAAAGGAAATGAAAGAATTGTTAGAGTGCCTGATGGTGTTACAGAAATAAGTGGAGCTTTTAAAAATAATAGTAGGATTAGAAAAATAATATTACCTAATACAGTAAAAAATATTCTTGCATTTAGTTTTGAGGATTTGGAAAAATTGAAGACTGTAAAGCTTTCGAAAAATCTTAAATATATAGAAGGAAGTTCATTTGTGAAATGTCCGAAAATTAAAAAGATATTGATTCCTAAAAAATGTAAAAGAATAGATTATGGAGCTTTTGGTGGTTGCGAAGGATTAAAAACTATAAAGGTTGAAAAAGGAAATAAGCATTTTAAAATTTGGAAGGATGCATTATATTCTAAAAATATGAAAGAGTTAATCCTTTTTCCAAAAAGCTGTAAGAAATATAAAACCTATGTTATACCTAGTACAGTAAAAAGATTATATGATGATGCTTTTCAAAATAATAAATATATTGAGAAATTAATTGTTAAGGGAAATATAACGCATGTTTGTGATGATACAGTGGCATGTGCATATATGAAAAATTTACGATGTGTGATTTTTAAAACAAAACAAACTAGTAAGAAATTTGGAATTGGATTTGAGGGTTGTCAGAATCTAGAAAAAGTTATATTGGCAGATGGAACAAAATATATTATATATAGACAATTTGCTGATTGTAAGAATTTAACTCAGATTAATTTACCGGATTCATTAATTGGTATCGCAGAAAATGCTTTTGAAGGTTGCGATAAGTTAGTGTTACCAGAAATTGATGAATCGAAAATAATACATTATCCAATTTATTAATAAAGAAATGTAATAAAATTGAAAAATATTATAAGAAATAATGGCTGTACACCTTTTTGTGTACAGCTTTTTTATACTTATATGAGGAAATAACTCATTTAAAAAAGCTGAAAATACAATGAAAAATGGAAACAACTCATTTGAAAAAGGTGTTTTTTTAGCCGTTTTTTGCCATTAGCACAGATTAGCTTTTTTGAAAAGCCAAAATAGTGCTAGTGATTTTTGAAATGAAGATTTGATAGAAAACTATTTGTGATTTTTTAGTTTTTTTAACAATTAAATGCTAAAAAAAAGCCTTTTTGCAGCAAATTCCTTGTGGTATATTTGTGTGTGTCGGGAAACCGGGGTTGTGATATTGAAACTTAGAGATTTGGTCCATGGCAATAATCTCTGAGTTTGAAATATAGAAGAAAAAAGAAAAAAAGAATATTGAAAGGAGAGCAGACTTATGCAACGTAAAAAAATTGCAGGTCTTATTGCAGGTGTGTTATGTGCAGTGGTAGCTTTAGTACCACCACTTACTGCAACTAAGGCTGAGAGTCGTGGCCAGACTGTATATGATAGCAAGACTGGCAAAATTGATGGTGTTGATTTTTCATTATGGAAGGATTATGGTAACACTAGTATGAAACTTAATGGAGGTGGAGCTTTCGAATGTCAATGGAGCAATATCGGAAATGCTTTATTTAGAACAGGAAAGACACTTGATTCATCAAAGAGATATAATCAGTATGGTAATATCTCAGTTAATTACAGTGCTAATTACCAGCCAAACGGTAACTCATACCTTTGTGTATATGGTTGGTCAAGAAATCCATTAGTTGAATACTATATTGTAGACAGCTGGGGATCATGGAGACCTACAAGCGGTCAGTATAAAGGACAGATTAGTGTTGATGGAGGAACATATGATTTATATCAGGATACAAGATATAATGCTCCTTCAATCGATGGTAATACAACATTCACACAGTTCTGGAGCGTTAGAACAAGCAAGAGAACAAGTGGAACAATTAGTGTAAGCAAGCATTTTGATGCTTGGGCACAGCATGGCATGACTCTTGGTAACCTTACAGAAGTCGCCCTAACTGTAGAAGGTTACAAGAGTAGTGGCTATGCAAATGTTACTAATGCAGTTGTAACATTTGGTGGCAATAGTAATAACAATAATAATAACTATAACAACAATAACCAGAATAATAACAATTCTGGTTCATGGCAGGGAACTACAGTTCAGTGTGAAAGCATGAAGACAAGCGGAAGATATACAGGTAAAATCAGCAATCCATTCAATGGTGTTGCTCTTTACGCAAATCAGGATGCAGTTTCATATACACAGAACTTTGGTTATGACAGACATAACTTCGCATTAAGAGCTTGTTCAAATACTAACAAATTAGCTCGTGTAGATCTTTACATTGGCGGAGATTTTATGGGTACATTCTACTATGGAGATGGATACCCAGCAACTTATACACTTAAAAATGTAAGACATAAGACAGGTAACCAGGAAGTTAAGCTTGTAGTTACAGCTGATGACGGATCATGGGATGCTTATCTTGATAGTTTTACAATTACAAATCCATAGAGTAATTTTTTAAAGATAACTAAGCCATATAATAAATATAAATTTTTAAGAAAAAATTAAGGTTGTGCACTTTCGGGTGTGCAACCTTTTATTTCAAGGAAAAAGTAGCAAATGTAGGCGTTAAAAACGTGTCAAAATATAAACGCGATATATTGACAAAGTGTAATAGTATTTGTTAAAATTATTCTCGTGGCTGATGATTATAAAAGAAAGAAATTTTATAATTTATCTAGTTTAAAAAACGTGTATTTAGAGGTCGCTATGAGGTTTAAAATTAGAAGATTAGTGAAGAAACTCAATATAGGTTTATATATTGTTCTTTTCATTATAATCGCAATAATGTTTTGGGATTTTACATCATCAAGAGATGTAAATGTTAAGCAGATTAGTTCTGCTGATATGGGTAATAATAAAGTAGAACATTTACTTACTAAGGGTAATAACAGATCAGAGAAAACTAGTGAAAAAGAAACAGAAGAATCTAAGAAAGATGAGTTAGAGGATTTTGACGATTTAGATGACATCGATGAAATTGATGAAACAGAGGAAATCAAGTCAGAAGACTTATCAGATGGAGAAGAAATTGGAGATGAAGTAAGTAGTAAGGAAGCTACTGCTGGTGATTCATTTGCTATAGTATTAGATTCAGCTGATAATTTTGTTAATTTAAGAGAAGAAGCTAGCAGTGATAGTAAGATAGTTGCTAGAATTTATAGTGGATGTGGTGGAACAGTGGTTACTCCAGGTGAGGAGTGGACAGAAGTTGCATCAGGCGAATATAAAGGTTATGTAAAAACGGAATTATGTATCTTTGGTATTGCAGCTGACAAGAAACTTAATGAAGGTGGTTATACAGCTACGATTACAGAGGACGGCATAAGAGTTAGAGCTGAAAAGAGTACAGATGCACAGGTTCTTGGCATGGCAGGTGTTGGAAGTAAGTATACTTGTAGTGAAAAGGATACTGGAGATGGCTGGGTAGAAATTACATTTGAAGGACAGACAGGTTATGTAAGTAGCCAGTTTGTTACAGTTGATGAGAATGTTAAGACAGCAGTTGTTGAATAAAAGAGAACGTTAAGGAGTGATGAAAATCACTCCTTTTTATATGCTAAAACCTCCTTGAAATGACAGTATTTTTTGACAGTTTTTTAACGGAATATATTGAAATTTTAAGAGATATGATATACAATTATTTTCAAAGTAAATATTTAATTATTTGGAAACTTTTAGAATTATTTTGATGTGAAAATAATTATTTGAAGCGTAAGAATATGATGAATATTTATTATTTAGGGGTATAAGTAATGAAAAAATAAAAGGAGGTAGAAGTTATGTCAGATGCTCAGATTATGTGGCTTGTGCTATTGATTATATTTGTTGTAATTGAGGCACTAACCGTATCATTGGTAACTATATGGTTTGCAGTTGGCTCCGTCGCCGCATTCATAGCTTGTATGTTAGGTGCTAACATAATCGTTCAATGGTTTGTTGGTATTGCGGTCTCGGTATTAGTATTATTAATCTTTAGACCGATTGCAAGAGCTCAGGCAAAAAAAGGCGGAGAGCCTACAAATGTAGACAGCATGGTTGGAAAGACTTGCTTAGTTAAAGAGGAAATCGACAATGCTAAAAGCACTGGACAGGTTTTAGTTGGAGACCTTGAGTGGTCAGCAAGAGCAGTGAATGATAAAGATATTATTCCAGCTGATACACAGGTTGTCATTGAAAAAGTTGAAGGTGTAAAAGTGTTTGTTAGAAAGGCATAAATATTTATGGCGAGTATTTATGTGAAAAGTATTATAAGGAGGAATTTAAAATGCCAGTAGTAGTTTTATTAGTAATTTTAGTAGTAATTTTAGCATCATGTGTTAAGATTGTTCCACAGGCAAATGCATTTATTATTGAAAGACTTGGTGGATATTTAGAAACATGGGGAGTTGGTCTTCATGTAAAGATGCCTTTTATTGATAGAGTAGCAAGAATGGTTGATTTGAAGGAACAGGTAGTTGACTTCCCACCTCAGCCAGTTATCACAAAGGATAACGTTACAATGAGAATTGATACTGTAGTATTTTATCAGATTACAGATCCTAAGTTATTTACATACGGTGTTGAAAATCCAATTATGGCTATTGAAAACTTAACAGCTACAACACTTCGTAATATCATCGGTGATCTTGAACTTGATGAAACACTTACATCAAGAGAAGTTATTAATACTCAGATGAGACAGTCACTTGACCAGGCTACAGACCCATGGGGTATTAAAGTTAACCGTGTAGAACTTAAGAACATTATGCCACCAGCTGCTATCCAGGAAGCAATGGAGAAGCAGATGAAGGCTGAACGTGAAAGACGTGAACAGATTCTTATCGCAGAAGGTGAAAAGAAGTCAGCAATTCTTAAAGCTGAAGGTCAGAAAGAATCAGCAATTCTTGAAGCTGAAGCTGAAAAAGAAGCAGCAATTCTTAAGGCTGACGCTGTTAAGGAAAAGAAGATTAGAGAAGCTGATGGTGAAGCTCAGGCTATCATCAAAGTACAGCGGGCTACAGCTGAAGGTTTAAGACTTATTAAAGAAGCTGGTGCTGATGAACAGGTTATTAAACTTAAGAGTCTTGAAGCATTTGCTGAAGCTGCTCATGGACAGGCTACAAAGATTATTGTACCTTCAGATATTGCTAGCCTTGCAGGAACAATTTCTGCAGTTACTGAAGTTGCAAAAGGTGAAAAATAATTTATAAATAATATAAACAAAGGGGCTGCGAAAGTAGCCCCTTATATATTGGGATTAGGTGAGAAGTTTGAAGAACCAAAGATTAAGAAAACCGTTTAGATATGAAGGATACAAATTTGATATAGTTAATGCATGTATTTCACTATATATAATTGTTATGTTCGTCGCAATTTTAGTTGGTGTTTCATGGCGATTAAAATACATGTTTTTGGTTACTGGAGCGGGTGTGATTTTTAATGTGTTAATGGGGATAAAGTTTAAAAGAAGAAAGAGATATTTAAGTACCTTTTTGGTATGGTTATTTGCTGCAGGATTGTTCGTGTTATGTATGTGTGATATATTTAGAATGATATTTTGATATAAATGATAAAATTGAAGATTATGTACTTTAGGATGTTTTAATAAATCTTAAGATATTATTAATATATAAATTGATGCTAGGAGTTATAATATGTTTGATGATGAATTAGTATTATGTGCAAGTAGTGCATATGAGAAAAAGTATTTTTTTAATGATAATTATGAGTTACTTCCACAGACAGTGAAGGATGAACTTAAAATAATGTGTGTTCTTTTTACTGAGGATGTTGGAGGGATTTTTCTACTTAGATTCTCTGAAGAAGGAGACTTACTCTTAGAAACAGAGTGTGATGAGGGTGATCTTTTATATGATGATATTGGAGCGGGACTTAAGATAAAGAAGCTTCAAGACGAAAAAAGAGAATTATTCGAATCACTTGAAACATTTTATAAAGTTTTTGTTCTTGGTGAAGAGTAGATAAGGTAGATTCTCAGAAAGAGAATCTTTGACTCCGCGGGGAGCCGCGGAGGGCTCTCTTGAATTATAAATTCAAGAGTAGATAAGGAGGTAGTCTATGTTACTTACAGTTGATGTTGGAAATACAAATATTACATTTGGTATATTTGATAATGATGAATTAGTTGGAACATTTAGAATGAACACAGGAGTTTCAAGAACTTCTGATGAATACGGAATCATGATTAGTGATATGATAAAAATCAGAGGTATTGATTATAAGAAAGTAACAGATGTAATTATATCATCTGTTGTACCTGCAACTATGCATAGTTTAGTTAATGCATTTAAAAAGTATTTTAATACTAAACCCATAATTGTGGGACCTGGTATTAAGACTGGCATTAGAGTTACAACAGCTAATCCATCTGAAGTTGGAGCTGACAGAATTGTTGATGCAGTCGGCGCATATGAGATATATGGCGGCCCAGTTATGGTCATTGATTACGGTACAGCAACTACTTATGATTTGGTTAGAGAGAACGGAACATTCGATGCTGCCATTACAGCGCCGGGCATTAGAATATGCGCCAATGCTCTTTGGCATGAAACAGCTAAATTACCAGAGATTGAAATAGAGTGTCCTAAGACTATCTTAGCAAATGACACTGTTACTAGTATGCAGGCAGGTCTTGTGTTTGGACAGATTGGACAGACTGAATATATTATTAATAAGGTTAAGGAAGAAACTGGACTTAAGGATATGAAGGTTGTTGCAACTGGTGGCCTTGGTGGAATTATCTATGAACATACTGATTTAATTCAGTATTATGATAAGGAACTTACTCTTAAAGGTATGAAGTTGATTTTTGATAAACAAAAAAATAGAAGAAAATGATATATTGACCATAACAAATAGTTAGTATCAAATTAATACTAACTATTTGTCTTGAAAGGAATAATCTAAAAAGTAGGGTTAATATATGAAGATAGGAAATATAGAATTAGAAAGTAATGTAATGCTTGGCCCTATGGCAGGCGTTACTGACATGCCTTACAGGATGATTTGTAGGGAGATGGGATGTGGGCTTTTATATTCAGAGATGGTTAGTGCAAAAGCTATTCTTTATAAGAATAAAAACACTAAGGCGTTACTTCAATATGATAAGAGTGAACATCCAATTGCAATTCAGCTTTTTGGTAGTGATCCGGATATTATGGCTGACATGGCTAAGAAAGTTTATGATGAAACAGGATGTGATATTATTGATATTAATATGGGTTGTCCTGTTCCAAAAATTGTAAACAACCATGAGGGTTCGTTTCTTATGACGGATGAATTGCTTGCGGGTCGTATTATTGAAAAGATGGCAAATGCAGTTGAAATTCCCATTACTGTGAAATTCAGGAAGGGTTTTGATAAAGAACATGTAAATGCGGTATCATTTGCTAAGATGGCGGAGAATAGTGGTGCTAAAATGATTGCAGTTCATGGAAGAACAAGGGAAGAATATTATGCAGGTGAGGCTGATTGGGATATCATAAGACAGGTTAAAGAATCTGTACATATTCCTGTTGTTGGAAGTGGTGATGTGAGAAATGCAATTGATGCTAAGCGCATGATTGATGAGTGCAAGGTAGATGGCATTATGATTGCTAGAGCCGCAAGAGGAAATCCATGGATCTTTAGAGAGGTTAATGCGTACCTTAAGGATGGTACAATCATTGAAAGGCCTGAACTTACAGAGGTTTGTGAGATGATACTAAGACATGCAAAAATGGAAGTTGAATTTAAGGGAGAGTATACTGGTATTAGGGAGATGCGTAAGCATGTAGCCTGGTATACACAAGGATTAAGGAATGCTTGTGTTCTTAGAAGGACGGTTAATAAGGTCGAAACCTATAAGGAATTAGAAGTTCTTATTAACAGAGGGATTAATGAGTTGTAAAGTGAAAATTGGGGAAGTGAACATGAAAAAATAATGGGAAATATTATAAAGGAGAGAAGAGTGAAATGTTAGAAATAACTTTTTTTGCGGGAGAGTTGATATTTTCGATTTTATGGGTGATTTCAAGAGTAGTAGTATGGGGAAAGAATAAAAGAATTGATTTTAAAAGAGAATTATTATTAATGCTTATGTATATTAATCTTTTTGTGATTATAAGATTTGTATTTTATGAGCTTCATAAGGTAAATGGAAAAGTACTTCCACTAAAGTTTGATGCAAATAAGATTTGGCCACTTGATGTGAATCTTGAGCCACTTATTCATTTGTTTGATTATGAAACTAGAAGTGAGGCACTTGTAAATTTATATGGTAATATTGGAATGTTTGTTCCAACGGGAATTATACTTCCTATACTATACAAGGGGGTTAATAGATTGTGGAAGGCAGTAGTTATTGGACTTGGAATGTCTTTTATTATTGAGGTTTCACAGCTTTTGTTTTATGAAAGAACATCAGATGTAGATGATTTGATTCTTAATACAATTGGTGTTGCCATAGGGTATTTGGCTTGCATTTTAGTTAAAGAGATAATTAGTGTATTATCTAAATCAAAGAAGAAAGATGCCTAAAATGTAAAAGGGAAATTAATTATGAAAATTGCTAAAAGAATATGTTGGATTGTTATATGAAAGAGTTGATGAAAAAGGTATATATTATTTAGTTCAAACAGAAGGGGGGACAATTCTTAATATATATCCATCTAGCCAATTCAAATTTGAATAATAGTGAGTGGAAATATAGAAATAATAAATAAAAATGGAGAACTTTGTATATTGTGAAGTTTCTCCATTTTTTATGTATAAATATTTAGGATTTCAAATAGTTGACATTTAAAAAATATTAGGATATATTGATATTGTACGTCATATAACGTACGTTAACGAAATTATGAAAAGTAAGAATAGTGGATTTCGTAGAAAAAAGTTATAAAGTAGGATGGGAAAATATTAACTATACGTGGTTTAAAAGGAGTGTGTGGAAATGAAGAAAAGAGTCTTATCAATATTAATGATAATGGCAATTCTTGTTTCAAGTTTTTATGTGAAAGGTGTTGGTAATTCTGTATATGCTAAGGGTAAATCTCAGAATTATCATATCAAAAAGGGAAAAATTTATAACAAGAAGAACAAGATAGTTAAAAAGAAAATTGTAACAATTAAAAAGAAAAAATACTATGCTGATAAAAAAGGAAAAGTTGTAAAGAACAAGATTTTTAAGTATAAGAAAGCAAAGTATTTTGCACAGAAGAAAGGTGCACTTGCTAAGTCAAAAATTGTAACTTATAAGGGTAAGAAGTATTATGCACAGAAGAATTATAAGATTGCAATTGATAAGATTGTTACAGTAAATGGAAAAATCTATTATGCTAATAAGGATGGTGTTCTTAAATATTTAATAGATAAAAAAGAATACGATGCTAATAAGAAGACAGAGGATTCTAAATCTGACGATAAAAAGTCGGATAGTTCTAAATCGGAGAATGGGAAGACAGATGATGGAAAGTTAAGTGATAGGGAACAGATAACACCCGGTGCTCCAATAGAATATTATGAACCTTTATTCCCTCATAATGATGCAATTGATTATTTAACACCACAGATGTTTGGTGCAAAGGCTGATGGAAAAACAGATAATACTGAAGCATTTCGGGAACTCTTTAATGAAGCTTATAAGCAGGGATTTGATTCTAATGCCGGAGACGATAATCCAGGATGGAGACATTGTAAATCAATTTTTATTCCAGCGGGCAAATACGTTATAAGTGGCAAGATTATAGGTACATTTTCTAATTTTACAACACCACCTATGTTTGAAGTAAGTGGTGCTGGTAGAGAGGCTACAACAATAAATTATATAGGTGATGATGTATTATTTGATAATCAAAATGTTTTTGGATTTACAACATTTAGAGATATAGAATTTGCTGGATATGATTCTGATAATGTTCTTATGAACTTTAAGAATAAAACTAATAGTGGATATGCGCAGAGACTTCAGTTTATATCATGTTCATTTGTTGAGTGGAAGACAATTATAAACACAATGTGGTCGGATCAGATGTTATCAGAAGTGACATTTGCTTACTGTAAGATAGCAAGTTGTGGATATATTGAGAAACCATGTAAGTTGTTTGTGTTAGATTGTGCACAGGCAGTAAATTGGAGATTTGATTTTACAGATATAGAAGGTTTTAATGGTGATGTATTCTATTATAAGCAGGGCGCAAGCATTTGCTTGATTGGTGGTTCAGTAATACCAACATCTGGTAATATCTTTAATTTTGACTTAGAAGATGGAAGTAACACATGGACAGCAGGTCCAAATAATGCTCATCATGCGTTGTGTTATGGAACAAGATTTGAATTAAAGAAGAATCAAAATGGAAATAAAGAAAAAGATAGTACACTCGCAATATCAAAGGCAAATTTACATGATACTGCTTCGATAATGCTCGACTGTTGTGGATTTAGTACATTGGATAATGATACATCGCAATTCTTAATTTTCAATGGTGCTCTTAATGTTGACTTTAGGGATTGTAAAGGACTTCATCAGATGAATATATGTGGAAATGTTACTAGAAATGGATGGATAATGCCTAAAATGACATTTTCAAATTGTAATGATTTAGATATTGATTACTTAGTACAGAATTCGAAACTTGTTAATACTCAGGGTGCTAATTTTGTAAAGAATTATGTGAGGGTTATGGTTGATAATTCATATGATTTTTATCTTGGAAATAAACAGTATATTAAAACTGTTGATGGATTAACTGAATGTAGACAGGTTGTGAATTTAGGTGAAATTAATAAAGATTCGAAGGAGCCCGATGAATATAATTTTATTGAGTTAAAGAATGGTAAAACTGTAACAACTAAACCTTATGGATATGTTAAATATGCAGAAATAACTGTTCCTGAGAATAGTAAGTATGGTGATAATTATCCGGTTAAAGTTTCAATATATAATGGTGATACAAAGGTCGGAGAAACAACAATCAAATTTGGAAGTAATAAAACGTATAAGATAGATTTAAATGTTTATTCTGATGATTTTAAGATTGTGTTTACTCATTCAAATAAAATTTCACCAGAAGTTGTCATGAACTTTGAACTTGTTAAGTATTAAGTGTATTGATTCGGACCAAATGCTTTCAGAAGTAACATTTAAGTTTGGAGATAATAATTCATATTCAATTCCAGTGAAGGATTTTGGTGAGAATCTTAAAGTTGTATTTACACATGTAAATTCTAAGAATCCATCAATTGATATGAATATGGCGCTTATAAAATATTAGTTGATAATCTTTTTAATATATTAGGGCAGTGGATAAAACCACTGCTCTTTTTTGTTTACACGACGAGGAAAATGCAGTAAGCTTGCTTACTAGCATTTGACGACCGTGATACAATCCCGAAACAAGCGTAGCGGTTTCGGTGATTGAGAAGGTGGGAAGGTAAGTTTTGAGAAAATAAAACATTACTTTACAAATAGTAACAAATTTTCTATACTAAAGTTAAATTGAGTATTTTGATATTCTGTGAAACGAAATATCATATATGCTTATGATTTTTGATGAGGAGGTATTTTATGAGTAAAATGAGAAAGAGACTTGCTGCTATAGTTATGGCAGTGATGATGGTGGTTGGTTTTCTTCCAGAGTATAAGGTTAATGCGTCAGGTGAAAAAATTAAAATTGATCAAATAGTAGTAACGTCTAATATTTCATCTGTTGTAAAGTTTGGCGAAAAAACTAAGAATCCAACTTTTGAAATAATAGAAGGACAGCCAGTAAGTTATAATAGTGGTGGATATTCAAATTGGCAAAAAAAACGCGGAGATACATGGGATCAATGTAAAAATGATGATAAATTTACTGAAGGAATATATAGACTTGGCGCGATGTTTGGATTGTATAATGGAAATGTTGACTCTTATGAAATCTCGGAAACAACAACTTTAACAGTAGATGGTAAGAGTTGGAATGTGAGGTCGTATAGTGGTGGATCAGATTATAGTTATATTTATGTAGTGTCGCCTGAATTTGAAGTAAAAGAGGAAAAAAATGAAAATGATGGTTTAGTACATGAAGTTCACTTTGAGATTCCAGAGCCAGAAGATGGAAGATTACCATCAAATAATATTAAACTTACCACAGTTCCTGCAAATGCATATACCACTCAGTTTGTTAATGCAATAGAAGGTAATGCGGCAAGTAGGTGGAAAAAATCATCTGATAATGAGGAATTTGTTGAAATGGCAACTGAAGAAGCTTTCGAAGCTGGAAATTATTATAAAAACGATATAACTTCAGTTTACGCAGTTAGTGTGGTGATAGCAGGTATTGGCGGTACATTATATAATACTGATGTAGCAAATAATATGGCTTCAGATATGAAAATATACGTTAATGGAAAAGAAGCAAATTCTGAAGATTGGACTTTTAAGTGTAGATATGACATAAGCTTGGCAGATGTAAATTGTAGTGAAATGTGGGAATATACAGGTAATGAAATTACACCTGTACCTGAAGTGATTTTAGATAGCAAGAAACTAACGCTTGGAACTGATTATACACTTTCATATGAAGATAATAAAGAGCCGGGTAATGCAACTATGGTTATTGAAGGTATAGGTTGGTATAAAGGGACTAAGACATTTTACTTTGGAATTAAAAAAAGTGAAAAGAAAGTGATAGATGAAATTGTAGCGACATCGAATATCTCATCCATACTTAAAGTGGGCAATAAAAAAGAGAAACCAAAATTTATAATAACTAAGGGTATGCCAGTTCGACTTGCAGATGCTGCACCGGAGTGGGAAAAGAAGAATGGAGATTCTTGGGAGTTTTGTGAACCTGTAGGTAAAGTAACATGTGGAAGCTATAGAAATATTGCTTATTTTTCACTTTGGGATGATGATAAATATTCATATGCTTTATCAGAATCAACTACAGTAACCATAGATAATCAGCAGTGGAAAGTTATTAATTGTAACGTAAAAGAAGGTTATATAATTGTTGTTTCACCAGAATTTGAAGTACATGATTGGGGTGAATGGAAGGTTACTACTCCTGCAACTGAAACTTCAGAGGGAGAAGAAACGCGTGTGTGTAAGAGTGATTCAAGCCATATAGAAACTCGTAAAATTCCTAAACTTACACCAACATCTACACCTAGTGCATCAGAAAGTACAAAACCTATATCTACAATTAAAGTGGGAGATGTTGTTGAAGATGCAAAAGCAACTTATGTAGTTACTTCTGCAAAGGCTAGTGATCTGACAGTTGCATATGCATCGTCAAAGACTAATTCATCAAGTGTTGTTATTTCTGATGAAGTTAAAATTAATGGAAAGAAGTATAAAGTTACAGAGATAAAAGCTAATGCATTTAAAAATAATAAAAACATTAAGAAGATAACCATTGGAAAGAACATCAAAAAGATTGGTAAAAATGCTTTCTATGGATGCAAAAAACTTAAGAAGATAATTATTAAAACAACAAAGCTTACTAAGAAATCAGTTGGAAAAAATGCATTTGCTAAGATTAATAAGAAAGCAAAGGTAAAGGTACCTAAGAAGAAGCTTAAAACATATAAGAAAGTTCTTAAAGCAAGAGGCATCAAAGGTAGAAAACAGAAAATAACAAGTAAATAGATTTAGGCAGTTTTAGAATAATTAGTTATTCCCTCGGTAGTCAGAAATGAATATCGAGGGATTTTTATACTTCGAAAATACCTAAATAAATTTAACTAAAACTATTGACATATTTTCAACTAGCAAATATAATGAAAAAGAAATACCTAAATAAATTTAGGTAAAATAATTTAGATTAAATTAACCCCAAGGAGGATTTTAAAATGTCATTTGAAACAGTAAAGGAAATAATTGTAGATACTATTAATTGTGATGCAGACGATATCAAGATGGAGTCAAACTTAAGAGATGATTTATCAATTGATTCTCTTGATGCAACAGAGCTTTGCATGGCTTTAGAAGAACATTACAATACAACAATTGAGGAAGATGCAATGGTTGGATTCGTTAAAGTATCTGACATTGTTGAATATATTGATAAAAACGTAGAGGCATAATCTAGTTTTTTTATTCATACATGGAAAAAATAAAGTAGGGAAAGAACTAATATCTAGGAGAAAGGAGAATCCAATATATTACATAAAAGATGGGCTTGTTTATAGTTGGATTAACGTAATTATGGATATTAAAGAAGTATATGATATCTGGGATAGATTTGAAAAATCAGATATAGATGAGATCGAAGTTGAGTTAGGTGAAGATAGAGTTCACTTTAAGAAAACAGCGGATGTTGATGAAGCACTAGGCAAACTTGCTGGATGCATGAACATTAGAAGTGAAGTTGCACCTGCAAGTGCGCAAACAAGTGTAGTGAATACGAATGAAGATGCAAACGATGGAAGTTGCATTTTACCATACAATGGCTCACCGGTGAAGGCACCTATTGTAGGAACTTTCTACAGAGCACCTTCACCAGGAGCCACTCCTTTTGTTGAAGAAGGAACTAAAGTTAAGAAAGGTGATGTGATTGGAATAATCGAAGCCATGAAACTTATGAATGAACTTTCAGCTCCGAAAGATGGAACCATTGAAACTATTTTAGCTGAAGACGGCAAGATGGTTGAATATGATCAGGTGATTATGAGTATTAACTAAGATTGATTAATAGCAGAAGGAATTCTGTAAACTCGGAACAGAAAGGTGGTTCTATGTTTAAACGAATTTTAATTGCAAATAGAGGTGAAATTGCACTTAGAATTATTAGATGTGCAAGGGAAATGGATATAGAAACAGTTGTTGTTTATTCAACAGCTGATAAGGATTCACTTCCAGTTATGGGAGCAAACTATGCTGTATGCATTGGTCCAGAAAGTCCAGCAAAAAGTTATCTTAATCAGGATGCAATTATTGAAACAGCACTTAGAATGGAGTGCGATGCAATTCATCCTGGATATGGATTTTTATCAGAGAATGCGGAATTTGCCAGCAAATGCGAACAGCATAATATAACATTTATTGGTCCATCTTCTGAACTTATTAGTAAGATGGGTGATAAACAGGAAGCTAGAAAATTAATGATGGAAAATGGAGTGAGGGTTGTCCCTGGCTCAAAAGAAATCATTAAGACAATAAAAGAAGCTAAAGAAGTAGCTAAAGAAATAGGATATCCTGTTTTGATAAAAGCAAGTGCAGGTGGTGGTGGCCGAGGCATGAGAAAAGTCTTTGATGAAAAAGATTTACCTCAGATGTTTAAGATGGCTAAGGCTGAGGCAAAGGCAGCATTTGCTAATGATGATATGTATATAGAAAAACTTGTTATAAATCCAAGACATATTGAGGTACAGATTTTAGCTGATAAATATGGAAATGTAGTTTCACTTGGAGAAAGAGATTGTTCAATTCAGAAGAATAATCAGAAGATGCTTGAAGAGTCTCCGGCATGCGGACTTAGTGATGAAAAGAGAAGAGAAATCTCTGATATGGCAATACTAGCTGGAAAAGTTTCAGGCTATAACAGTGTTGGTACTTGTGAATTCATTCTTGATAAGGATGAAAATTTTTATTTTATCGAGATGAATACAAGAATACAGGTTGAACATCCGGTGACTGAGGCTGTATCGGATGTTGACCTGATTAGACAGCAGATTCGTGTGGCAGCGGGACTTAAATTAGATATAAAAAATGAAGATGTAGAACTTCGTGGCCATGCCATAGAGTTTAGAATATGCGCTAAAACACCTGGTATTATAAAGAATCTTCATATTCCAAGTGGATTTGGTGTAAGAATAGAAACACATTTATATAACGGATATGAGATAACTCCATTCTATGATCCGATGATTGCAAAAGTTATTGTAAGAGGAAGAAGTAGACTTGAAGTTATAAGACGACTTAGAAGAGTGCTTGAGGAAATGGTTATTGACGGAGTTGAGACTAATGTGGCATTTCTACATCAGTTAACATACCATCCAGATTTTCTAAAAGGAAGTTATGATACAGGCTTTTATGAAAAGGAACATAGTAAGATTGAATCATGGATAGGTGAGGTATTAACTCTTTCTAAAGACGCATAGTGAGGATAGATATGTTAAGTGAAGTGTTTGAACGTAAGAGAATACGTTGGAAAAAACTTAATGATATTAGAGAGAAAAATAATGAAAAAAAGAAAGCTGTTATCAGTGCGCATAGAAGGATTTCTATGATTTGTGATAATGGTGAGTTTAAGGAATTAGACGCAAATCTTGAAAGCAATAATCCTATTGATTTCCCAGAATATGATGAAAAAAGAAGTGAACTTGTTAGCAAATGCCATATGAAAGATGCATTTGTTTCAGCAATCGGAAAAATAGATGGAAGAAAAGCACTTATTGGAGCGTTTGATACAAGGTTTCTAATGGGAAGCATGGGAACGGTTGTTGGTGAAAAGATTGCAAGACTAGCAAGCAAGGCAAATAAGGATAAATTACCACTTATAATTTTTAGTGCAAGTGGTGGAGCTAGAATGCAGGAGGGATTATTTTCTCTTATGCAGATGGCAAAAACTTCAGCTGCAATAACAAAGTTTAAGGATAATGGAGGATTGTTTATATCAGTCCTTACAAATCCTACAACTGGCGGTGTTAGTGCAAGTTTTGCAAGTCTTGGTGATATTATAATTGCTGAGCCTAATGCACTTATATGTTTTGCAGGACCTCGAGTTATAAAACAAACTATAGGTGAAGAATTACCAGAGGGATTCCAAAGATCTGAATTTTTATTAGAACACGGTATGATTGATATGATTGTACCGAAGGAAAACATGAGGGATACTTTAGGTAAGTTACTTAAACTACATAGTGGAAAATATGTGTTTGAGTAAAAAATTGAATGTATGATTATTTATGATGATAAGTAAATTATTGTATAGATAGGTTTAGAAAAATTGATGTGTATTGATTTGTGTTAGTAGTGTTTTGATACTAACATTATTAATATGAAGATTGGAAGATAAAGTTATGGATTCATATGAAAAGCTTCTTAGCGCAAGAGATATAAAAAGACCAAATATAAATTACTACATTGATGCGCTATTTAATGATTTTATTGAACTTCATGGCGACAGATTATATAGAGACGATAAGGCTATAATAGGTGGAATCGCGACATTTCATGGTTTGCCTGTTACAGTAATAGGACATAAAAAAGGACATAATATGAATGAAAACATAGAATGTAATTTTGGTATGACTAGTCCTGAGGGATATCGTAAAGCTGTACGACTTATGAAGGAAGCAGAAAAATTTCATAGACCAGTAATTACTATAGTAGATACACCGGGTGCATATCCAGGTATTGAAGCTGAGAGTAATGGTCAGAGTAATGCAATTGCAGAAAGTATAGCTTGCATGAGTTCATTAAGAACACCAACTATAGCAATTATAACTGGTGAGGGAAGTAGTGGTGGCGCTATCGCGATAGCGACAGCTGATAAAGTATGGATGCTTGAAATGGCAGTATACTCCATTCTTTCTCCAGAAGGATTTGCTAGTATTATGTATAAGGATGCATCACTCGCACCTAAGGCATGTGATATTATGAAGATTACAGCTGATGAGTTATATGAACTTGGCCTTGTGGATGGTGTGATTAAGGAAGATGCAAAAACAATAATAAGACTTGATAAGATGATTCATGATGAACTTAAAGTTTTATTGAAGAAAAAGCCTGAAGCATTAATTAAGGAGAGATATGAAAAATATCGTAAGATTGATGCAGGTGCTTTTAGTTAGAAGGAATAGAAATGGATAAAAAATTAGGAATAAAGATTTTAGCAACAGGTAGGGCAGTTCCGAAGAAAAAAATAACAAATTTTGATTTTGAGAAAATCGTTGAAACAAACGATGAATGGATATATACAAGAACTGGAATAAAGAGCAGATATTTATGTGAAGAGGAAAGTTGCAATTCACTTGCTGTTGAAGCAGCAAGGGCGGCTTTAGATAAATCTGGAATCGATAAGAATCAGATTGGAATTATAATAACTGCTACATCAAGTGGCGATTACGTATTCCCATCGGTATCAGCAATGATCCAGAAGGAACTTGAAATTGATAGCAATGTAAATTGCTTTGATTTGAGCGCAGCATGCACTGGATTTATATATGCTTTAACAGCAGCAAAATCTATGCTCGCATTTGCCGAAAAAAAATATGCTCTCGTTATTGGAAGTGAGCAAATGTCACGTCTCCTAGATTATAGTGATAGAACAACTTGCGTACTTTTCGGCGATGGAGCGGGTGCTGCAATTATAGAACTGAGCGATGGGGAGTTCGTTCAGGAGGGGGTAACCCTTGGAAATAATGAAGCGTTATGTATGGAAGGAATAAGAGGAACAGTTCCGGAGTTTGATGAAAAATCAGGTGACAAGTCTAGTTTAAATGATGATAGTTTAGATGAAAAGAATTTGATTGATACAGACGATTTGATGTACTCAAGAATAACAAAGTCAGGCATAAAGATGAAAGGACAGGATGTTTATAAATTTGCTGTTCATGCAATCGAGGATATCATTAATAGACTTCTTGAAAAGAAGGATATGACTATGGATGATATTGATTTAGTTGTTTGTCATCAGGCAAATTCAAGAATAATTGAATCTGTAAAGAAAAGATTCAAGGGACATGGGGATAAGTTCTATGTAAATATTGAAAAGTATGGAAATACTTCAGCAGCAAGTATTCCGATTGCCTTAAGTGAATTAGATGATGAAAATAAACTTAAGGGAAAAAGATGCATAATAGCTGGATTTGGTGCAGGACTAAATTATAGTGGAATTCTCACACAATTATAATAACTGCTTACGAGATAGTTAGTTTCAATATGATACTAACTGTTGCGAAATATAAAGATGATGAAAAAGAAATATAAATGGGTAAACATTTAAAATTAGGAAATGTTTGAAAGGAATAGTATGAAACTTTGTGAAATGTTAGGAATTAAATATCCAATTATACAGGGAGGAATGGCAAATATTGCGACTGGTGAATTTGCTGCAAGTGTAAGTAATGCTGGTGGACTTGGTTTGATCGCAGGTGGTGGTATGGATGCTGAAACTTTAAGAGAAAACATTAGAATTTGTAAAAGTCTTACTGATAAGCCATTTGGTGTTAACTTAATGCTTATGAATCCTGATACTCCTAAGATGGCAGATATTGTTGTTGAGGAAGAAGTTAAAATTGTAACTACTGGTGCTGGTAGCCCTGGTGTTTATATGGATAAATGGAAGGAAGCTGGTATTAAGGTTATACCTGTAGTTTCAAGTGTTGCACTTGCAATTCGTATGGAAAGATGTGGTGCTGACATGGTAATTGCTGAGGGTACAGAAAGTGGTGGACATGTTGGTGAGATGACAACTATGACACTTGTTCCTGCAGTTGTTGATAAAGTTTCAATTCCTGTTATTGCTGCAGGGGGTATTGCTGATGGAAGAGGACTTCTTTGTGCAAAGGCACTTGGTGCAGTTGGTGTTCAGATAGGTACAGTTTTACTTGCAACTAAGGAATGTCCAATTCATGAAAATTATAAAAATGAAGTTATTAAGGCAAAAGATAATGGAACAGTTGTAACTGGTAGAATTAGCGGTGTTCCTGTTCGAATTATTAAAAATACAATGGCTAGAGAATACGTTAAGAAGGAAAAGGAAGGTGCATCAAAGGAAGATCTTGAGATGTATACACTTGGATCACTTCGTAAGGCTGTATTTGATGGTGATACAAAGAATGGTTCATTAATGGCTGGTCAGATATCATGTATCGTTAATGAAGAAAGAACTGTTAAGGAAGTTCTTGATGATATGATGAATAGTTATGAAGAACTTAGAAAAAATATTGCAGGATAATAGATTTTGAAGTTTATCTTTAAAGATATGAAGTATATTTATAAAGTTATTTAGTTAAATATTAGGAGATACATAATGAAGATTGCATTTTTATACGCTGGACAGGGTAGCCAGAGAGTTGGAATGGGTAAGGATTTCTATGAGGAGTTTGATTCATTTAAAAATCATATAGATAATTTGAAGGATAGTGATGTTATTAAAACTCATATGTTTGAAGGCCCTATAGAAGAATTATCAAATACAAAGAATACTCAAAGAGCAATGGCTGCATATGCTGGGGCAGTAACAGATATGCTTGCAGATGAAGGTATAAAACCTGAGGTTTCAATGGGACTTAGTTTAGGAGAATATGGAGCACTTTATTCAGCAGGTGTTTATGATTATGATGCTTATGTTGCACTTACAACTTTTAGAGGTGAAAAGATGAGCGAAGCAGCTGCTGGAAAGAAATGTGCGATGAGTGCAATCTTAGGACTTAGTAGCGAAGATGTTACTAAGGCATGTGAAGATTATATGAAAGAACATGCTGATAATAGTGAAGACATTTACGTTACGGTTAGTAATTACAACTGTACAGGACAGTGTGTAATATGTGGAACGCAAAAAGCAGTGGAAGATATGGAAGGCATTCTTAAAGAAAAAGGTGCTAAGAGATGTGTAAGAGTTAATGTAAGTGGACCTTTCCATACAAAATATATGAAAGAAGCTGGTGATGCATTAGAATCTTACTTTAATGAAAAACCACTTAACACACCAAGTCTTCCAGTTTTACTTAATGCAACAGGTGATTATTACAAGGATGGAGATGATCTTTCAAAGCAGCTTATCAAGCAGGTACAAAGTAGTGTCCGCCTTGAAGAAAACATAGAAAAGTTACTTGATAGTGACATTGATACATTTATTGAAATAGGTCCTGGTAAAGTTGTATCAGGTTTCTTAAAGAGAATGACAAAGGGTATTGATAGAGATGTTAAGTTATTAAATATCGATACTGTTGAAGATTATAAATCAGTCGTTGAATATGTAAAAAATAATAAATAATGGATATTATCATAAATACATCTTCTGATAATATCAATTATATGAGTATGTTTAATATAGAATACAATAGTTAGTATCAAATTGATACTAACATGAAAGAGGACAATATGGAAAACATTAAAGGAGCAATTGTAACTGGTGGAAGCAGAGGCATAGGAAAGGCTATATGCATTAAACTTGCAGAGGAAGGATATAACATTGCTTTTAGTTATCGTTCAAAAGATGATGAAGCAGCAGAGGTTGCAAAACTTTGTGAAGAGAAAGGTGCTAAAGTTTATACACAGAAATTCGATGTAAGTGATAGTAGTGCTTGTAATGATTTTATTACAAAGTCTCATGAATTTTTAGGTAGTATTGATGTACTTGTAAATAATGCAGGTATTACAAAAGATAACTTAATGTTAAGACTTAAGGATGAAGATCTTGATGCTGTATTAGATGTAAATCTAAAAGGCAGTTTTTATATGATGAGAGATGTATCAAAAATTATGATAAAGCAGAAATCAGGTAGCATAATTAACATGAGTTCAGTTGTAGGAATTATGGGTAATGCAGGTCAGGTAAATTATTCAGCCAGCAAGGCAGCTGTAATTGGTATGACTAAGTCATTAGCAAGAGAGGTTGCAAGAAAGAACATTAGAGTTAATGCAATCGCTCCAGGTATGATTGAAACGGATATGACTGATGTTTTATCAGATGAAACAAAGAAGAAAATTGCAGAGGCTATTCCGCTTAAAGAAATGGGCAAGCCAGAAGATATTGCTAATGCAGTAGCATTTCTTGCAAGTTATAATTCAAGATATATAACAGGCCAAGTTCTAAGCGTGGACGGCGGCATGGCAATATAAATAGATAAAAAATGAGAGACATTTAAAGATAGGAGGAAGGTAGAAAATACCTAAATTTTTATGAGAAAAGTAGTAGTTACAGGTCTTGGTGCATTAACACCAGTCGGAAACAATGCGAAGGATACATGGGAATCAATTAAAGCTGGAAAATGCGGTATTGATTTCATTAAGAGATATGATGCAACTGATTACAAAGTAAAGGTTGCAGGTGAACTTAAGAATTTTAGTCCTGAAGGTGTACTTGAAAAATCAGAACTTAGAAAGATGGATGAATATATTATCTATGCTATATGCGCAGCTACTGAAGCAGTTAAGGATGCGGGCATTAAAATTGAGGATGAGGATCCATATAGATGCGGTATTATCTTTTCTTCTGGTATTGGCGGAATTGGTACAATCCAGAAGGAAACAAAGAGAGCTTTAGAACGTGGATATGAAAGAGTATCTCCATACTTTATTCCACTTGCAATTGCAAACATGGGCGCAGGTAATGTTGCAATTAAAACTGGCTTTAAGGGTATTTGTACATCTACAGTTACAGCTTGTGCTAGTGGAACAAATGCAGTTGGTGATGCGTTTAGACAGATTCGTGATGGCTATCAGGATGTTATGCTTTGCGGTGGTTCGGAAGCAGCAGTTGATGAGCTCGGTATAGGTGGTTTTACATCTATGCATGCACTCTCAACATCTAATAATCCAAATCGTGCTTCAATTCCATTTGATGCAGAAAGAAGTGGATTTGTTATGGGTGAAGGTGCAGGTGCACTTATTCTTGAAGAGTATGAACATGCTAAGGCTCGTGGCGCACATATCTATTGTGAAATAGCAGGCTACGGTGCAACATGTGATGCAAATCACATTACAGCTCCACTTGAAGATGGTAGTGGCGCTGCTAAGTGTATGGAACTTGCAGTTAAAGATGCAGGCCTTAAGCCAGAAGACATTACATATATTAATGCTCATGGTACATCAACAAAACTTAATGATAAAGGTGAAACACTTGCTATTAAGAAAGCATTTGCTGATTGCTATGATAAGGTTTTAGTTAGTTCAACTAAGTCAATGACTGGTCATATGCTTGGAGCAAGTGGTGCAGTTGAGGCTATTATTGCAGCTCTTTCAGTTGCTGATGATGTAGTTCCACCAACAGTTAACTACAAGGTTCCTGATGAGGAATGTGACCTCGACATCGTGCCAAATGAAGCTAGAAAGGTTACAGTTAATGCGGCTATTTCAAATTCACTTGGATTTGGTGGTCATAATGCAACAGTATTGTTTAAGAAGCTAGATGCTTAGATTGTTGGGATATGCTGAAATAATAGATTAGAGTAGAATATTTTTAATTAGTAGTTAAAGGAGAATGAAATGGAACTTGATATAAATCAAATTCAGGAAATATTACCACATAGATATCCATTTTTGATGGTGGACAAAATCACAGAATGCGAACCCGGGGTATATGCCAAGGGAATCAAATGCGTATCTGCAAATGAGATGCATTTCATGGGGCATTTCCCAGGACATCCAGTTATGCCAGGTGTTCTTATAATAGAA
>Ga0247609_10001477_pt1 | contig 27846 bp, 29 predicted proteins | sample 172DNAGHGlowgp2_FD_193487 | JGI IMG/M metagenome (GOLD analysis project Ga0247609, IMG submission 193487) | Sheep rumen microbial communities from Palmerston North, Manawatu-Wanganui, New Zealand - 1728 DNA GHGlow gp2 | ecosystem: Host-associated > Mammals > Digestive system > Stomach > Rumen ... | reverse complement strand
CTTCGGAAAAGCCCCGGGGGTATATTTTTGTTTATATTTAAGTTTAGTTCGGCGGAGAAAATTGCAGGCATAAAAACTAACTTTTAACAAGGGCTTGGAAGCCGTCTTTCTCCTGTCGTTTCACATCCAATGCGATCCAATAAACTCGCCTCTAAGCCCTTGCTAAGCGCTAGTTACCGTTCGCATTGCTATTGAAAAGTTCGAAGAAAGGAGAGTGAAGCAAGTGAAACAGTCTAAAAAGTTCACTGCTTCTGGTACAGCAAAACAGGTTCCAACTCCTTTGGGCAAAGAAGCACGAGAAGATTACATGATATCGTTGGCAATGAAACAAGCCGAAGACCAATTGCTCAATGGAACAGCATCTCCTTCCGTCATAGTTCACTTTTTAAGATTAGCAAGTGAGAAAGAGCAACTTGAGCTGCAACTTCTAAAAGCTAAGTCTGATGCTATTGCTTCAGAGGCCCGTTCCGAACAGGTTTATCAGGAAGCAATCAACGCAATGAAATCCTACTCAGGATCTTTGCACTCAAGTGAGGAAGATGATGAGGAATTACAGTGAACTTTCAAAGATTCCAGACTTTCTTGGAAGGTTTCGATATTTGAAACTCAACGGATCGGTTGGAGTTGATACATTCGGATTTGATAGATACTTAAACCAAGTATTCTATCGATCTGATGAATGGAAGGAAACCAGAAGGCAAGTAATCATACGCGATAATGGTTGCGATTTGGGTGTTGAAGGATTTGAATTGAGCAACACCAAGATCATAGTCCATCACATGATTCCTATAACAAAGGAACAAGTGCTAAGACGCGATCCAATTCTGTTTAATCTCGAATACTTAATCTCAGTATCTGATAATACCCATCGAGCAATACATTATGGAGATGAAAATCTTTTGCCGATTACTTTCCTTGTTGAACGTAAACCCAATGACCAATGCCCTTGGAAGCGTTAATCAAAATAGGAGACTTTTACCATGCTTTCTAATACCGCGACTCCTAAATACTACGGCGCGTTTAGAGCTGCGGTAATGAGAGGAGACATACCAGTCTGCCGAGAGATCTCAATGGAGATGAATCGTATCGACGGGCTTATTAAGAACCCCGGCGTTTATTACGACGAGGATGCAGTAGAGGGTTTTATCAAATACTGTGAGAACGAATTGACTTTGACAGACGGAAGTAACCTAACATTGTTAGATACTTTCAAGCTATGGGCTGAACAGATCTTTGGATGGTACTATTTCATCGACAGATCCGTTTGGGTTCCGGATGCTGACTATCACGGAGGACATTTTAAGCGCCTTCGAATCAAGAAGAGACTTGTAAACAAACAGTATTTAATAGTAGCTCGAGGAGCAGCCAAGTCAATGTATGCGGCATGCATCCAGAGCTTCTTTTTAAATGTGGACACAACCACAACACATCAGGTGACAACCGCTCCAACGATGAAACTTGCTGAAGAAGTCATGTCACCAATCCGAACTTCAATTACCAGAGCGAGAGGCCCTCTTTTCAAGTTCCTAACTGAAGGCTCATTGCAGAATACAACCGGTTCAGAGAAGAATCGAGTAAAGTTGTGTTCTACAAAGAAGGGAATTGAGAACAGACTCACGGGATCTTTGATCGAAGTCAGACCTATGTCTGTAAACAAACTTCAGGGCCTTCGATGCAAGATTGCAACTGTCGACGAGTGGTTGTCTGGTGACTGTAAGGAGGATGTAATTGGTGCACTTGAGCAGGGTGCATCTAAGAATGACGATTGGCTTATCGTTTCAATGTCGTCAGAGGGTACAGTCCGAAATGGCCCTGGTGACTCCATCAAGATGGAGCTTATGAGTATCCTCAAAGGTGAGTATATAAATCCTCATGTATCTATTTGGTATTATCGCCTTGATGATATTTCAGAAGTTGCTGACCCGAGCAAATGGCTCAAAGCAAATCCGAATATTGGTAAACCAGGCCTTGTCACATACGAGACATATCAGACAGAAGTAGAGAGAGCCGAAAACGTTCCAGATGCGAAGAACGATATTTTGGCAAAACGATTCGGTATCCCTTGTGAAGGATACACTTATTACTTTACTTATGAGGAAACACTCCCTCATCGTAGTAGGGAATTTTGGGGACTTCCTTGTTCTCTCGGAGCCGACTTATCGCAAGGTGACGACTTCTGTGCATTCACATTTCTATTCCCCCTTGGCAATGAACAATTCGGTGTCAAGACTCGAAGTTATATTTCTTCGCTTACTTACAGCAAACTTCCAATGGCTTTGAAGAATAAGTATGACGAATTCTTACGAGAAGGTTCCCTTATTGTTCTAGAAGGAGCAGTCCTCGACATGATGCAAGTTTATGAGGATTTGGACAATCATATTTCTGAAATGAAATACGAGGTTCAATGCTTTGGTTACGATCCGTATAATGCAAAGGCATTTGTAGAGAGGTGGGAACAGGAGAACGGCCCGTTTGGAATCGAGAAAGTAATTCAAGGTTCGCGAACAGAATCTGTTCCGCTTGGAGAATTGAAGAAATTAGCGGAGTCTCGATTGCTCCTATTTGATGAAAGTCTTATGAGCTTTACCATGGGAAACTGTATTGCAATTGTGGACACGAACGGAAACAAGAAACTGCTCAAACGTAGATATAAAGAGAAAATCGATAATGTTGCAGCATTAATGGACGCATTCATTGCATACAAGAACAACAAAGATGCATTCTAAGCAGACACGACGTCGATTTATATTTTTTAACCAGGAGGGGTTATATGGAAAGAGATGCTTTTTACGATGCTCTGTACTTAGCCCACCATGGTGTTAAAGGCCAGAAATGGTATGTCAGAAGATACCAAAATTATGATGGAACTCGGATTAAAAATGGTGAATACGCAAGGTCTATAAGTTTAAAGTCTGCCAAATTAGAGCCTAAGATTTCTAAAGATGTCGTTGATTCGATTGAGAAATCTGGAGCTTCTGTTTATGGTTTAGATCATCGACTTAAAACCGAGGAATCCTTATCCCGGAAGATTGAAAAAGACTCCAGAGAGAAAGGAATAAGCATGAAAGATGCTGCTCAGGGTATTAACGACTCGATAAGGTATACGTCAGTATCAGATGATGATAATTTTGTTTCTAACTATAACAAAGTGAAGGAATCTCTTTCTGAGAAAGGTTATACCGAGACGAAATGCAAAAACTATTTCGATTTATATCGTCAGGGAAAGGCTAAACACAAGCAGGTCACATGTGTGTACCAAGATAAAGACGGAAATAAGTTTGAAATCCAATTCCAGACACCTTCGAGCATTAAAGCTAAAGAAGCTAAGACCCCACTTTACGAAGAGTCTCGTTCTAAATATGTGGATTCTAAAAGAAAGATGGAGTTGATAAGGCAGATGGATAATCTTGCGAAAACCGTAAAAGAGCCAAGAGATATTTATAGAATAAAGTCTCACGGATAAAAAGGAGCTGAATTATGTCCGAAAGTATACTCAATTCAATCAAGAAAAAGCTTGGTTATGACGCGGAATACACATCATTTGATCCGGACATAATCATAGCAATAAATGCCGTCTTTAACGTTCTTACTCAATTAGGAGTAGGACCTAAAGAGGGCTTTTTTATTGAGGATGCAGCCGCCACATGGAGCGATTACATGCCTAACATGACCAATTTTAATATGGTCAAAGAGTACATGTTCATGAAAGTAAAAATCACATTTGATCCGCCTCAGAGTACACATGCAATGAAGGCATACACCGATATGATTAAGGAGTATGAATGCAGGCTCAATTATCAGGCAGATCCTGGACAATAATGAAAGGAAGCGAGGTTCAAACACATATGGGCGAAATTTATAAAGATCCGCCTCAGAGCCGCGGAGAAGCGATCCTTCGAGCTATAATTGACGGCACGGAATACAATGATCAGCCTCAGAGCCGCGTGGAGGATCTGCTAATCGAGCTGAAAGAAACCATCGAAGCCGGTGGTGGCGGAGGCGGAGCAGTAATTGATGACAATACTCCGTCAACTCATAAGGTGTATTCAAGCGAGAAAGTTGAAGAACTGATTGATGAGAAAAAGAGTATTGAGTCGGTAGATATTAATGCTGATAATAACCACTTGGTAGTAACATACGATGATGGCAGCACTCATGATGCTGGTGAGATTCCTGGTGGGGACATAACTAGTGACTATCCGGACTACGCTAAAACCGAAATGGAGTCTGTGGCAAGTTCTATTAGTGCTTATATTGGCACTTTAGACAATCCAATTGTTATTGGATTTGATACAGACCAGCACTTGATTGTAAATCCTCAAATAACATCGCATAAAAACATCACGAATGAGGTCAGCTATGGTTTGAGAACTCTTCGTGATCTTACAAAGCGTCTCCCTTTCAACTTTGTTGTTTTGGGTGGGGACACTCATGGCAATAGCGGTGGTCTGATTCAGAATATGCAGGATTCCGCCATTTACACGTACAATCAAATGGATGGTGCAGATTGTCCTGTTGCTTTCCTTGTTGGAAACCATGAAGGAGGACAAGATAACAGTGATATAACCCGTGGTCAAGTGTATAAATCGCATATGACTAAAGCACTGGCAAACAAGGTTATTACTTCCGTTGATTATACGAGTGGTTACTATGATGACCCCGTACTGAAAGTACGATATATATTCCTTGATTCTTACGCTCGTGCTGGGATTTATACGACCTATAACATAAATACTGTACTGAATACTATGCTATCTAGTATTCCCACGGGCTATAAGGCGATCATTTTCTCTCATCATCCGCTTGATGAAAATCTTCCGCAAGTGGCAGATAGAAAAGGTTGGAACAACCCTGTTGCTTGTCATGCTACATTACAGACGCACAAAGATAAGATTATAGCGTGCTTTTGCGGTCACATCCATAACAATTTATACGTGGAGGACCTTGACGGAATTACATTTGTTGCTACTACTTGTGCAGGTTGGTACGAACTCAACGACGGCTCAACACGTACAGCAGGAGTTGCTACCGCTACTGCATATGATGTATTTGTTATCGACCAGGCAAATGAGACAATTTATGCAATTAGATATGGTAACGGTGAAGATAGAACCATATCTTACGCACATGAAGAGCCGACACCTACACCTACAATTATTCTTGACGTTGAACATGCTGAAAGCGTAGAACCGAAAGCAACCACAAGTTCTTCCGTAACAGCAAGCGGAAACGACGTTGAATGTAGCATTACAAAAGGTGGAGGTGGTCTTAAAATTACATCAGTATGGGATTCTGCAACCCACACCTTTGCAGCTGGCGATGCAATTATTCTAAAATGCGACGCTGGCGAATGCGATTTATCTGGTGGAAACCTGCCTGGGTATGTTGAAATTCACTTCATCGACGGTGAAGGAGCAGAGCTTCATGCATGGGCGACTACAGACCCTGATATTGTAACAGCGGTAACAACGATGGCAAACGGAGGACTTACTAAAACTATTGATAATGGCAAGGCGCAACTATTCAATCAGTCTGCGAAGATTCAGTTAATATTGAGGGCAACAACAAATAGCGGAGCAACTATTGATCCTCCTGCTAAACTGAATTTCACGAATTTCAGAATAGAACTAGCTTAAACCCTAAGAATTGAGAGGTGGTGAAAAATGAATTCTGATGAATACAGAGCCGCTATAGCTTTGGCTCGAAAGCGTAATATCTCGATCTCTCATGCCGAAGGATCTGAGTGGAAAAATCACAAGTATATAAAAAAGATCGGTAACCGCTATATTTATGCCGAAGATTTGGACAAAGGGCGCGGAAATGCGCAAGTTGAAAATAATAAGGATCATTTTAATGCCATGGCTCGTGCAGCCGGTAACCGAAATGGAATGATCCGAAACGACAAAGACGCGTCTCGTGCGGCAGGTACGATGAATGCCATTTCCAACGAGTTAAAAGTTGAAGCAGCAAAAGAATATACCAACGATCTTACCGATGCTTTGGCTGAAACCTGTACCAATTGGCTCAAAGGACAGGACACCGAAATCGACATTGATGAATGTCTTGACGAGCTTGCTGAGAAAAAAGGCGTTGAACTCGATAGAGAAAAAAGAGCTGAAATAGCTAAAATGGCAGTCACTCAGCTTATCCGTAGGATGGACGAGGAACTTGAGGACAATGAAAAAAGAAAGAATCCTACGAGTTATGATCCCGGTAGGCTTAAAGAATGGAGCGATGCTCGAGGCGAGTTAATGTCGGCATTTAAGACTAATACTCCCTATGCCGATCGAACTGCGGAGGTTAAAGATTTTGAGAAAAAGCAGAGGGGTAATCGGTTTAGTCACTCGTTCGATTCAAAAGAAGAGTTTTATGCTGCTGTCGAAAAGTCTAAAGCTGAGTTACAGCATTTTGGAATAAAAGGACAGAAGCACGGTCTTAGAAGATTTCAAAATGAGGACGGTTCGCTGACCGCTGCCGGTAGAGATCGTTATGGAGTCGGTAATGGGATCAGAACAAAATCTAAGATTGAGTCTGAATCTGCGAAAGGTCTAAACAAAATAGTATCTTCGAAGCCTAATTTCAATCAGTCTAATAGGAAGATTGCTTACCACGAAGGCGTAAAGGCTGTTGGAAGCGCTTTGCTTTCAGCGGCAGTTGTTGCTACCGCTGCCAAGAATGGCAAAAACATTGTTGCTAATGTTAAAAACAAAAGATACTTTAAAGCAGCGTTTGATGCTACTAAGTTAGCCGGAAAAGTATTCGTAGGGGCGAACCTTGTAGCCAATGCAGTCGGTCACGCGAGAAATGTTGGCATGGCACTTGGAACTGAGAAAGCTCGAAATGATAAGGCCGTAACCGAAGGACGTGAAAATGCTTATCGCTATAAGAGCGCTAATGCAAAAGCCGAATCGTCTTCTGCAAAAGCTCGCGACCAGAAGGTATTAACTGACGCTAGTTACCAGGCTTTGGGTCGCGGATTTTTATCAAGAGCAATCGCTGCAAGAAAGAACGTTTCTCCGGCAGCTCAGGAGTATAATGCCAATCGAAGTAAACTGCTTGGCATGGAAGCACAAGCCACTATAGACAGATCCAGAGCTGATGAGATTAAAAGAAAATCCGGACGTAACAAACTCGAAAGAGAATACAATACTGCGAAATATGGGAGGTAATTATGGTCAGAAACGACAAAGATCATGAGGTGTTGCCTGACGATACTCTCGTGAAAGAAACGACTAAGGCTAAAGAGACCGAAACTGCCGAGGTAAAAGAGTTAAATAGGGTCCCCAAGAAGGTGAAAACTGCATCCGGAACAGCGAAAGTGTGGTGATGTAGATGACACCGCAGGAATACGAAAACGCTCTTCATTTGGCTCATTTCGGAACCAAGGGAATGCGTTGGGGTATAAGACGCTATCAGAATTACGATGGCACTTACACTGATCTCGGAGCAGAGAGAAGACGCGAAGAATCAGGTTCTGATGAACAACCGAGAGGCCTATCCGACAGAGCCAAGAAAGCGCTCAAAATAGGGGCTATTGCGGCAGGTAGTGCTCTCACAATTTATGGTGGGTATAAGATTCATCAGAAGCTTAAAGACAAAAAACTTGGAAGTGATGGTCTTCCTTTTGACATTCGTAAAGATTTACCGTTTGCAAAAACAAGTAAATTCAAGGAAGGCTTAAAGAGTTTTGGAGAAGGCACTAAAAAAGTAGTTACTGAGGGAGCTAAAGAAGCTGGAAAAGCGTCGGTAGCGGCTGCGATTGCTGCTGTAGGTACTATAGCCATTCGGAAACTCACAAATAAGTTCTCTGATAACGAATCCGATTCTCAGAACGCAAGAGATCTTAATTACATAGCCAGAGAGGCTTCCATTGCTGCTGTGAAGTCTGGAACCAATGCTAGCGCAAATAGAGTAAGATCAGGTTTTGGCAACAACCCTAATAATATTACATCGAATGGAATCTCTAACGGAGGCGGTTTCTCTAGAGAAAAGCTGGATAAGATAATATCCAATGTAGGAAAACCGCATCAGGTGCATTCGTGGAGTGATGCGGATGTCGATAAGCGATACCAAGATGTCATGAAATTATATGATGGTAACAAGGCTGTTAAGGAAGAGATACGCGCAATGAGAAAAGGAGCTTTCGACATCGACCAGATCGAGAAAGAGTATGGAAAGAAATAATGGAGGGCTTGTTATGAATAGACAAGAGTTTAACGATGCCCTCTATCTGGCCCATTATGGCAAGAAAGGCATGCGTTGGGGAGTTCGAAACTATCAGAATTATGATGGCTCCTTGACTTCAGAAGGTCGTGCCAGATACCAAGAAAATGAAGGCAACGGTTCTTCAACCGCGAAGAGTCCCGAAGAAATTCGTAATAAGAGACTCAAGATTGCAGCTGGTGTAGCTACTGGAGCGGTTGCTGTTACCGCTGCTGTCCTTATCGGACGGAAGATTTATAAGTCGAAGGCCGCTAAGGTGATATCAACACCTCTCAAAGATGCGGTCAAGTCAGGTGCTGTCAACAAAGGCAAACTCTGGATCGATACTGCACCTATGGGGCTTACATTGCATCCTAATACAGATCCGGGAGTTGACTACAATGCTCAGATTCTCAAGAACATTCACGAGATGCGAAAAATTTTATCAAAATAGGAGGTAACTAAGTGGCTATAGTCGACCGCATTAAGAATGCGTGGAATGCGTTCGTGGCCAACAAAGACCCAACAGACCAGCAAGAGCAACAGTATGGCTATGTCGACTCTTATGGTGGAGGGTATAGTTATAGGCCTGATCGAATGCGTTTCACGAGAGGAAATGAAAAGTCCATAGTTACCTCGGTGTTAAATCGAATAGCTTTGGACGCGGCAACGGTCGATATCCGGCATGTAAGACTGGACGAAAACAATCGATTTGTCGAAGAGATGCCGTCTAATCTGAATGAATGTTTGTCCGTAGACGCCAATGTTGACCAGACAGGAAGGGCATTATTACAGGACATTGTTCAATCGATGCTCGACGAAGGATGTGTTGCAATAGTACCAACATATTGCGACAACAATCCACGGAAGTATGACAGTATTGGAGACATCTATGAACTACGTGTCGGAAAGATCGTCGAATGGTATCCCGCTTGGGTAAAAGTTCGAGTCTACAACGAAAAGATCGGACGGCAGCAGGAAATTATGATGCCAAAGCGAGCGGTGGCTATCATTGAAAACCCGCTTTATGCGGTAATGAATGAGCCAAACTCAACATTGCAGCGACTCATTCGAAAACTCTCGTTACTTGACGTAATTGACGAGCAAAAGGGATCAAACAAACTGGATCTAATCATTCAGTTGCCCTATACAATTCGAACGGAAGCACGTAGAGCTCAAGCAGAAAATCGTCGTAAAGACATCGAAATGCAGCTCTCAAGTTCCAAGTTCGGTATTGCATATACCGATGCTACGGAACATATTACTCAGTTGAACCGAAGTGTAGACAGTCAGATTCAGACGCAGGTCGAATACTTAACAAACCAACTTTACAGCCAGTTAGGTATCGACGCAACCATCATGAATGGTACTGCTAATGAAGAGACGATGACCCACTATTATAACCGGACAATTGAGCCTATTCTTTCAGCGATCGTCGAAGAGATGCGTCGCAAATTTCTTACTAAGACTGCTCGTACACAGAAGCAGTCTATTTTATTCTTCAGAGATTCGTTCAAGCTTATTCCCACTAGTAAACTTTCGGATATGGCAAACGCACTACTTCGTAATGAAATACTTACAGCTAATGAATTCCGTCAGATTCTCGGCATGAAGCCCGCGACCGATCCTAAGGCTGATGAGTTGCGTAATAGCAACATGCCTGATCTCGATGGTGATGGCATTCCTGATGAGGTTCCGGAAGAGCAGATGAGTGAGGAAGACTACAATGCCAAGATGGCAGAATTAGATGAGTTTGATAAACAGCTTGACGATTTGGAGAACATGCTGAAAGGAGGCGGTACCAATGACGCTTGATGAATTCATGCGACAACCAGCCAACTTTTTAGCGCATTATGCCAGCCAATATTACGATCCTGTAAAAGCCCATGAATACTACATGGAGCACCGGAAACTTAAGGGCCGTGAAAAAGCAGCTGGTGACCCTGGAACTTCTTCTGTTAATCCTACCGCAGGAAAAGAAACAAGTTCCGTAAAAAGCAGTTCTTCGGGCAGACAGAGTAGCTATGAGGAAGAGTATGAGAGATATCATTTCGAAACTCAGAAAAAAATAGCAGCTCTTCAGCGTCGTTTAGGAAGACTGTCAAAAGAAGCGCGGTTATTACTCGCGGACGAGATCTATGCCGAAATAGACAAAATCCGTGAGGAAAACATGAACAAAAAATACGAATTAAAGGCCAAGTATGGCAAGGGATCTGGCGGAAGCGGAAGCAGTGGCTCCGACGATGCATCACGAATCGCTTTCCAGAAGAAATGGGGCTCAAATTCGTAAGAAAGGAATCAAAATGGGAGTCGTTGAAGGATACGATTTTTGTGGCTGGGCTACAAAGAATGATCTTTTATGCACCGACGGACGCACTATCCGTGATAACGCGTTTGCAGAGCAGGATGGCGAGAAAGTTCCGATTGTATGGGGACATAACCATAATTCTGTAAAGGATGTTCTCGGACATGCGATTCTGGAAAATGTTCCCGGAAAGGGTGTACGCATGTATGGCTTCTTAAATGATACTGAAGAAGGAAAACATGCAAAAGAATCAGTAAAACACGGTGACGTTACCAAGCTTTCAATCTATGCCAACAGGCTCAAGCAGAATGGAGGAGATGTACTCCACGGCGTGATCAGAGAAGTTAGTTTGGTATTAGCAGGAGCTAATCCTGGAGCAACAATTGATTGCGTTATGGCTCATGGCGATGACTACGACGACGCAATGGTTGTTGAGTCTGAGGATTTCGAATTGAGAGAGAGCGCTACTCCAGAGATTTTGCATAACGATGAATCACAGGAGGGCGATGAGATGAGTCATGAAGATGAGACAATCGAGGATGTTTTTAACACGTTGAACGATAAACAGAAAGAAGCAGTTTATGCGCTGATCGGTTTCATTCAGGAATCGGACGGAAAGGATGAGGATATGAAGCATAACGTATTTGACACAGACGAAAAGGAAGAGAAGAATGTACTTTCTCACGCTGAAGAGCTTGAGATTTTCGCAGATGCAAAGAAGTTCGGATCTCTTAGAGATGCTGTTCTTGCTCACGCAGCAATGGACAGTAACGGTAATGTTGTTGATTATGGCGTAGCAGATCTTGAGTACCTGTTCCCGGATGCAAAGGCACTCAACAACGAGCCTGATTTCATCAAGAGAGATACAGACTGGGTTGCTAAGTTCAAGGGAGCTGCTAAGAAGGTTCCTTTCTCCAGGATCAAGACCACACATGCGAACATCACTGAAGAGGATGCCCGCGCTCTTGGTTACATCAAGGGCAAGAGAAAGAAGGAAGAGGTATTCACTCTGTTAAAGAGAAAGACCGATCCTCAGACAATTTACAAGAAGCAGAAGGCTGATCGCGATGATATTTCCGATATCACCAGCTTCAGCTATGTTAATTTCATCCGTAAGGAAATGGACGGAATGCTTGACGAGGAAGTTGCTCGCGCCGGTCTCGTAGGCGACGGCCGTTCCGCATCTTCAGAGGATCATATCAGCCACGATCACATTCGTCCTATCTGGACCGATGAGGATCTGTACACCATCAAGACTCTGGTAAGCATCAACTCCGGCGCTACTCAGGATCAGAAGACCACTGCAATCATCGAGCAGATCATCAGAGCTCGTAAGAACTACAAGGGTTCGGGTAACCCCACATTCTTCACCACCGATGACTTCATCACTGACTGCCTCCTGATCAAGGATTCTATGGGTCATTACATGTATGACGACATCAGCAAGGTTGCTACCAAGCTGCGTGTTAAAGAGATCGTTCCTGTTCCGGTTATGGAGAACCTCACCCGTGTAGTTAATGGCGTGACCAGAAACCTTGTTGGTATTCTCGTTAATCCTGCAGACTACGCATATGGCGCTGATGAAGGCGGCAAGAAGAGCTTCTTCGAGCAATTTGACATTGACTTCAACCAGGAGAAGTACCTGCTTGAGTCACGTTGCTCAGGCGCTCTGATCAAGCCTTTCTCTGCTATTGCAGTTGAGCAGATCTGGGTAGCAGGCTTCATTACTGAGGGTGAGGATCCTACAACCTCTATTCTTGGAAAGAACGTTGCAGATCTTCAGGAAGATATCCTTATCGATGATAGGGCGATCGAGGGTAGCCTTAAGTACGTTACCGGTTACACTGGGTATTCAGAGACTACTGAACTTCAGTCTGGTAACTTCCTTGCTCTGAAGTTTACACCTGCAGTAGGTGCTACTACAACAGTTGAACTTCTCGGCGGATCAACTGGCCCTGTTACTGTTGATCCTTCAACAAATAACGTAGTTGTTCGTGTTGCTAACAACAACCAGAAGATCAAGGTTGTTTCGACCGTTAATGGCGAAAGCGTTACAAAGACTTACAGCCTGCGTCTCCTCGAACTTGAGAAGGGCTGATTTGATTATTCAAAATGGGAGGAAAGGAGGGCAAACTAATGCGCTATTTCGATTCTATAGGATTCTGTGAAACCGAACCTGAGGACGAAAATTCGGACGTTTGGGTCGCAAACGTGACTGAAAAGAAATACTATGGTGATGTTATTCGTAACAGCCGTCGCTTGCAGGCACTGGAATACACCAGTACTAACGACGACGTAAACATTAGTAATCAGATAAGTTTGATGGCCGACAAGTTTGCCCTCGAACACTTCCATGAGATTCGATATGCGGTATTTATGGGTCACAAATGGAAGGTGTCTGACATCGAATTCCAAGGCCCTAGATTACTTTTGACTCTGGGGGGTGTATATAATGGCTAGCAGACTTATACTGCGAGATATTCTCAAGAGTATCGTTCCGAAAGTGTATTATCAGCCTCCCGAGTCAAAAAAACTTGAGTATCCGTGTATTGTATGGAGCTTAAATAGGATCGATCCGTCCTATGCCGATAACTCGACATATAGAAAAGAAAAATCCTATCAGTTAATACTGATACATAAAGACCCTGACAACACAGAGGTTGATCAGATAGCATCTCTTCCGAGGTGCAGAATGGATAGACCTCCTTATCAGGCGAACAACATGTATCATTACCCGTTCACAATTTACTTTTAAAGAAAGGACGAAATAATATGCCTACACCTGATTTCAAAGTTAAGTGGGACCAGCCCGGAGAGAGATTTTATGAGACTGGTATCGACAGGGTAGTAGTTTACCCTATCAATGACCAGGGAGTATATACACCTGGCGCAGCATGGAATGGCGTTACAGCGTTTACCGAGAGCCCTGAAGGCGCAGAGCCCACACCTCTCTATGCAGATAATATGAAGTATCTTAACTTGATGAGTGCTGAGGATTTCAAGGCATCCATCGAGGCTTATACGTATCCGGACGAGTTCGCAGAGTGCGACGGCTCAAAAGAAATGGCTACCGGCGTTAAGATCGGACAGCAGACTAGAAAGATCTTCGGTCTCAGCTACAGAACTAAGCGCGGTAATGATATTGCCGGCGATGAATACGGTTATATTCTTCATCTTGTATGGGGATGCCTTGCGGCTCCGTCTGAGAAAGGCTATCAGACAACAAACGATTCTCCTGAAGCGATCGCTTTCAGCTGGGAAATCTCAACAACTCCTGTTGGCGTAACCGACGCAAAGCCTACTGCTCATATGGAGATCGATAGCACTAAGGTTGACGCAACTGATCTTGCAACTCTTGAAGCTACTCTGTATGGAACTGGCGGACAGAGTGGAACAGATGCATTGCTTCCTACTCCGGATGCAGTTATTGCTATGTTCAAGTAACTGATTCGTATCTACGTTGGATCATGCGGGGCGGCTTTAATACCGCCCTGCTTTTTATTTTTGGTTAAAAGGAGAATAGACATATGTATCAGAAAACACTTACTTACAAGGATTTCCTTGGAGAAGAGATCACAGAAGATCTTTACTTTAATATTTCAAAGACTGAGATTTCGAAGTCGAATTTTTCGACGGCTGGTGGAGTTGAAAACAAGCTCCGCAAGATGGTAAACGAGAAGAATGTCCAGGCTATCAGCGAGCTGTTCACCGAGCTGATCGGAGAAAGTTACGGCATTCTCGATGCTGACGGAAAGCATTTCCGTAAGAGCCCTGAGATCAGAGCGGAATTCGAAAGTTCTGCAGCATATGACGCATTGTACATGGAACTTCTGCAGGATACAGAGTCCGCACTCGCGTTTCTTAAAGGCATTCTCCCTGACGAGATTAAGGGAGAGCTTGACAATAACGAAGAAATCAAGGCCTTAGTTGCTAAAACTAAGGAATGATATATAGGGAGAGCTAGGATGAAAACTATTACAATTCCAGGCGCTCTCTTTTTCAATGAAGAAGATAACAGTTTTATACAAACAAAAGAGGCAACCATAGATATAGAGCATTCTTTGCATGCGTTATCAAAATGGGAGTGCAAGTGGCATTCTGCATTCTTTGGCAATGATAAAAAGACGAACGAACAAATCTTAGATTATGTTAAATGCATGACATTGACAGAAGGAGTTGACCCCAACGTATATCGCTTTATTCCTGCAAATATTTTGGAAGAAATCGGGAAATACATGGAAGACTCTATGACGTCAATAGATTGGAATGCTCAACAGAAACACAAAAGCACAAAAACTTATGGCAAGCCTCATCAAGAAACAGTAACATCAGAACTTATTTACTTCTGGATGATAGACTGCGGTATACCACCAGAGTATGAGTATTGGCATTTGAATAAATTACTTAGTCTCATCAAGATGTGCTATTTGAAGAGAACTCCGCCTAAGAAAATGTCAAAGAACGAGTTGCTATCCAGAAACGCAAGTCTGAATGCGGCTAGGAGAAAGGCTCTTAACACTACAGGTTGAGATATGATTAAGTTCAAGCAAAAAGGCGATTTTTCAAATACCAAGAAATTTTTAGAACGAATCAAGCACATAGTAAAAAAGAGCGATTTGGATAAGTACGGTCGTATGGGAGTAGAGGCTCTGGAGCTTGCTACTCCCCGCGACTCTGGAGAAACCGCCAAATCGTGGTCTTATGAAATCAAGATCGATAGAAACAGAAGTGTTATAGAATGGCACAATACTAACACTGATGAGTATGGCACACCGATTGCTATACTGCTTCAATATGGTCATGTTACAAAAAGTGGATACTTTTTGAAAGCAAATGATTTCATCAATCCGGCGATGAAACCGGTGTTCGAAAAAATTGGAAAATTAGCATGGGAGGAGGTCCATAACAATTGATAGATTCAAGAATTCTTGAAATGGTATTCAAGAATAAAGAATTCGAGGACGGTGTCAACGACAGTTTAAAATCCTTGGAAAAGTTGGACCGATCTCTTGGCAAAATAGATGGCAGCGATACATCGGTCGAACTCGAAAAAGTTGGCGGTATTGCAGAACAAGTTGGTAAAAAGTTTTCGATGTTCGAGGAACTGGCCACTGGAGCTCTTAGAAGAATCGGAGAAAGAGCTGCCGACTGGGGCATCCGCATAGCCAAGTCCTTATCAGTTGACCAACTTAAAGAAGGATGGTCAAAATACGAGCAGAAAAATACTGCTATGCAGACCATCATTAACAATGCGCATGACGATAATGGCAATGCCTACAGTCTTGAACAGGTTAATGCCCAGATGGAGAAATTAAACTGGTTTACTGATGAGACCAGTTATAATTTTACAGATATGGTAAATAACATCGGTAAGTTTACATCGATGGGTAAGAACCTGGAAGATTCCACAACTGCGATGGAAGGTATTGCTGTTTGGGCTTCCTCGGCTGGTCAGGGAATCGGTGAGGCTTCAAGGGCTATGTATAACCTTTCTCAGGCAATGGGCATGGGCGCGTTGACAACAATCGATTTCAAGTCAATCGAGAACGCAAATATGGCGACTGAAGAGTTTAAAAAGCAGGCTCTTGAGTCTGGTGCAGCAATGGAGATGCTCACCAAGAAATATGACGAATCTACCAAGTCTTGGAAGTATTTTACCAAGAAAGGCACTGAGGTAAACACCGAAAACTTTAGAAGCACTCTGTCCGAAAAGTGGCTTGATTCGTATGTTCTTATGGATACTCTTAAGGAGTATGGTAAGTTTGCAGATAAACTTAACGAAGTAACAAACAAGACAGGCATGTCCGCTACTGATATTGTCAACAGCAATAAAGGGTTGATGGTTCAATACGAAGCCGCTACAGATAAAGTTGCATTTCTTACGGATTATCTCAAAGAGAATAATATAGAGTTTGAAGACGAGACATACACTGTTGAAATGCTTGCAGATGCTCTGAATACGTTAGGCTCGGAAGAATATGCACTTTCTAAGAAAGCATTTAGAGCTGCTCAGGAATACAGAACATTCAATGACGCTATTTCTGCAACCAAGGACGCTGTGTCTACTGGTTGGATGAACATTTTCGAGCAGATAGTAGGCAATTATGAGCAAGCTAAAGAAGTATGGACTCAATTTGGCGACGATCTTTGGGAAATATTTGGTCGCGGAACTGAAAGTATTCTCGAGGTCCTAAAAGCATGGCGTGAGCTTGAGGAATTTGGCGAAACCCAGGGAACAAGATCTGCTCTGTTCGAGAGCCTCCATATGCTTGTCGCAACACTATTTGATGTTGATTATCGATTCAAATCCATTGCAAAAGTTATACACGACGCATGGGACGAGATCTTTCCGTCATCGGTCGAAGAAAGTGCTCTTCATTTAGCAAACGCAATAATTTGGTTTACCGAAAAGGTGAATAATTTTCAGGCCTTCATAAGCCGAAACTATGATAGCCTTAAGAATATCTTTAAAGGTATTTTTGGCATGGTTAAGCTGCTGAAGACTCTCGTCATAGCTCCTCTTAAGACGATTATCACATTGGTGAAAGCCTTTACTGGAGGAGCTGGAGATTCTCTTGTAACACTTTTCGGAGATATCGGAAGTGCAGTTTATGAGTTTAGTGATAAGTGGTCTGAAAAAATCGGAGCCTTCTTCGAGCGTATAAACAATGGTATCATTGCTGTTAGAAATTTCTTTGATGAACTTTCTAATTCGGCATCAGTTGGAAATAGCTTTAAATCTGCGATCGGAACGTTTGAAACTGCTTTTGAAGAGTTTAAGAATGGCAATATAGCAAAAGGGATCGCTACCGCATTGTTTTACATTAAAACACTGATTGGTGATGCTCGAGAGAAATTCATTCAGTTTGTCGATACTGTTAAGTCTTCAAAATCGGGGCTGGTCGACTTCTTTAAATCCCCTACTACTCTTGGAGAAAAGTTCCATAAAGTACTGATAGTTATAAACGATGCACTTAAGAAGCTTATAGACAAAATTAAATCTCTGAAACAGGCAGAAGGGCCGTTTAAGAAATTTGCTGACTTCTTTAAGAATATTGGCAAGATCCTTGCTGCAGTATGGTCTGTTGTTAAAGAAATAATAGGTGGCCTAGTCTCAAAATTTAATGAGTCTATGAACCTTAAGTCGGTAGCAGACATTTCGACGATTCTTAAGAACGTACTAAAGATTATAAAAGCAGGCGGTTTAATTGCCATCATAACTAATGTTCTTAAAATATTTAATAAAGCTGGTAAAACAATCGACACAGTTAAAGAAAGCATTTCGAAACTGTTTGGCTCATTATCAGACGCTATTGGAGCTTGGAAGAATACCCAGAACGTCAAAACTATAAAAGAAGTGGCCACATCTTTACTTATTCTTGCAGCCGCGTTATTTATTCTCGCGTCAATTAAGACCGATAAGTTAATAATTGGAGTTGCGGTTATGGGCACCATGTTGTTCATAATCAATAAGTTCTTAAAATCGTTTGCTAAAACAGCTACCGAGTTTGTTAAATACAAGGCGGCTGCAAAGATGATTGCCAAAATAGGAATCGCAATGTTGTTCTTGGCATTGGCGGTCAAAGTCATGGGATCACTTGATTGGAAAACCCTCGCTAAAGGCGTTGGTGGAATTTCCATATTATTTTTAGTGATATCGGTATTTATGAAATCGCTTCAAAAAGTAGATCCTATGGCTGTTAAGTCGACAGGAACGATGCTTACAAAGATGGCATTGGCCATTCGTATTCTTATTTGGTCCGTCGAAAGACTCGGAAAAATGTCGTTGAAAGATCTAGTAAAAGGCATTGGTGGAATTGCTGCGCTGATGCTTATGATGGGTTTGTTTATTAAAACGGTATCGAAGAATGCGTTCCTAGCAGGCAACGACTTGAAGAAAGCCGGAGCTATGATGGTTCTAATGGCTGCCGGAATGGTTTTATTTTCCATAGCCGTGAAAAGAATGGGGTCGATTAACGTTAAGACCTTGGCGAAAGGAATAGCCGCAATGGGTGCGATATTCTTGGAAATCGGGATTTTTATGAAACTACTTAAGAAATCCGGCAATATGATTTCCACAGCATTTTCATTGATATTGTTGGCAACCGCCATGAATATTATGTATTACGCGGTTCGAAACTTTGGTGATATGCCAGTCGAAAATGTAGTGCAAGGTCTTATTGCTACCGGAGTAGCTCTTGCTGAGTTCGTTCTCGCATTGAAGTTTATAAACAGCGAGGACGTAATAGCTAAAGCAGGTGCGATTGCTATTATTGCAGCGGCATTACTGATATTAGTTCCTGCTATAGAGGCTTTTGGTGCGTTAGACCCTGGAGAAGTAGTTACCGCTTTGCTGACTATCGCTGGTGTTATGGCTATATTTGTAGTTTCGATGTATGCCCTTGAACCAATAGCCCCGATACTTATAACCGCGGCTGGCGCGTTCGCATTATTTGGAGCTGCGATTTTAGCTATAGGCGTTGGCGTTATGGCCTTATCACTTGGCTTATTGATGCTGATTCCTGTTGCTGGCGAAGCAGTAGCGTTGATTGGTGCTGTTATCGCAGCTATTGTTGCGGGTATACCTGGATTTATAGCAGCTATAGGAGCCGGCATTGTTGAACTGATTCTTCTAATAGCGGCATCGGCAGATGCGATTATAGCTGCAATTGTGATGGTCGTCAGTGGTGTAATTTTAGGTCTTATTGCGTTGGCTCCTCAGCTATTTGAGCTGATAAGTATTATTATTGGCGGGGTTCTTGATATTCTTATCCAGCACACTCCAGCATTCTTGGAATGGCTTGGAATGTTAATCAGTGGGCTACTGCAGATACTTAATGACAATACTCCTGCTTTCTTTACATGGATCGGTGAATTAATTAATGGACTATTCGATATTATTGATACTGTAATTCCAAGAGTATTTAATACTATAGGTATCTTAATTGATGGTCTTATTGAGTTGCTTAATGAGCGTATTCCGGATCTCGTGGACGCAGTCCTTAATCTGCTAGTTGCTATCATGCAATCACTTGCCGATCACGTCGAGGATTTCGTTTATGCTGCTTTAGATTTTATCGCAGGATTCATAAGAGGAATTGCTGATGGCATACCCGATGTAATTGATGCTGCATTTAAACTCGTGATTGCATTTATCGACGGTCTTGCTGATGCAATTTCAAACAATAATGAGGCATTATTTGACGCAATTGACAAATTACTTTGGGCTGTAATTGATGCAATCGTAAACTTCTTTAAACATGCATGGGGCAACATTAAGAAAGCCGGAAGCGATCTGATGGAGTCCGGTTTCGTGCAGGGTATAAGGGATAAATTCGATAAGATCAAAAAAGCCGTGAGTGATATTGTTGACAAAATCAAGAACTGGTTCAAAGAAAAGTGGGAAACTATGAAAGAGATTGGCGGCAACCTTGTTGAAGGTCTTGGAGAAGGCTTGAAAAGCACTGCTGCAAATATTAAAGACAAGGTTGCTGACGTTGGAGAAAAAGTCACTGGATGGTTCAAGGATGTATTTGGTATCCACTCCCCTTCACGAGTATTTGCCGAAATCGGTGAGTACAACATGATGGGTTTGGCTAAGGGTTTTGTAGATAATGAGAATCTTACTGAAACCGCAGCCGAAAAGGTCGGCGAGGATACTCTGGATGCCTTCGGAAAGATCATGTCACAGGTTTCGGATATGGTTGATGATGATATGGACCTCACTCCTACGATCACACCAGTACTAGACATGTCACAGATTCAAAATGGGAGTAGAAGTCTCGATTCCTACTTTGGAAATGCGAATGTTGGTCTTACTGCTTCTTCGTATAATGCCTCTGTATCAGCAGCTCGTGAAGCTCAGTATAGGCAGGATACGTCAAGCATGGCTTCCGCATTGAAGTATTACACAGATAAGATGGTGTCTGCATTAAGAGAGCAGAACACCAATACCAATGTAAATGTAACATTAGAGGGTGATGCAGCTGGAATATTTAAGACTGTCAGAACCCAAAACGATTTATACAGAGCCTCCTCAGGAAGGTCGGCTTTTGTTTAACTGGAAAGGATTGTCATGGCTAATCCCTTGTTTAAGATTGGCGATGCAGACTTTACTAGATTCATCATGGTGCCCTCGTATATCGTCAACTCACACGACATATACGAGGAGTACTCTGATGGAAACTACAAGTTTCGTCGCAAAAAGATTCGAGATAGAATTACTGGGAAGTTCTCAATGAAGTTCTCGGACAGTTACAGTTTTAGTCAGGTTTTGGCCAAGTTTAACAGCGAAAAAGATAGTGACGGTGCCATAACGGCTACCGTGTACGTTGTAAATAAACAAACGGTCAAAACGTCAAAGTTTTACGTGGAATTTGAGGCAGCAGATATTATACCGTTTCTTGGCGTAAAAGATGCAGATGCCCTTGAAGTCACGATAGAGGAGCAGTAACGATGATTGAAAATTATGGGTACGCAGATCTCTTTTGGGAGAATGATGTGCAGAAAAATTACATAATTACTGATGGAGTCGTTTCGATTGCGGGCGGCTCTTTTGTTTATGGGAACTACACATATCTGCTTATGAATGATGATCTGAAAAATGTTCCCAAAATTCATGAAATGCTTACAGATTCAAAGGATTTGGATTTCGGGCGATGCAATTCCAATTATATTGAATTCTCAATTGCTGCGGATGTCATGCCTTTGATCGATAAAACATGTAGAGTTTATCTTTGGATGAACAATGACAAAAATACCCTGATGAGACTTGGAAAATACAAAGTCACTTCGGACAAAGCGACAGCGGACCGAAACTATAGAAATATTGTAGCTTATGACCCGCTGTATGAGATGAAGAACGCAGATGTCACTGAATGGTATAATTCATTATTTCCTACTCCGAACAGTAGGACCAGTGTTCGAGCAATGAGGCAGAGCTTTTGCAGATATTTTGACCTCGACGATGCCACACTTCTTGAAGATCAGGTTAATGACCTTGTTGAATTTGGAAAAACTATTTCGCCAAGTGACGGCGGTTATATTAAAGGTGAAACTATTCTTTGGGGGTTATGTTCGATTAACGGTGGGTTCGGAAATATTAGCAGGAACGGTGATTTTAGGAATATCGTTCTTGCTTCTGGACTGATAGGATTGTACCCGAGTGTAGAATTGTTTCCCGCAGAAGATCTGTATCCAAGAGAAGACAAAACTCACTTGATAGGTCAGGCTTTTTATATTCCGCCATTGGGATATGAGGACTATTATACCGATCCGATCACATGTGTACAAATCCGAGAAGACGACGAAGATATTGGTGTGTCTGTCGGAGAGGCTGGAAATGATTATATTCTTGAAGGAAATTTCATTTTATACGGGAAGGATGCTACTGAACTTGAAGAGATTGCTACAAGGCTTCTGAATAAGATCAAAGGAATGTCCTATATGCCGTTTAATGTAAGGGCATTTGGAAATCCAGTGTTTGAAGTAGGCGATCCTGTAAGATTTAGGACCGGAGATGTAAGAGTTAATAGTTATATTCTTAAGCGTACTCTCAGTGGCACTACTGCTCTTAGTGATGAGTATGAGTCAGTTGGGAACCTTCATCGGGATGACAAAACCAGTAATATTCCTAATGATATTGTTAAACTTAAGAGCAAGACGCTCAAGATTCAACGGAATGTAGACGAATTCTCGGTCGAGTTGCATGACTTCGAGACTGCCACTGCTTCCCAATTTCGTATTCAAGCAGGCCAGATATCATCAAAAGTATCCACAACAGATTACAACGGCAATACAATTGCTTCGTTGATAAATCAGACCGCCACAACAATACAGATTCAGGCTAGTAAAATAAAACTTGAAGGAAATACTCTTATAAATGGGACATTCAGAGTCGACTCGAACGGATATATACGGATGAAGTCTCAAAACCTAGATATAAGTGATTCATCTGGGAACAACCATATATTAAGTGTTTGGAATAATGAACTGTTAATGTGGGATGGAGGAATGAGACTCGAACCGGCGAACGACGGCACATGGTTAAATATTGCTGGTGGAGCGGCAGCTGGCCAGACTGGCAGTATGTTCGATCATGTAGCTATAAACGGAGATAAGGTTCATATTGGATACCAAAGCGATGACGTTGATATATACCATTGTACTGGTATTTATCATGGTACGTCAGTCAGTGATGATCCAAAGATTACCATGGGAAATTTCGAAGTACGTTTGACAGCCGCAAGTAGTACTTCGGCATCTGCTCCATTTATTTATATAGGAGATCCTAGTGATTCTCCAGGCATTCGTCTTCGAGGTGATGTTGCTATCGGTCGTAACAGCGGTTCGACAGTAATACTAAAGGGCAGCACGTGTTCTTGGACTAGTTTTACTGTCCGAACGATCACAATTGACGGAACATCGTACAATGTTTTAACCACAAGTGATACCGGAAGCAAGAGCATATTGACCGGCAGTTAAGGAGAAAGACATGGAAAATTTAAGAGTAAAACTCGCCGAAGTATTCAATCAGTCAGACCTGCCTTTAGAGGCTAAATGCTTTGTAGTGCAGTCATTTGCACGGCAAGTCGGCTATGAATACACGATCGCTAGTCTCAAACTTGAAGCTCAACAGCGAGAAAAAGAAACCAAAGGCGAAGAAACTACAGAAAACACAGAAGAGTAAATCAAAATAGGAGGTAGCTAAGTGGCTTATTCAGAGATTTACAATAGAGTAAACTGGCAGGATGATCCAGACACGAGCACTCCTCTCGACGCGTATAACTTAAATCAGATGGATGCATGCCTTAAGGCATTCGACATCTTAATTAAGACGATCGGCAATAGCGCGATGTATGCTGAAGACATAGCGAACTGCCTTGTTGGACCGCCTACGATTGATCAGAGTACTGGTATAATCACGTTTCCTAAGAAAGATGGCGGAAACTATACACTTGATACACTTCTTGAGAAAGTGTTGGTCAACTTCGACTGGGACGAAACAACTCAAATCCTGACGATTACTTTGGAGGATGGAACTGTAAAGCCCGTAGATTTGTCCGCTTTAATTCAGGAAAATGAATTCGTAGATAGTAACAATATTGTGTGGACAATCACTGGTCATCGGGTTGGTGCTAGCATTAAAGCACATTCCATCGGACCGAACGAGCTCCAACTGGATTACCTCGCGGATTGCCAGGCTGCCAAAGATAATGCAGAGGCAGCAGAAAGTAATGCCGAAACCGCCGAAGAAAATGCTCAAGGTTTTGCTCAAGATGCCGAAGCTTGGTCATCAGGAACAATCAATGGACAACCGGTTCCGGCTTCACATCCTGCACATAATAATAACGCGGAATACTGGAAGAACCAGGCTCAAGCGATTGCTAATAATGAATTGACCGGTCTATCAGATGTAAGTATTGAGAACCCAGAAGACGGGCAGGCATTTCTCTACAACCTTGCACGTGACAAATGGGTTAATGGCTTCATGAAGATACCTGTTAATCCGACAAACACAACGGACATGAACATATGGATTGAAACATAGGAGGCTTAATGAAAGTAGAAGGAATCACGGTCGTTTCTCCGATGTGGGGCGAGCGACGCGTGACTGATAGAATGGTTTTTTCTGTTTTGCATCAGTATTTGGGCAAAGATGATCCTCTTCATATTCAGTTGCTATTAGTGGATGATTATATTGAAGGGCGTGGCGTCGACAATTCAAGCATCTATGAGTATTATTTGTCGGACGAATTCAAGCAATTCTATGACACCGAGTATATCAGTATTAAGCTAATCAAAAATGCAGAACATAAGTATCAAGGAGAGTCCCGCGAGATAGGATTCCTTGCGGGGGATTACGATTGGTTTTTACTTGTCGACTGCGATGATATGCTTGCTCCTAACGCTTGTGATAGATATAGACACATTATTAATAGCTATTATGACGTTGATGAAAAAGGAATCCGAAAAGAGCAAGGCGAGCTTGCCTGTGTTCATGGTTATTTATATTCATTTGGCGAACATGGTTATGAACATAATATTGTCGGAGAATCGATTTGGGTCCAAAGCAGATGCTATAACAGACAGTTTATTAAAGAGAATGATATTCATTTCCCTACCGGAACAAATAGCCGGCAGGGTGAGGATTATCCGTTTATAAGAAAGTTTGATTATGCTTTACGGCATGACGAAAAATGGAATGGCGTGAAGGTTCCTTATAATGAGAATTTAGATTGCCAGTGTACGGCATATTGGTTTCCGAATGATAATTCCTTGAGTAGACAGGATCCTCATTATGGTTGCCACCTTGCAGGTTGGACAATGGCATCAAGTAACAGCATTATAGATTATTTCATGGAGTACAATAGAAAGCATGACATCGAAGAGTACGAAGATGAGGCCATGAAGCATGAGGTGCTAAATATGACCATATATGCTTTTTATAATATGCTCCATTTCTTGAGAGAGGTTGCTGCTACAGACTATGAACCCATTCCGGAAGACTGGGACGCGCTCAGAATTAATGTAGCCTCTTTAAGGAGAAAACTCAAAACTATATTCTGGGACGAAATCGTATATTCGGACGTTGAGGACATGCTCTATAACGTCAAGCATTTTAGTGATATACAGTTCTGTGAAAGCTGGTTGGGAACGTTCTATGATTTCGTAAACAAGGGTTTCTGGTGGAAGAAAAAGGATATTCTCGATTTAGATTATAAGGAAATGCGGTCTTATTGCAAAACGCTCGAATTCGATGGAGCAGGTCACGAAGTGCATAGTCCACAAGTACAAGCATGGGTTAAAAGACATAAGAAATAATTCCGAAAGGAGAGGCGATGTACTTAAAAATAAAGAACGGAACTAGCGTTAAGCAGTATACGCTAACGGACTCTTATGCGAAACCATATATAAAAGTAAGCGGAAGTATATTGCCTTTAACCACTCAAGATACAACGGGATTAAGATTAAAGGTCAAGGCTAATAATACAACCTACAGACCGCTTGAATATGGTTCAGCAAGTGCAAGTGCTACTTATTACACTACATCAGAAAATACAGCTGGTTTAAGTGAAATAACGACATTAACAAGGGAAAGCACTAGTGGGACCAGCTATTTAACAAGAGAAAGCACCAGCGGAACTAGTTACTTAACTAAAGTAGTTAGCACGGAGACTTTGTTTACTCATGGAATGACACATTCCACTTATTGGAATTTTATTGCGGTACTATTTGCTGGACGCTCTACCTACATTAATTTTAAAAGAAGTAACCTTTGGCAAAGGACCGGAACATGTACATCCATCAAAGCTAGTACATACCGTCAATATAGTTACAGCCCATCTTCGTATTATATTTCATTGTATGCTAAAGACTCTATTATGGAAACCGGTTCCACTCTTAGAGATTATGCTACTTATCGAACTATAGCTGGAAGCAACTACGACGCGACTTATGAATACACAAGTTCAGAGCGTACAGCATCTGGCACTTTATCAAACGGCTATGCTGCATGTGTTGCGTCTTATCCATATGAAATTACTCAATATACAGGGACTGCTACTGCCAATCTCGCTCCAAATAACGCTTCCGGAAGAGTATCTGGTTCGTATTCAGGTACAGAAGATGCACAAACTATTTTTGAAACGCGAGGAGTCGGATCGGTTCAGTATTACGTGAATTCAACGAACGGTTTTACTATCGGATCAAGAGGGATAACCGCCACAACAGCTACGTCGTATTTAACTTGTTCGTCAACATCGGCTACTAGTTATTTAACGCGTTCCTCAATAAGCGGATACAGCGGTATATCATCCTCGTCTAGTGAATCGAGTGGCTGGCAGTAGAAAGGAGAAGACATGCAAGCACTAAGAGATAAGAACTATTTTTTAATCCATGAAGCACCACATATCGAAAAAACTATTAGAGATGGTGTGGGTTACGGTTGGTATCTCTATGCAGAAGACGGCTCTGAACGAGCTTTTGTGGAGGACGACTATTATCAGATCGTAGAGTTTGATCCCTCAGACAAGCCAGGAGATTATGAGCCGAAGAAGTATTTTTATAAGAATGATCATTTTGAACCTAACGGCAATTGGACTCCTGAAAAAACCGTTGGTGAGTTAGTTAAAATAATGCAAAGTGCGGTTGAAGCATTGCAGGAAAGTTTAGACGACAAAACCGTAGCAACACGTCAGCTTATTAGCAATGTAGGAAACAAAGCAGATGAAGCATCTGATACAGCTGCAGAAGCACAGGAAGCACTTTGTGATATTGACGAAACTTATAATGCAAGAATAGCAGATCTCGAAGAAGCAATTTGTGAATTATCTGCAATGCTATCATAAATAAGGAGGACAATACGATGGCAAAAATATGGAGGAACCGTATAATTGCAGGGACACGCACGTTTGATGAGGTTCCATTTACGTGGAAAGCACAGGTGAAAGCTTTATTGAAAACGGATACTGCAAACGGACTCATTTCTGTAGAAAAATATGAAGAACTGGTAGGAGAGCCTTACTCGGATTGACTACCAGTAAAATAATAAAATCAAAATAGGGAGAAAGGCAATGCGCAAATTTTTGTTCAAGAGTTACAAGGTGTACGCTAAAATATTCAAGCGTAACATGGTCGAAGTTAAATTTTTATACGATGGAGAATTCCCTCCGAAAGGGTTCGTTCTTGTTGAAAGCGGGTTTGTCGGATATGACGAATTCATAACTAAACAGGAATTATTCACAAACTATAAGGAAGACTATTTAGGATATACAATATATCACTTCACGTATAAACGCAAAGTTCGTACAAAGGATCAGGAAACTCTTGAAATGGAAAGGCGGGCAATAGAAGATCTCTTTATAGAGACTGAATAAGCATATTACCTACTCATTAGAATAATCTCCTTTTATAAGATGGAAGCGATAACCATCACAAAACACTATTTTCATGGGATACTACTACAAAAACGAAAACCCAGATAATAAATTCGTAGACGACTGTGTTATACGAGCAATATCTACAGCAACAGGTGAATCCTGGGATGACGTTTACTGGGCTTTGAGTATTCAAGGTTTTAAGGATAAAGACAAACTAGATGGAAATGAAGTTTGGGGAAGATATTTGGTAGAGCATGGGTTTGCAGCCCACCGATTGCCGGATACTTGTCCTTTCTGTTACACAGTAAGAGACTTTACAAAAGATCATCCGCATGGTGTTTACTTAGTTGGTGATGGAGCTCATTTGGTAGCTGTCGTGGATGGATACTATATAGACAACTGGGACAGTGGCGATAGAACTGTCCATTTTTATTTTGAAAAACAGAGGTTTAATCATCG
>Ga0247609_10001475_pt1 | contig 27863 bp, 28 predicted proteins | sample 172DNAGHGlowgp2_FD_193487 | JGI IMG/M metagenome (GOLD analysis project Ga0247609, IMG submission 193487) | Sheep rumen microbial communities from Palmerston North, Manawatu-Wanganui, New Zealand - 1728 DNA GHGlow gp2 | ecosystem: Host-associated > Mammals > Digestive system > Stomach > Rumen ... | reverse complement strand
CGTAGGAATAGACTCTTTGATGAGGTCAATAAGTCCACCAACCGTGGTATCCTCGCCTTCACCCGTCTTTAACGGAATGCCAAGGACAAATTCAACTATTGCATCCCATACAGTGCCGGCTACGGTTTTTGCCTGCTCCAATCCAGCCATGATGTTGCCTGGAATGTCTTTGACCGCGTTAACAACATCATCGACCGTAGGAATAGACTCTTTGATGAGGTCAATAAGTCCACCAACCGTGGTATCCTCGCCTTCACCCGTCTTTAACGGAATGCCAAGGACAAATTCAACTATTGCATCCCATACAGTGCCGGCTACGGTTTTTGCCTGCTCAAGTCCAGCAATAATATCGCCGGGAACGCCTTTAAACGCAGCTACGACTTCATCGGCCGTAGGAATATAGCTAGCGATACGGGCGATAATGTCGCCGTCTCGTGTCGACGTCCCGTCATCGGCATAAACCGGGGTTCCAAAGATCCAGTCAATCAATAGCCCGGTGATGTTCTCGGCACCGGAGAGTACCTTCTGTATGCCGTTCCAAAGCGCGCCAGGAATAGCACCGATGTCTTCGGCAGTCGGAAGATACTTCTCGATCATGCTGACAGCTATCTCGCCAGGCTCTCGCCCGCTTTCGTCAAACGGATACGGTACGCTAAAAAGCCAAGCAATCAGTCGTGACGTGATGTTAATTGCGCCTTCAAGAAGCGGGCTTACTCCGCCCCATATAGTATCAACGATACCAGCCAGTTCTTCAGCGGTAGGCATAGCACCGTGCAACAACAGCATTATGCCTTCATGCGTTTCGTCAGTCCCAAAAGCCCAATTGATAAGGTTAGTCGCAACGCTGGCGGTTCCCTTAAGCAGCTTTAACGTACCGTCCCACAACGTTCCAGGAATGCCTTTCAATGTTTCATAGCTAGGCAACTTGTCGAGAAGTTTTTGTATAATACCCTCTTCCGTTACTTCGCTACCGTCTTCGGACGTGGGCGCGCCAAACAGCCAATGAATCAACTGTGTCGTAAAATTGGCAGCATCAGCGAGCAACGGAGACACCGTGTCCCATATCCCGGTTGCAAACTCTACCAATCTTGTTGGAACTGGAATCCAGCCAGCCAACAGGGTTATGGCTGGTTCGCCATCTGTATTGTCACCGCCAAGCGAACCAAAAACCCAATTAAGGAACTTACCTGCGAAGCTGGCCCCTTGCTTAAGGAGTTTCCATGTGTCGTCCCATAGTTTACCCGGAAGCGCCAGTATTTCTTCGGTACTCGGGAACAGGCTAAGCAGAGCATCAATCGCGGCTTCACTGCCCCTAGCGGTCTCGGTTCCGTCATCGGCGTAAACCGTTGTGCCAAAAACCATGTCAATCAGTTTAGCGCCGACGTTAAGAGCGCCGCGTCCGATTGATTTAAGTCCGTCCCAAATCGCTGACGGGATGCCAGTAACAAAGTCGATAACTTTACCAGGAATCTCTTTTAAGTTCGCTAAAACGGTATCTACGTCAACCGACGGCAATAACGAAGTCAGCCAGGCATCGTCAGCACCGCCAGTCGTTCCGCTCACAAAGTTCTTGATTGTAGACCAAAGACTTGAGAATCCGCTCGATATAGCAGAGCCAATCCCGCTTAAAGCATCCATTGGTGATTTCACTTTGCTAAGCCAGCGAATAAACGTCTCAATCTTATCGCCAGCCCATTCAGCAAAGTCGCCGATCGCCTTGAACACACCGGTACCAAACGCGCCTGCTGCCTGTATAATGCCGGTGTCATTTAGCCATTGTCCAAGTGTGTCAAAGAAAGTGTTGAATACGTCTGTCTCTTGGAATACAGCATTTATGTCAGACAGAACGCCGCCAATCCTCGCTGCTAAATCAAGTATCGGCGGGAGTACGTTATCGGCAGCCCATCCGAGCAGTCGAAGGAACTTATTAAAGACCGCAAACTTCAATCGAGATATGATGCTGAACCACGAAGCAACACCTTTAACAATTTTCACAAGCTTCTCATTGTTCTCAGGTGCTTCCACGTACTCTTTAACACTGGCGACGATGGAACGAATCGTATTCAGGATCACCTGAAGCGGGCTTGTGATGTCACCGACAACGAAGGTACTGCTGATGCCTTCATAGATTGCCTTACCAAGAGTCGTGACGATTCCGATAAGGTCTTTTCCGACAGACTTAAGAACCTCAAACGACATCCTAAGCGCCTGTACAACTGATTGCAAGCCTTCCAATGAAAATAGCTTTGTTGTGTTCGGGCCACCAAACGACAATAACTCGGTCATCGTAAGTGCGACGGTAGTTTCAATCACCTCGGCGGTCTCGGCAACGTTCTCCGCCCACTTAGCCTGCTCTCTAAGCAACGCGATCTGCTCTTCGGTATATCCTAGGCTTTGCAGCTCTGCATCTGTTTTGTCAGCCAGCGACCACGTAATGCCGTAATACCGTTTGTTGATGTCATCCTGTACACGAAGATAGTTATACCCGGCGTCAACGAGGGCATTAAATCGGTCAGCACCGTTTCCAAACTCGCCGTTCATAACCCGATCAGCTAGAGCGGAAATCTCTTCGGCGGTTTCACATATGGCAGCTACAGTTTCGGCAGCAGGTTCAAGCTTGGTAGCGACCTCGCCAAACGCGTCTTTCGTTTTAGTCACCGCATTTTGAATTGTGGTAACAACTGGCTTCACTGGCTCAAGCTTGGTTGAAACATCGGTCACAATTTTGCCGACATTTTCCTTGATTGCTGTTATGCGCCCGTTACCTTTGTCGAGTGCGCTGATGACTGGCTTAAATGGAGCAGCAAGTGCACCAAAACTTGATTTGAGGGAATTTACTGCTGTGTTAGCCGTGGTTAAAGCTGTCTTGAACGGTTCAGCCGCTTTTGAGGCAGCGGTTGCCGTCTTAACAACGGTGTCTTTAACGGGCTTTAAAAAGGCTTGCGCCAGCTTTATCTTGCTTGCACTTTCGTTAACGACCTTGCTAACGGCATCCGTGACCGGCTTAAGATTTTTGCGAGCGGTAGCAATCTCAGTGTTAACGGTTTCTATTGTTGTCGTCACACGGTCTGTAATCGGCTTGACCGTGTTATTGACAGCTGTCAAGATCGGCTTAAATGTGCTGTTAACCTTGCTAAAGCCTTCGCTAGCAGACGCAACCGCGCCAGAGATGTGTTCTTTAACCGTAGATACTGACTTTGTGATACCCTCGACCGTGGGTGCAACCGTTTTTGTGACTTTGGTAGCGACCGGCTTAACGATGCCAAGAATCGCTTTAACTCGTTCAAGGATTATTTTCAGCGAAAGCTCGCCGTCAGTAAACTTTTTGGCAAACTCAGTAAGCCATGCTTTCGCTTTAGCAAACACGCCGTCTGCTGACTTAAGCACTTCTGTAATTTTGTCGAGCTTGCCTGTAATAAAAGCAACCGCTTCTTTAAGAACGACACCCCAAATCTTAGCGATCTGGTCTGTAAAGGGTCTTATCTCGTTAACCAGCAGTCGGATTGAGTTAAAGACGTCTTTAACGTTCTCAAGATACGGTGCGGCAAACTCAGCGCCGATCTTCTTAAAGGCGGCGTTCATGTTCGACAACGAACCTGAATACGTAGCATTTGCGTTTGCCGCGTGCTCGCCGTATGCGTCAAACATCGCCTTCGAGAACATGTCAAAAGTGATTTCGCCCTTCGACACCATCTTCCGAAGCGTGACCTCGTCGGTGTTAAGAGCTTTAGCGAGGGTGGCGGCACCGTTTAAACCACGCATGGCCATTCGGTCAAGCTGCATGTCGGAAACGTTACCCATACCAGCAATATCAGAGAAGATATCTGCGATGTCAGAATACGCACTGTTCGTCATTGCTGCAACGCCAGCGATGCCTCGAAGCGCGGTCTTCATTTCCTCAGAGCCGGCCTTAATGTTTGAGGCGACAAACCTAGATGCCGCCTGTGCAGCGTCGTCCAAACCATACGCAGTACCGCTTACTGCATAATCAAGATCCCCGTAAATCTCGTCCCATTCGACGTTCAAACCTGACAGACTAAACTTTGCGTTCGCAATCTTTTCAGCTCGGGCCCAGCCGCCCTCTTTCATCAAAGAGAACACGCCGGTCACTTTACTGCTAAGCTTATTGAACTGCTTCATGCCGTAATCAGTGAAGTTCTTGATAACCTGCTGCCAGATTACACCGCTCGTTGAAAACTTTTGATTCAGACTGTCAACCGACGCCTTCATGGAATTAAAGACGCTACTAAAGCTCGTTATGTCAACGATGTCTGTAGCGGCCGTCTTCTTCCTGCCGGCAAACGGGTTGACCAGCTTGTTCATTTTTTCAAACGCGCCGCCGATAGCATTTGCTGCTGCCGCTGCGGTGTTTTTCACGCCGTTTATCGCATTGCTGACTGCCCTAGCTGGTGCAGTAACGGCGTTAAACGCACTGCTAACGGTGCCGGCCACGCTTTGGGTCGCTGCCTTAACCGTGTTGACTGCTGTTCCAACAGCCTTAAACGGGGTCGTGATTTTGTCGGCGACCGCCTTTGTGTTTACTTTAACTTTTTCAATGGCAGACATCGACGCTTTAAGCTGATCCAGCCCCGATATAGCACTGGCCACACTTTTGTCGAAATCGTTCGTCCTAAATTGGAATGACGCAATCCACTGATCGTTTCCAAGTTCCCGACTCATCTAGCGGTCACCTCCTCCCACGCTTCTTTTGCAATCTTATCGAATATTGGTTGCAGGGTGGGTGTGATAAAGTCCCGCCCAGCTACAAATGCGCCGTTATACGAATGCCCATACTGAATAAGAACTACTACAGGAATGTTGCTCGTTCGTTCTTCACCCTTTTTGGTCGTGTAATGATGCTCGGTTGTGTTACGGTTTTTAAACACAATAGTAGACGCGTGCTCAGTAACTACAACGTCATAGTACCAAGACTCGGCTGTCGTACCGGTTTTTCTAGGTGTGGCGGCAGACAACGCCTGTATACCCATATCACCGCATCTTACAAGAGTGGTCATAAGGTCCCGCTTCCTTAGCTGATTAAGCCAGCTTTCTGTATACTTAAAGTTGCCTTTCATTACGCAACGTATCATGTTATCTACCGCCTCTTAAATCTTACAATTTGCTCAGGTATTTGCTGGACACATATCCAGTCACGTTCTTATACTCAACGAGAAGCCAAAGGTCTCGTCCGATTTCCGTATAGTAGCCGTAGCACTGTACCAGTTCGCCATTTTGAATTCTCGTAATAATATTGTCGTCGCTAAGGACGCCCGGCTTGTAACGACAGTTCAGGCTACTCGCTGTAACTCGATACGCACCAGCCAGCTGTGCCATATGCGAACGGGCAGGGGCAACGTCTGCGGTCTGGCTCGTAACCGTTGTGTCAGAGCCTAACAGTATCGCATTCACGCGGGCCTGCACCTCGTCATACGAAAGACCGAGAGCTTCAATTTGCTTTTTACGCGCGTCTCCGTTTCCATACTTGCCGGCGATCGTGTTCTGAGCAGCTTCTTCGACTGTGATTGATGCTTTAGCCGGGGGCGTACTCACTGTAGTACCCGTGTCCGTCGACGACTCGTCCGTCCAGTAGTCGGGTCTTGCAAATCCACGGATGTATCCCCAGCCAAAAGCAATCGTTCTGCGGCCTACCATGCCGTTTATGTTGCCCTCGATTACGGTCATCGTCCGACTTGTGGTGTCAACGCGTTCTACGATTCCTATGTGGTCAGCGTAACCATCATTCGGCTGGTACGACGTATCCCAGTTATAGCAAATGATGTCACCAACCTTCGGAACCGCATTACCGTCTTCAATCCAGATGCCTTTGTTCTTAAATATCTTGATGAACTCTTCGACACCGCACTCGGTTCCTCCGATAAGGGCAACTGCCCCGGCTTTGATAAACGCCGCGGACACAGTCGTCGCACAGTACGCATCCTCGTACTGAACGGCATACCCTCTTGCGAGCGGCCTATACGAGTTATACAGGTCGATAATCAGTCGATGTGTACCTGCCGCCCGGGAAAGTCCGAGCCAAGCACGCATGATGTCAAGAATCTCTTTTACGGTACATGTTCCTGCTGGTCTAACCTGCGCCGGTGCTGGTGCATTAATTTCCACTTTGTTGTCGCTAGTCTCCGGCACTGCATAGCGCTCGATAAACTCTTTGCATTTTAGATGGCGCACCCAAAATTTGGTGTCGCCCACCTGATTGTCGTTTGACTTGTCGCGCTGGTCTTTCACAAGTGAAGCCATGATGTTGTCGAGAGAGTAATCGCCGTTAAGACGATCAAAAATCCTTTCAGCCGGGCCGCGACCTCCAAGATGACGGATTTCGCAGTACATCATCACAGCGCCTACGTCTGTTGTATACTTTGTTTCACACTCTTCAACAAACGTCTGCATCAACTTTCCGAACAGCTCATCCTGACACTTTCTGCCAGCGTCCGAACTGATTAACCGTATCAGTGTCTGCTTCTCCTGCTCATTAGGGTTCCAGCACTCGTTTACCCAGTTAAAGCCGATCAATGCAGCTTCAATTCGACCACCAGTATCAATAGCACGTGCTGCGTCTCTATCGGCGTCGAATATCATGCCGATAAGAACCTGAGCTTCGTTTCCAAAATTCTGAGCCCACCCCAACGTAATCGTATACTCTACGTCAGAATTAGCAAAAGGAGGCACATAGCACGAATAATCTTTATTACCGTACACTTGGCCTCCTGATTCAACTGCTGCGATGATATTCGACAGCACAGTCATGTTCTCTTTATTCATTTCAACATCTCCTACCCGCGTGTGCCAGTCTTCTTACGTCTAGCCTCGTTAAGGGCTCGGTTCTGTCTTGCAATCTCACTCTTAGACATCTTCTGCTTCGGACCCTGCTTCTCATTACATACGTCAATGAGGGTCATGAGGCGATTCAAAGGCCAACGCTCGCATTCAAAAGGAATGCCAAGTTCAACCATGTAGTAGTAGATGACTTCGGAAGTGATTATGCGTCTATTCGTTACTCGATTGCGTCTTGTAATTCGAGTAGCGGTCATCGGCGCTTCTATGTACGCCAAAATCTCTTTCATCGTCGATTCGTCGATTCGATAGTACGCCGTCGGATCGACATTGCGTGTGAGAGTCATAAAACGGATATAGTCAAGTATCTCTTCCGGTTGCTGAGGACCTTTTTCCGACAGAAACGGCCGGCAATACTTGGCTTCCCACTTAGATACCGAAATCAGGGAATGCTCTATAAGAATCTTAGTAGCATCGCTTGACACAAACGTTTCCCTAACTGGGTCCCATAATTCCTCACACGCTGGAATAGTGATTTCCTTAGGCATTGCTTTCAGCCGGTTTCGCTTCAATAGCGGCAGGTTCCTCCTTGGGTGCCGTCTGTGCCATGTCTACTCGTGCTCTAGCGGCTGCGGGAACCAGGCCGTTCAGGAAATCAGTCATCTTGTTAGCATCGCTCCAAAGCTCAAAGAACAGATTGGAGTACGCTTCTGTCGCAACAAACTCGTCAGCAAGGGTGCTCGGCTTAATGATGCGGTCGCCCTGCTTGCGGGCAACAGCTTTTCCAATAAGTGTTTTAAAGAGCTTCATAACGACAATGAGCTCCGGGTTATCGTTTAACACGTCCTTGAAGTGGTCAATGCCACCGGGAATCTCTTCGTTAAGTTCCGCGACTTCAACCGGAGTGAGATTAAAATAGAAGGTGTCAACAAGTTTCTTACCCTCAAACGAATCGTACTCGATAGTTTTCTTAACCATGTATGTTTTCTCCTTTCAGAACAATAAAAAAGAGCCTTCTTAAAAGAAAGCTCTAATAGTAGCAATACGTTGCTAAGTCTAGCGTTTTTTGTTGCCATCGTTGGCAGCGAAAAACAAGAGACTATAAACAAAGACTATAAGACCAAGCGCACCGACTGAAGCGTACCCTTCATTTTCGGTAATTGCGTAAACGGTAAAGAAGACGGCAGCCAATATAGCGCCAATAGCAGCAATTACCAATGGAACAATCAGATGCAACTTAGTAACAAACGAATCTAAATCGTGTTCCCGTTTATCACTACGCTCTTTAGCGTCTATCTCATGTATCCTCGCTTCATCTCGGTCGACGTTAACATTCACATTAATGTTAAGACTTGCTTTCACCCCGTTACCGTCCGGCCTAAGCATGATGTCGCTGCCGCACCATCCGCATTTCATATGGGTTTTGCCTTCAACGACGTTTAACTGAGCACCACAGTTCGGGCACTCAAACGGTATCATCCTCATATCAACTCGCTCCTTTCCTTTGTCATGTCAATGACAGCTACATCTATTCTATCGTAGTTTTGGTCACATTGCAACAGATATTCAAAGAAAAAAGAGCGATATTAGTCAAAGCGACCTAAAGAGCAAGTCAACTGCTGAAATGCTCTATAGGCCGCCTTCTTATACTGTCAGGGAGTGGTCTCCCGAATCATATCACGCAGCGGTAAGGATCTTCACCAGTTCGCTAGGCTGCGGGAGTCTTGCCGGAGTGCTGTCAGTGCCGTAGAGGATGTTTTCGATGGCGGTGAGCTTAGCCGGGGCCAGCTTCGTGCTATCAAACCAGATGTGGGCAGTAGGACGACGGCCGGCAATCGGAATCTCAACCGGGGTAGTGGAGATTTCCCAGGACAGAGTCATAGCATCCGGGCTGTCGTTAACGGTTTCGTAATCGCGATCAGCAGTAGCGGCCTTGCAGCCATAAACGAGGTGCAGCTTGTAGCCGTGTTCTTCATACTCTGTGTCGTTGCCGATAAGAGTCCGGTAAGACAGGCCAAAACCGACACGCTTCTGCTGGCCGATGTATGCGCCCTCAACAAGGGCCGCCGTTCCATCGCACTCGAAGAACTCATCAGGGCAGGTGTAAGCCTCGATCGTCGCCTTAAAATCCTCAGTGCCGACCAGCTCGACATACTTGATGTTGTCGGCGTAAATAGCGTTGGGGTCAGCACCATCAGGGGATTCATTGATTTTACTGACACCGTTCCAGGCAACACCCTGGCCATAGGGGCCTACTTCAATGTCAGCGCCGAGGCCGGTCAGCTGTTCGGAATCGTTTGTAACAGCTTTATACAGAACCACATGGTCGATACCGGTCTCATAAAGACGCTCGCCAGTGCCATCCCAAGTAAGTTTAGACATAGAGGGTTCCTCCATTTAATAGAAAAGTGTGAAAACGTCGTGACTCAAATTGTCAGCGACGAAGTAACGATCATACGAACAATAAGGAAGTTGTTCAAGAAGTTTATCAACCATGTCAGAGTCCGGGTCTTCGCCGATTAGGGTTAGAGTGTATCTGACTCGTCGAGTATAATCTCGATTGTCTGCTGGAACATCATTGATGCTTCCGCGTGTATACACAATGCAGGGATATTTCAAGCGAACATTTTCTGGTGGTTGAAAGTAAATGTTGTTACTGCCGAAAACTTCTTTGAGCTTGTTATGGAGCTCGTGCCGTCGCTCTTTTATTGTCATCCGGCACCTCCTGTACTTCCAATGTTGTAAACAGGTCCGACAGATAAAACAAGGCGGGGATACTGGACGTCAACGCTCGTCACCTTCCAGTATGTCCCGCCGTATTCAACGCATCGAATCTTACCAAGGTTCTGGCTGACGTATGGATCGGCCAGAATGCTTATCGAGTTGCCAAGGCTCAAATTGTCATTGACGTTGGATGTGCTATCTCGTTTATGGTAGTCTTTTAACAAGTCTCCATAATACTCCTTATACGTCAGGCTGGGCTTCCACACTCCATAATCGTCAACCGCTTCGTCCTCGCCGAACCCGATTTTACCGAACCATTTCGCCATGCCAGATACCTCCGTAGTTGTTTATTTTGAATTATCTGTCAAAACGGGGATCACGGATTCTCAGGGTCTTCCGGTTCAGTCGTCGAGCTAGAGCCGCCAAGCACATACTCCAGAACGATGGCAGAATACGGGACAGTAAGCGCACCAGACAGGCGGGTCTCAAGCAGGTACTTCTGCTGATTGTAGTCAATGTCGAAATCCTCGAAGAAGGAGGTCTGGCCACCCTTATCAGCACCGAAGTTGTAGTCGACCGGATTCACGATGATGCCAGCCAGCTGATAGGTCTTGCCGCCGGAAGAGCGAGTCAGGTTCTCCATAACCGGGACCTCGACGATTTCGTTCACGCGCAGCTTAGTAGCCAGCTCGGCTTCAGTAGCGTACAGAGCACGACCCAGGCCGTCCTCAAGCAGAAGCATGGAAGTCAGGGTATCAGCGGTGGTGAACAGAGTCGGGTTACCGGAGCCCTTATAGTCCTTACGCATCTGGATGGCCTTGCGGATAAACGCCTTAGCCTTGTCGTCATCAGTGGCGTTGTTGGCAACGTTGATGATACCCTTAATGGAATACAGGTCGTCGTCAGTATAAATCGGGCGGATGTGAAGCTCGCTGATCTTGTCGTCGCTGGAAGCGGACCTGCCATCGCCGACCAGGGCAGCACGAGCCGTTTCCTCACGGAGCATCAGCTGCATCTCCTGCTTCATCCAAACAACAACGTCGAAGCTGGTGATGTCGTTGATGTCATCCTTATCCATCTTCTGCTTCTTGTAGATGGTCTGCGGGTCGGTCGTCCTCTTCAGCAGGGTGAAGACCTCGTCAATCTTCTTCTTACCTTTCACGTAACCCTTGGCCCTGGCTTCGTCAGCGGTGATGTTGGCGAAGACAGATTTAACCCTGGAGAAGGGGGACTTGTGGGTAGCGTTCATGAACTTGTCGACCCAACCGTTGTCTCGCTGAATAAAGCGGGGAACGGGAGTCATGGACTGGTAGTCCGGGAACAGGTAATCTACGTAGTCGACGCCGTAAGTGGCCGGAACGTGAGGCGTGTCATCGCCAGAGTGAGCAATGGTGTCCTCGATGTCATCGTAGCCGAAATCGGAGGCATGAGCTACCACAGCGTCTTTCAGGCTGCCGTATCTCTTAAGATCACCAATAGCTGCGTTGAACAGTCCACGAATGTCGCCATGAACTACAGAGTTGTTGTCGCCTTCAAAGACGTTATGCTTCATTTCTGTTTCTCCTTTTTTCTTAGTAGCGGGTTCTTCCTCTTCCTCGTCTTCTTCGTCATCAGAATCCGCGTCATCCTTCTTAGTATCTTTCTTAACATCACCGTCAGCCAGGACCTGCTCGATTAAGAACCCGACTGCCACTTTCTGTTCATCAGTAAGGGAATCAAGCACCTTTTCGAACTCGTCATCGTCGATGTCCATTTTCTTGTCAGGCTCGTCACCGGCGTGTTTTACCGTTTTCTTCTCCTCAGAGTCGTCATCTTCATCGTCATCCATAAGGCCTTCAATGAGCGCGAGGACTGCTGCCTGCTGCTTGTCGTTAAGAGAGTCAAGAACTTCCTGAACTGTTTTCCCGCTCTGTTTTCTCTTATCCTTAGAATCTTCTTTTTTGGCGCCGGCTCCGTTCTCGTCAGAGTCGTCGTCATCGTCATCGGCGTCGTCTTTATTGTCTCCGGCGTGAGCGAAGTCCTCGTCGTCCTCGTCGTCATAGTAGTCGTCCTCTTTGGGCTGCTCTACGTCTGACCCGTGCTTGAGATCACAGCTATCTTCGTCGATGACATAGTAAAGACCGCTGATGGTGTCTTCACCGCCGTCGGAGCTATGCTGCACAACGAAGTCAATTAATGCCCCAGGGTTTGCCCCGGAAAGCACAACGCTAACTTCACGGATTACGCCATGGACAACGTCGCCCGCTTTCTGTTTAACTTTATTGGCAAAGATCGACAGGCTGCGGATGTCGCCGTCACGAATCAGTTCTTTCACGACCTGACCGTATTCAGTATTATTAAGTTTACCGTAGAGATACACGCCTTCATTGCGGTTTTCAAGAAGTCCATGACCGATAACTTCTTTCGGATTGCTCCGTCCGCCATGATTGTATACAAGGGGAACCGTCATCCCATCGCAACTTTTGAAGGCATTTTTTCGAATTGTCCGACCGTCATCGCACAGGATGTCGTTCTTTGTTGCCCATCCTGAAAAGTCGTACTCTTCGTGTCTAATTCCTCCCATTTTGAAGTTCCTTTCTAAAAATGGTTATGTATTCATCAAGGCGGAAAGGTCCGGCACATCTTCGGCACTGGCGTCGGCTCCCTCCTCAGGTATGCCGTCCACGTTAATGGAAGCAGGATTCTCGCCGTCTTTTGCATTTAGATTTCTGTTACGAAGTTCATTCGCTTTAGAATCCGCAGATGGCTTGTAGCCAAGTTCCATACGAACCTCGTTCGGTGCCAGGATTTCGTTTCTTGTAAACGTGTCCGCCATGCTTGCAATCTGTGTGACCGGAACTACGCCGAACGGATTCTGGAAGTACCGAATTGTTTGCCCCTGTGTCCGTGCTGTTTTTGTCAGAAACTTTCGCGCCAATTCTTTACTTATCGCCTGAAGAATAGGGCTGATGGTGTTATTGTAGTAATTTACCTTCTCAGCGTCGGTAGCAGAGCCGTCGAAAATGGATTTCGTCATGCCGAGCTGATTGAAAAGCTGATCGGTCAAGTCTTGAGCCTGAGCCCAGAGATTATTCTCGACTGGTCGGTTTAACTGGGTAATGTTTTCCGTAGCGCCGACATACGCGATGCCGTATTTGGAGTTAAGGAGCTGTTCCTCAATTTCCTGTTTACGTTTCGCTGCCTCTTTCTTCTTGAGGTCTGAAGTAACCGCGTAAGGAAGGTGCACAAGAATATCAAGCCGTCCAGAAGCATTGTTTCTGTTGAGAACGTCAAGGTCGTTAAGAATCCGTATCAGTCGCTGCAACGTGGAATTCTGCTCATTCATTGTGGCGTAGAAAGGATTTTCAACAATCGCGACAATACTCTTCGGAAGAACAATGTCTTCTTTCCTGCCTATTCGTTCGTTGTACAAGTTTAGCCTTACATGCTTCGGATACCACTCCATGACCTTGGCAGTACGCATCGTAAGTATGTCATAGCTGCCGGTTTGCTCCGGATCAACGTCAGTATCAACAGGTACGAGCGCAACGACGCCTTCGTCAAACATCGACATCACTGCGTCCTGGATAAACGCAGGGCCAGTCTGGTCGATGTTGGCGTCAAGAGTGAGGGCATTATTCAAGCCGGACTTAAGTGTCTCGACATAGTATCCCTCGGGGTTAACTCTTACATGCTCGATACGAACCATCGACACATCAACTGCGATCTTGTTGTAAATAGCAGTGACGATTGACCGTTCGTTGCCTCTTGTGAACTGGAGCCTGTCCGGCCTGTATCCACTATAGCCCATTCCATACCCGTAGTACGGAGTCGGGTCACGGCTCTTAAACGCGTTCCATGCTTGGCGAATACGTTCGCCCAATTTCATTGGCATCGGAAGTTACCTCCTACTAATGTGTTACCGTTTCTCTTTTATGGTGCTTATGTCAACGGCGCCATCTTCGAATGCGTCGAGGAAAGCCTCAAAGTCATCCGACGGGGAATAAAAAAGCACGTCCTTTGTCTTCTCATCTACAAAGAACGTGCTCTCGGAATAGGCATCAGGCGAATCCGCAACAATTCCAATCAGATATCCCTTCCTGCCTTTGCTTGAATACTTCCCCATCGCTTCCAGCTTCTTGCCGGGATGTTTGTTGATAAAAGCGTTGTACGCTTCCTGTGGAGTCATGGGGTGAGACCTCCTGGCGGTATGATTAATTGAGGATCAAACTATGTCCAGTCCAAGCTTGCTAACGTCAATGCCAGTAGCATTATCTAAGCGCAAAAACTTAGCCTCGGTGGCATGAGTGAAAAGCTCATTAAGCGAATAGTCGTTTTCATAATGCCCTTTTGACTTCGCCCCGTTGCTGCCAGACGCAATCCTTCTATGTCCGTATGTAACACCGCTGTGAGGGTTATAGAAAGTAACCACGCCATTATTAACCGTATAATAAAGGGCTCGCCCTACGGATTCAGTAGAGCCTGGCATAGTCTTAATAGGCCTTCTATCGTTAAAGAATAATGCGCCTCGCGATCCATTTGGCTCATTACTAAGCGTAGTCCTAATTGTATTAACGCCCGGCTTTATTGACCTAAACCTAGTGCCCTTAAATTCTTTTGTTAATCGTAATTCTGAACCTCTACCACCATAACGATTAGCGCCATACTGTTTTTCGTGCGCGGTCATTTCATCGTTATTGCCGGCTCTCTTGTCCATAAACTTAGACGCGACCTTGTCAGCTGTTCGATCAGCAGCAATAGACGTCGATGCAATTACCTCGTACCCACGTCTCCGCATCTCCATAGCAGCAATGCACGCGACATGATTCCGTGCGTCTTGATTACCTCGAAGCATGTAACCATACGTGTTAACTTTCGCGCAGTCTTCCGCGGCGTCACTCTTTTTGTTTTTACGATAGAGTTCGAGTGTCTGGCCCTTTTCATCTTCACCTACAACCAGCGAGCATGTCTTGGATCGTTTCGCAGTATAGAGTTCTAAGCGTGACATGCTGATTATGGTCGCAGCTCCCATTGCCGCCACGTGCCCGACAGAGCCGAGCATGACCCCTGGAACGATAGACGACAATTTCGCTCCATACATATGACGAGCTATCTCGCGAACCCCGCTCCGTACATCAGTCTTTATGTCAGTCCTGATAGGCAGCAGTGTCCCGTCTTCCTTCCATTCGTCGGTCTGTTTCTTTATATAGTCTTTAATACCTTGCTTGATTGCTGCTTCTTTTTTTTTTCACGTTGCTGGCGATCTTGTCCGCCGTCTTCAACGAAGCATCCAGCATTGCCTCACTAGCAGCTTTAGTCCGAGGCGAAAAACTATTTTTGGTACTCGGTATCTTAGACTCGGATTCCGCGTCCCAATCCGACACGCCACTTTTTCGTTTGATCCCTACGGCGTCCCCGGTGTCACCCTTCTTCGCATTCGGATCAGGTCTTCCCTTGGCATAAACCGCGTGTCTCTGCCATCGCTTGTTCGGATCGTGCTTTCCGTGTTTCATGCCCGGAACTCCGTAATGGCAGACCACGGAGTTTAACACGAGTAAGTCGTTTTCAAGATAAATGTTCATCGTTTTTTTTTTCATAGCACTCATACGTATAACGCAGCAATCCCGATAAAGGTCATCAAGTCTGCCTGCGACTTGCTAAGCTGTGTGTAGCGGGCGGAAATAGAATCAAAAGCGGTCAACTGCTGTATAATGTTCTTCGTCATCGTTAACCGGAGTTCGTCCTCTTTTGCCGCTATCTGATTCATTCGCGTGTATAGTCGGGAGATTTTCTCAAACGGATTCTTTACAATCCATTCGTTAAATTCTCGTATACCAGACACGTCAAGTCCTTTCGCTATCACAGCGGCCTCAAGTTCCTGCTCAAGAGCACCATAGTCCTCTTTGAGTTTTCGCATGGCAGCAACGTGTTCCTCGTTAAACGCTCGTCGGGCGTGCCGCGTTATTCTTTCATGGTCTCGCTGCCGGTTAACAGTTGTCCATTCATCGCGAGCTGCCATACGGTCGAGATACTCCAATGACAATTTCCGACGCTTGTCTGAAATAGCAGACTTAGTATCTGCCCGGACGTCATGTTCTCGCTCGATTGTCGACTTAACTGTTTTGTCAGGATCGCCGCTTCTGTTTCCAAGCACCTTAGCGTTCGGGTCCGGGCGACCTCCGGCATATTTAGCGTGCATCTGCCATCGGCCATAACGATGCGTATTCCAGCTCATTTTCTCTCGGCCTTTATGGCAAAGCACATTGTTAAGTGAAGGTTGTAATGTCATATCAGAATACTGCTTTCTTGACTTGGTCCAGAATAAAGTCACAGTCGTCAAGTCTTGCGTAGGACGGCGCGGAAGAAGTGGCAAACAGTCGTTTCATTTCGTTGTTACTCAGGGCATCGGTAAACGTTCGACCGCTCTGAGGGTCAGTAATCGTTATCTTTCCGTTGTTGACTGAGTAATAGAACGCGTGCCCTGACGATGGCGTAAATTTCCAATTAAAGAAGAAAACACCGCGAGAGCCTTCCGGTTGTTTAGATAAGGCTTTTGCGATGTTACCGTCTTCAACTTTATTCACTTTTGCATCTTTAAACGTCATCGAAATACCGCTACGTTTTTCGCGAGGGTCGGAAATCTTAAACGGCGCTGCTTGTGCCATAACGTCGTATCCTCGGCGGCGCATCTCCATTGCAACGATGCAGTTCGACGCGTTTGTTGCGCCAGATGGAAAAGTTCCAAACCACGGGTTTACTTTTTTGCTGTCCTCTCTAACGTTCTTGGCCGGGTCAGTCGAAAAGTCGCGTGAAAGGCCGTGCGTTTTTAAGCGAAAGCCGGTCTTTTCATCGCGAGGCTCTTTACGCCTGGCGGTAACCGCGAGCGCCAATTTTCCAATTGTCTGGCCGACAGTACCCGCCGAGTGTATCGTATCTAGTGCGCGTGCACTGACAGCAACCGGAAGTATCGCCGCGGCCATTCGACCAACCGCATTCGCGCCAACTGTCTTAATTCCGAGTCTAACTGCCGGGTTAACCAGTAACCCAATCGGATTAGCTGGCGTCGTAACTGATACCGGGCCTATCTTAAATGACGGACGAATCATTTCTTTTTTTGCAGAGATTGTGTTCATCAGATCCCAGGGATCGTTGGCAAGTTCCCCGCGGTACATCCCCGGTATTCCCTTAAGTATCGGCAGGTTTTCATTAGTCCGCCAACTAACGAGTTCTTTAACTTTCTCCTTAACCTTAGAAGAGGTATTTGACAGAGCGAGGTCGAGTTTAAGATCGCGGCGTTCTTGTTCGAGGGGTGCATACTTTTCACGCTCTTCGTAGGTATAACCCGCCTCTTTAAGTCGTTGCTCAACAAGTTTCAGCTGAGCCCGTTTCTTTTTCATGGCCGATTTCACAAAATCCTCGTTGAGCGGGCCGACAGTAATATCTACACCGTTCTTCTTATAGATTTTGTTCATGGTGTCAGCTTCTTTAACACTAATGCTTTTCCCTTTCGGTGAAAAAGCATCGGCAAGTCTTGCGTCAGCGTCTGCTAGCGTTTGAAGCTTACTGCCGTTTAACTTAGTGACATTCGGATCAGGTCTTCCCTTGGCGTAAACAGCGTGTCTCTGCCATCGCCGGTTAGAATCATGCTTACCCCACTTTTGGTTAGGAACTCCGTAATGGCAGACCACGGAATTTAGCGTGAGTAAGTCGTTTTCAAGATAAACGTTCATCATTTTTTTTCATATCAGTCAAATAAATCGAGATTGGCGTTGTACGAGATGTAAGCGTCCATAAGTGCAGAGACGTTATCAATCTTCTCTTCACGCCGGCGTTTCAGCAGCTTGCGGTTTCCGTTCGAGTCTTCAATGGTTATACAGTTGCCCATCGTAAAGCTCATCAAGCCTTCATCGAACAAGAGCCCGCCTTGCTCCGATATCTTCTTTAACTCGCCAAGAGGCACAGACTCGGTTCTTGCGCCCTGTGGCACTTTCTCGATTCCATACTGGCCGTGATCTATCTCCCAACGACTGACAAAATCCTTAGCGTTATAAGGGTCATAGCCAAGGCATTCGACTTCATACTCCTGTTCTGTGATAAATCGAGACAGATCATCGTAAACATCGTTCATCTTGAGAACGGTGCCCGGTAGCACACAGAGAGTCCCTTCGTCGATAAATTCCTGATACTTTTGTCGCAAAGCGCTAAGAAGATTGTTGAGAGTATACTCAGTGATGTAGCTACGAACCTTAATTCCGAACCGTCCTTCAGATAATGGAAATAGAAACGTGAATGCACAGAAGTCGTCGCCCTGCGATAAGTCAGCGCCTAGAGAACAAGGCATTCGCCAAAAGCTTAGCTTCTTATCGACAGGGATCGTCTCCTCATATGTAAAGAAGTAAGTAAAGCCTTCCAACGGAATCCCAAAGCGTTTAGCCAATATGTCATTCCTAGCAGATGGAGAATACTCAGCTCGCTTAACATCTTCCTCGTACTCCTCACGCTTGCCAAGGGCGTCAATATTCGGGTTCGCTTTCATCCACTTCGACGGGTCGGCTACCTCTTTGACATCATCAAGACGGTAGTACCAAATTGATACATGCGGATTATAGTATTCGCCTTTCAGTATCTTCATGAGTTCCATCTTGATACTGTCACCGCTGCCGTTCCGTACTGTACCTTCTGAACTTGTGGCTACAATCAGGTAATCATCGTTCTTACCGGCACCCTGTTGAATTGCACCGATCGGGTCCTCATATATGTCACATGAAAGCCACTCGTCGACCGTAGATATCTTGTCACGTCGCCCTTGAAGTTTTTCAATACGCATTGGAACGATTTCGAGAATAGAATTTGTCAAAAAGTTTTGGATACCCTTTTTCGTAGAGGCGAGCTTCGTTCGATTTGCTTTAGAACCGGTCGTGTTTTGTAACGAGCCTTCAGTGAGGAACTCAAGTAATGGTCCGCGTGACCGCGCTATCGCGGTTCGGATTGGTGAAAGGATTTCCTCCCCTTGTCGTACTGTAGGCGCTGTTGCCAGTTGCTGGGTAGTTTCAGTATCCACTGTGAGAAAGAAACTGTGTATTGCAGCATCATAAATAGACTTTGCAGCGCCTCGGGCGACTATGAGATACTGGCGATTGATTAAGCGTTTCATGATACGCTTTCGCACGTATCGCCCGCCTGGCGAATACGTATATGGCACGAAGACGTCTCGATCAATGTAGTAATACCAGCCAAATATCTGTTCACCCCATAGTTTGAACGAGTCAAGCAATTTCATGTCAGAACCGTCAGTCAACGTCAGCTCGTTCTCGCAAAAGTCAATCCAGCCCTCTACTGCCATGTCATCGAAATAGATACCCGGATGTGCTATGAGGTCATCAATCCGGTGCATTTCCATGGCAATCGTCTCACAAACAGGAATCAGACCACGAAGCACCTTATCTCGAAACTCGGCATAGTACCTTGGTACGTTTGTGTTTGAGATTGACATGGTACTATCGTTTCCGTTTCTTACGATTATTCTGTTTCTGGTTCTCCTCAGTTATCGGCGGACCAAATATCTTGTAATACTCGATTCGTCTAAACCAATGGTCTATAGTTTCGCCTTTCCACATAGGCCATTCACGCTGGTCTTTCGCTGAAGGGGTCTTCGGCTTGTTACTGGCACGTTCATGAGAATCGTCACGAGAATTACGATTAGATGCGGAACTGTTTGTATTCGCTCTATACCGTTCAGAGTATTTAGTGCTTCGCTGAGCGCTCTGTGCATCGCTAGTATCGCTAAAGCTGGTTAATGCTCGGCGCAAGCTCTCAGCCCGCTCGTGACTGATTCGAGGTCTGTCAGACTCGCCTAATGCTTTACGTGCAGATTCGCGGAACCTGCTAAGAATTTCTTCTCTTGTTTCACGCTTTGAACCAGTAGCGGTCAAACCAGCGTTACCTCTTTGTACTGGATTGTTTAAAATTCCGTTGCTGTTTTCACGTATGCGTTCCGCACGTTCAGCGGCTTGACGAGACTCTTCTGAGCCGATTGCAGTTAAGCCCGCGTTCCCTCTTCGCACCACTGGATTGCTTAAAATCCCGTTACTGTTTTCACGCGCACGGTCTTCACGTTCACGCAAGCGCTGTATGCGTTCGTCCTTTGCTCTCTGATCTATCACATATCTTTGAATCGGGCTGATGTCAGGACCGTATTGCTCTTCCTTCTGTTCCTTTTTAGAGTCTTTAGTGTCTTTTGAATCTTTAGAGTCTTTTGAATCTTTAGAGTCTTTTGAATCTTTAGAGTCATTAGACTTCTTGTTATCAGAATCGGATGACTCTTTAGCTTTCTTGTTGTCTTTTGGCCACAAGCGGTCAACCATGTCGCTGCCGTACTTCTTAGCAACGGCATCCTGGATTTTAGCAGTTACCGCTCTTTTCACGGCGTCTCCAACAGCCTCAGCAGCACCGCTCAAAGCTTTTGACGCAGCCTGTTCGAATGCTTTTCTGATTACGCCTTTCGGCTTTTTCGTAAGTTCCTTATAGTCAGCTTCTGCTTTAGCAAGCGCATATTTATTTCGAGCGGCATCTGCTTGTGCCTGGTTATACTCGTTCTCAAGTTTTTGTCGTTCTGTGGCTGTCCGTAATTCGTCGTCGCTCATACGCTTAGACGGATTACGTTCCTTGTCCAACGTCTCGCGTCTAGCAGCTTCGTTTTTCAAATACTTGTTATGGCGGTCCTTAAGATAATCAGCGCCTTTCATCACTTTTTTCGTGATGTTCTCGATACGCTCGATCTTTTTCGACCCGCGTAGGCGAGTAAGGTCAACAATGAGAGACTCTTTTTTATCCTCTGCTTTACCGCCGGCGTTTTGCGTCTTCTTGTCATCCGTATCAGGACGGCCGTGTGCATACACCGCTTTTCTCTGAAACGGGTTAGCCCGGCTAGCATTCGTAGAAGGCTTACTTTCCGATTTGGCCTTAACAAAACCGGTCTGGTCCTTCTTAGAAGTCGGTTTGGAACGTCCTTTAGCGTACTTGGCGTGCCGTTGCCACTCCAAATCAGGGTCGTGCTTGTACCACTTCATGCCCTTTTTGCCGGTGTGCTGGATCGACATGTTGAGCGCTAAAAGGTCATTTGCTAATGATATCTCCATGCCGGTCACCTCTTATCTGCTAATTTAGGGCGCATGATGTCTGCAATATCATCGCCGAAAGCGTTTTTAAACAGCTCCCTAGTCCGTTTGTATGTATTCTCATATTCCTGCTTCGTCAGTGTCTTGTTAAACATCTGCTTAGAAAGCGTTCGGTCGACCAGCATTGCACTTTTGAACGTAACATACTGAGCCGCACTTACCGCTACCGTGGTTTTTGCTTTTTTAACGGCTTCGCTCATCTTTTTCACTCGGTCCGAAAGTAGACGAACTTCTATTGGCCGATTTGACTTAATATTCGCTATGTGTTCTTCATGGGATTCTTTAAAGACGTTTTTTAAAGACGTGTATGTATCCTTCGCTACAGCTTTCCGCCGTTCTTTGTATCGAGCAGTTTGTTCGCGTCTTAAATCGACTTGTTTCTGTCTTACACTTCTACTATCTTTCTTCTCACGCTCGTATTGGTCGCGGTATGCTTTCTCATTTTTCTTATGTTCATCACGCTGAGCCGTAAGTTTTTTTATCTCGTCGTCAAGTTTCTGAGCTTTCTTCTGCTCTCTTGTCGCATTTTTAAACGTCACTCTCATGCGCTGAGACTGCCGCATTTCTGGCTCTTTTTTGCCGGCTGCTTTATCGTCTTTAGTGTCCTTCGCTTTCGGATCGGGTCTTCCATTGGCATAAACGGCATGTGCTTGCCATCGCCGGTTTGGATTATGTTTACCCCACTTTTGGTCAGGAACGCCGTAATGACAAATAGCAGCGTTAAGAGCCGTGAGGTCATTGTTTAAATATGTGTTAGTCATGTCATTGGTCCTGTGTTACCTCGGCGCTCGTCATAAGTCAGTCAATGTCTGTTGTCTTAGTGGTACCTGTCAGTTTCATCTTATCTACCGGGTCGAAGACAATAATCGGCAACTCATATGCCATCATCGCATCTTCTACATCTACAACACCGTCGTATCCGGCATCTCTAGCGGCCTTCTCTATAGCCGACATATAATCAGAGCTGCGCCAGATATCGCGTTGCACTTTTTGATTAACAACCCAGCGCATGTCTGCCAAATATTCTCCAAACTTCTTACCAAAGCGTGCCTTGACCCGGTCGTTCGCTAACATCACCGGAATTTCGCTGTAAGAATCCAAAAACACCTTAGCGTTTTGATAGAGCACGTCCATCTTTGTATTGCCGTAATGTTTAAGAAAACGCTTAACAGATTCAGACTGCGCTACCAGTTGACGCATCTTAAGTGACGGGGCTAAAAGCGGCTTGTCCTTGTACTCGTTTATGAAAAAATCTAAAACAAACGAATCAGGAGCAATTTTCAAATCTCGTTTAAGTGTATAATTGTATATGGTTTCTTTTCCATCTCCGAGATACCTATATGAACCACCGTCGCCTTTCGTTACATACATATACTTGCGGCGATTGTCCAGAACGTCGTCTTCTGTTGCCACCCGTCCAATGCTGGTACCCTTTGGAATAGAGTATCCGTCATTAGTTACGACGATGCCCTTATTCTCTAGCTCTCGTTTCGCGTCTTTATCAAGCCGGCCTTTAAACGCAAGTTTCCTAAGTTCAGCAATGACGTCGGGCTTCAACCGTCCGTCGGCATCTAGGTATTTCGCAACTGAGCGAGTCCTAATCGCGTTCATAACCTTGCCAAGAAGAGTCCGCTTCTGTTCTGGAAAAAACGATCTAGCTTCGATGGTTTCTTTGTCGATTCCGGTTTGTTTCGCGATGTCGTTCATAGCATCGTTATATGCAACAGCAATGGCCATAGACCGCTTTCGCTTTATAGCGTCCGTCAGTTCTTTACGGCGTACAACCAACGCGCTCGACTCTGCGCCTCGGTCAGCGCCGTCTTCTTTGTTCAAAACGTCTTCAAGTCGCTTCTCGACTTTAATAAGCGCATTCTGTTCTTCATCAACGTTTGTCGCAAGGCTGTACGCGTTAGTAATTGTGTCACGTAAGCGGTCGTGCAACACGTTGTAGTCTTTGGTTTTTCCGTTCTTCAGCGCCTCAACGTACTGCCGTTTCAGCCCCTCGATTTCTTTCTTGTCGGAATCCGACAGGGGACGTACTGATACAAAACTGCCGTGCGACGGCAACTTAATAACTCGCTCACTTTTGTCGTCATCGTCACCGGTCCGCTTCTTCGCGTTCGGATCAGGTCTTCCCTTGGCGTAAACGGCATGTGCTTGCCATCGCCGTTTTGGATTGTGCTTACCCCACTTTTGGTCAGGAACGCCGTAATGACAAAGCGTCCGATTGACTGCCAGCAAATCATGACGTAGTGCTAATGACGGCTGCTCACTCATTTCAATTTCACCTTATGCCGCTGTATCGCTTCCTGGAATCCAGCCAGGTCTTCCATCGGTGAAAATGGATAAGCGTTTCCAGTATTGCGGTCTACCCTATACGTAAACTTGTCACTGCCTGCAAAGAGGTACTGGTCTTTTTTGTACTCGGCGCAGTCAGTAATCTTGAGGTCTGGGTAGAATTTCTTGAATGCGGCAATTGATTCTTTTAATGTCAGCATGTCACTTCACGGCCTCCTTAATCAGCTTCGGGTCGAACGGGACGTTGTCGAGACGGCGGAGCCAGAACTGGGAAACATTTTCAAACGCGTAGTTTGCGTTTTTGTCCGTTATTGGCACGGCGAAACCCTCCTGTGCATCAACGAGATATGCTTTGCCGTTCTTAACTTCATAGCTCACCGAATGCGAGGCGTCCCAGTTGTGCCACATCACCGTAAACTGCCCACGAGCGCCTTCGCCCTGTTCGAGCACTGTCTTTTCAAATTCTTTTCTTATGGCGGCTGTGCTTGCGCCTTTCCTAAAAGCGGCAGACTCCGTTTTAGCACCAGGGAAGAACTCGTTGACCAGTTCGTCACTCGCGCCGCTCTCACCCATCCCTTGCGCCCGAACGTCATATCCTCTTCGGCGCATTTCGTATGCAGCACTGCATAGCATACAATTGTTCTTTGTTCCGACACGTAAATTCTCGAAAGCAGGATTTACAGCTTTTGAATCCTCGGCCATAGATGTTTGCTCGCGCTTTACACGAAAACCGGTTTCTTTATCTACTGGCGACTTTAAAGCACGGCATCGGTCAATGGCGGACCGTATGGTCGCACTTGCCGCGCGGCTAAGAGCTCTAACCTTTCCAGATAAAGTCTGTTCAAAAAACTCAGGAGCGATTTTTCTAGCACCGGCTTTACCGTCCATAAGGTCACGCCACGCTTTATCCAACTCTTTCTTGTTTGCAAAGCCCCAATCGTATTTGTGAGAGCCTTTAAACGAAAGAACAACATCTCGTTTCGTCTTATTGCTAGTGCTGTCAGAAGATGGTATATCGCTTTTGCTTTGTCTACCGTGAGCGTAAGCACCATGTCGACCCCTAGCGTACTTCGCGTGCGCTTGAAAACGGTCGGCTTTGTTCTTGTACCATTCCTGGCCTTTAACGCCGTGATGGCAGATGACGTTGTTTAGTGCGATGAGGTCGCGGTCTAAAGTCATACGCCTCACCTCACTCGTCATCGTTCATAAACTCGGCTTCCATCCGAAGTCGCCATTCCAGTTCGTCGACGATTTTCTCCTGAGCCTCTTTAAGCGCAGGCGTCGTCGGAGGGTCAAAGATGAGCCTGACCCGTCCTGCAACGTATGTCTTAATCGACTCGATCTGGGTCTTGTTCGCGGATGTAAACTCGTCCCACGTGGTCGAGCTGTCGTAAATAGCAAACGTTTCTTTAGGCCCAATCCCGATTTGGTTGAGGATGAAGAACACCGTGTTAATGTGCATGATTATGTCGGGGTCAAATGCAGTGTATTCTTCTGGCAAACCAAGCAGCTTCTTCACAGAGGTCAGAATGCTGTCGTAATTGTCATTCATATGTCATTGCCTCCATGGACATGTGTCGTTAGGTGCTCGCACAGGAGGCACGATAAGTAAAAGGGACTCGTCGCCATAGTGAATAGCGTTATGAGTCCCCTTTGACACACATATTAAATTTTCCGGATCAAACAGACATTTTCGTTGTAAGCGAATGTCTTCCAGTGTTATTGGGTTTATGTGATGGATCAGAATTACCCCGTAAATGGTTCTGTCGTCGATACCAAGGTCGTTAGCGTTGTCACGGGCGATAATCTTCGTCCGTATTCGCCGCCATTCGTCTGAGTGGTAGAGCACCTGGTTGATATAACGATGTCCGCCAAACGTTGGGTCACCAACCTGGCCCGAGAGCTTCAGGTATCGGTACCGCTCCTCAAACGTCGGCAGCGATATCAGCTCACTGTAAGTCTTCATCGTCGTCTCCGTATGAGCCCTGATATCTACGCATTGCAGCCAGAGCTTTGGTGTATGCTTCTTCCATCGTTTTCTGAGACTGAATCGCGGCAGCCTTAGCAGCCATCAGCTCATCCTGTTTTTCCATCAGTCGACGTTCAAGGCGGTCTCTCGTCGAGCCAGCTTTAAGCAGATATGCCACTTCTTGCGCCGAAGCAGTACCGTCAAGAAGGCGTTGCTCAGCGAGGTTGTATGCAAGAGCTATCAGCTGATTCTCTCGTTCTTCTCTATTGAAAGCAGGAGGCATTTTTGACACAGTTTGTGACACCTCTTGCGGTTTTCTTCTAGGCACTTTGGTAGGTCACCTCCAGTTTGTCATAAATGCCCTGCTGTTTTACCATAGTTTTCAGAAGCTTTTACAGAGTCACAATCCATCGCGATTTAGTTCTCATAAGCGCACACCCAAAAAGACACCTGTTGGACATAATAGGAGGAATACCAGCGGGCGGCACAGACCCTATGAAGGGAGAAAACGTTCAAGTTCAGGTCCATGCCGGGACCAAAGCGGACACATCTGCGGGGCTGATGGATTATGACCCTGTAAAAGCTTCTGACAAAAGCAGCAACGCACCATGCCGCCCATGATGTCTCAGGAGCAGTATGGTGCGTTTCATTAAGTCTTACGGTTACGCCGGAACAGTGGAGTGTTCGTTTGTGAACCTCCACAGCTTTGTACCACCGAGCGACATGTAATGCAGATCAATCGTGTTGAAACCCTTGGTCTCTGCTTGCGTGTGTTCGGTCGCGACTTTTACATCACTGGCTACCGGCACGAGCGTAGAACTGTACGAGCCAGCATGTTGCAGGCGAATTTCAAACCAGCAACCATGTGTCTCGTCCTCTATCTCTGGAAGTACGAACCGGGAAGGACAGTCAATGATTGTGTCGCACTTATAAGTAACATTTCGTGCCATACCTTCGAATATGACTCGTGAATGAACGTAATAAGTATTCTCTGGAACCGGGTCGCCGGCAATCACGGCGGCTTCGACGTACTCGTCGCCATGCTTCTCATAGTACGCAGTGCCTACAAAAGTCTTATCTGTAGCCAAAGTGTATGTATCGCCACTCTTTATGTAGTAAGTATTCTCGGGAACCGGCGTGTTTGCGACGACTGCTGCCTTAGTAAAAACGTCATCGCTCTCTGTGTAATAGGTTGTTCCGGCAAAGGTCGCAGTCGAGACCGGTGCGTATTCCCACGTCATGAACGGCTCGATGTTGTACACGTAAAAGGTCGACCGATAGTCTAATCCGTAGATGGCCAGGTCAAGTGCCCTGAAAACAAACGTCTCGGTATTGTCCTCACCCCAATTTATGGTAACGGTCTTTGACATGGCAGAGACGTCGAAACGTATTGCCAGATTTACATAGGTTTCTCCAACGGTAGCGATGTATCCGTCGGCACCTGTAACTGTCGTAGCGGATGTCACAAGAGCAGCGTCCGGTGAGACGACTGTTGCAAAAACGTACCATCCGGCCTTTGTAATTCCGTATGAAGCGTAGTCTGCGATGTCAAGTATAGTCCCTGTAGCCTCATACAGAGGATATTCGGCGGAATCGCATACGAACGGAGGGATGCCGATTGCGTCAAAAACATGCCCATTATTAGCGAGTAATGATCCGTCGCCGGCTTCAACCCGACCGCCCAAGCCATCGTTTGCTAACCTGAGCCCGATCCCGTTCTTAATGATATAGTCGAGATACTGTTCGACCCTCGACCGAGGTCTGTTAGGTAATGGCACAGAGTTCACCTCTTTCTTTAGCTAGGCTGGCCGTCAACCGGCGGTTCTTCGTTGCTGTTCTCTTCTTTGGGTTCCGTTACGTTTTTCAGATTGTCAGGAACGCCGTTAAAAGCAAACACGTTTGAGTTGTACGAATCGAATGTGCCCTGTGTTATGCGGTATCGACCTACGTCCGGGTCACAAATAACAACCTTGCCGTCATCGTCTAATCCGCAGCACACGACAAAATGGTTCTTTCGCCACCAAACAATACAGGGTCGATCCTGCTTAGTTGCGCCATCCCAAGCGACACTGTTCCCCGAGTCACCGTCCTCATACGATACCATATCCAAACCATGCGCTCGTCCTGCACGGTTTATGTCGGCTAGAGTGCAGCCTTTTCGCGTGACACGGCACTCTTTAATAAGCGTCTCAAGGTCTACTTCGATTTTGTAGTAGGCGAGAAGCATCTTAAGACAAGTTGCGCCACAGTCGTTTCGACGAGGCGAAGTAATTGGCGTTACATCAAACATAGAACACCTCCATGCTCATCGCTTTGGATCGACCGGCGTAGCAACAATATCAAAAGAGAAGCGGCAATGCTCCGCCAAAGTGACACCAGCTGGGTCAAGAGGAGGCAAACCTTTCTCCTTTATGTCTTTTTCTTTTTCGCGCTGGATAATAATCATGGTATTAAGATCACGCACCATAGATGATTCCTCCATGTCCGTCGTGGTCGACATAGCCGTATGTGATACTGAGACCCATTGACTGAGCCATCATCGTGAACCAATTCATTTCTTCACTCTTGTTGATAACAAGATAGTCGTCCTCAATTGTATAGTCGTCAATCCAATTGATGAGTGGACTAAGAATCTGAGTCTGAGGGTCATATGGCCACTTTTCCTTTACCTCAGCCAGGGTGTAATGAATATGCTTAATCCACCCCAGACGTATCCTCTCCTCAGGATTCTCATCAAACCATTCACGAACACCGATTACAAAATGTCCGGTAATCTTTTTGTCAAGGTCGTGCATTGGGCAGTGAACGACCTGATCGTTTTCATTGTATCGTTCATAAGTATGATACATCTCATACCCCTTTCTTAACCTATCAGCCCCGGCCTGTATAAACATTCCCCAGAAATTCCCACCGGGGCAAAAAATAGG